>OHIU01000620.1_pt1 | contig 18140 bp, 13 predicted proteins | sample 1568281 | NCBI WGS metagenome assembly OHIU01 (sample SAMEA3879543, study PRJEB24766) | human gut metagenome | biome: human-associated habitat; feature: feces | place: USA | collected 1985/1987 | reverse complement strand
GAATGCTGCCTGCCATGAATACAAGGTCGCGCGGCGTGCCGCTGATGCCGCCGTTGACGCCCATAACAAAGTCAAAATGCATGGGGCTCTTGATAAAGCCTTTCTTGTTGAGACGAATCGCCATATCGATCATGCCCTTGTCGAAAACTTCGACTTCGGGTTTGATATTGCGTTCGATCATGCGTTCGCCGAAATACTTGATGGTGTTTTCGGTGTTAACAAAGATGTCGTCCCCGCCGAAATTGCAGGTGCCGCAGTCGAGGGTTGCCATTTCGGGCATAAGCTCGATGGGCTGGAGCCTTTCGTCATCGCTCATGCCGACTGCACCGCCGGTGGAGGGCTGAATGATAACATCGGGACATTTTGCATAGATGGCATCCATGCATTCTTTGAAGCGTGCCTTATCCTGGGTGGGTGTGCCGTCATCATAGCGGACATGCAGGTGAATGATGCTTGCGCCCGCTTTGTATGCGGAATAGGCTTCGTTCGCAATCTCTTCAACCGTGTAAGGCACGGCGGGATTGTGTTCCTTGGTGACTTCCGCGCCGCAGATGCAGGCGGTGATGATGAGTTTTTCCATGGATTCCGATAGTTCCTTTCAAATTATTTTATTCTGCGGCAAACGAACCGTGGAAAAAACGGGAATCGAAAATCGGCAACCGGCAGTTCCGTTTCGCTGCTCGTTTGCAATTCCGCCTCGGCGTTTGCTTTTTGTTTTGATTTTTACACAGGGGACACAAAAATATAAATTTGCGTTCCCTTGCGGAAGATTATTTTTTTCCGAACAACGCCGATCTTACAACACCTTTTGGATCCTTTATAAGCAATACAACAAGCCATATGACAAGACCCAGCGCAACAACGGAAAGCCCGAGAAAAAGATCGTTGAGCATATCGACCGGGGCGGGGGTAAAAAGACCGGCTCCGATTTCAATATACTCAAATATTGCATCTACAAGCCACATAAGCGATGCTCCCCAATACATCCAGCAGAGAATGCCGACTTTCATCTCGTTTTCAGGTGCTTTTTTGTACCAGACAATTGTGGAGGCAATTGCAGCAAATACCGTTGTAAGCAGCGTCATCTTTGCGTTCCTCCGAGCAAGTCCGCGGGCGATTTGAGCGATTTCTTTTCCGCAAAACGGGAGACTGCGAGCATTCCGACCCAAACGGCGGTAACAATAACGGCCATCATTACGCCGGCACTGCCCATTTCCGCAAGCATTTCTCCGGTTTCACCGCTTTTAACAGCTGTCAGAAAAGGAAAAAACGGAACGATTTCTCCGTGCCAAACGTGCTCGAAAGCTAAGAGAGCGGAGCCGCCCCAAAGCAGCTTGTTGAGCCAACCAAGCTTGGCAGAAAACGGGGTTTTTGATACTTCCAAAGCTGTGCCGTCGGCAGAATTAAGCTTGACGACAGCTTTCTTCTCGGTGGATTTCAGAGCTTTTTCAACAATTGTTGTAACGATTGCCTCGGCAACCGGAACAAGAAAACATGCCATTTGTGTACCTCCTGTAAACTAATGCAGACAAGTATAGATTACAAACAGTGCAGTTTATTTGCGCTGTTTGTCTGTTTTACCGCATTGCAGAAAGGCAAAGACTTTCTGCCAATGACAAACAGTGCAATTTATTTGCGCTGTTTGTCTATGGGCACCACGCAGGTTCCCGTTGCTCTGCAAACAACGATGGGTTCCTCAAGGAAATCGCATGCGGAGTCGTTAATATCGGTGCGCGGAACAATAACCTTGCGTGCTTCAAAGCTCATCTTGCGGGAGCTGTTGCCGATATGGGTGATTTCGCCGTATGCTTCGATATAGTCGCCGGCATAGACGGGTGCTATGAATTCGACCATGTCATATGCTTTGAACAGGCCTTCATCGCCGTCGCACTTGATGAGAAGTTCGGTTGCAACGTCGCCGAAAAGGGCAAGCATGTGTGCGCCGTCAACAAGATTTCCGCCGTAATGAGCATCCTGAGAGCTCATGCGAAGGCGAATGGTGGATGTGATTTTTTGTTCCATTTTATGTTCCTCCGTGGTATAATTTTTGCAAAAAACGGGCTTTTCGGGCAAAAAACAAAAAAAGCACCATCAACGCAGAAAAACCCGCGTGAATAGCGCATCATCAGTACCCAAGCCGAAAACGACCCGCGATGACAGTCGCAGCGCACTGAGCTGCTGCGCCCAAGCACGGGGGAAGCGGATTCCCCGCCGCACTTTCGGCAAGAGCCGCATTCAGCCTTTCGCCGGAACCGCCCGTTTTGCGAAAGCTTACCTCGACTTCTGCGCCTCTATCTTCATAGTTCAGTATATCTTTTTTTCACCCTTTTTGTCAATAGGAAAAGAGCGTTCCAAACAGATATATTTCGAAAAACGCGAAAAACCGGAAGAAAACCCGGTTTCAGCCGTCAAGCCTGTAGCCGACGCCGAGTTCGTTGCGAATGCCGGGAAGAGGAACGGAAACACCGGCAAATTTTTTTCTAATATTTGCTATGTTCACTTGAAGCTTTTTGATGTTAGCCTCATTCACCCCTTCGCCCCACACGGCCTTTATCACCTTTTGATACGTCATCATTCGGCCGCTGTTTTCCGCAAGCAGGAGCAGCAGATTGTATTCCGTTTGGGTGAGCCGAACTTCGGATTCGCCTGCAAAAACGCGGCGGGCATCGCAATCGATCGTGAGTGCGCCGATGCAGAGCCTGCCGTCCGTTTCACCTGTTCCGTGCTGCCGCCCGGTGCGGAGAGCGGAACGCATTCGCGCAAGCAGTTCGGCCGAACCGAAAGGCTTTGTAACATAATCATTTGCACCGCCGTCAAGCGCAACAACCTTGTCCGTTTCGTCGCTGCGTGCGGAAAGCACTATTACGGGCACGGCAGAACGACTGCGGATGAACTCAAGCAGCTGCATTCCGTCCCCGTCGGGCAGCCCGAGGTCAAGAAGAACAAGGTCGGGCGTGTGTGAAAGAAAACAGGGCTTGGCTTCGGCACAGTTTGCAGCTTCAATTACGATATAGCCGGAGGCGTTGAGCAGTGCATTCACATATTTGCGTATGCTCGGCTCATCCTCAACGAGCAAGATTTTGTATTTGTTGTTCATGGATATTCCGGCGTTGATGAACGGCGCGGGTTTGCGGGGAGACTGCAAAAAAGGCGGCTCCCCGCGACATCGGTCATTGTTGTTTATAAGTTATACGTTGATGCTTACGTCGCCTGTTTCGGCGGCGCAATCGGCAATCCGTGCGCGCGCTTCGGCAACGAATTCTTCCACCTGTTCGGGGCAGATTCCGATGAATTCGGCGGGATCGAGCACGGCGGTTATCTCTTCCCTGTCCAGCGGGAAGGCGGGATCAAGCGCAAGCCTGTCGAGAAGGTCGCAGTTCAGCCCCTCCTTCATGCGTGCCGTCGCTTCCATGGAGCGGGTGCGGATGACCTCGTGAAGCTCCTGCCTGTCGCCGCCCTTACGGACCGCACTCATGAGCAGGTTTTCCGTGGCAATGAAGGGAAGATATTCAAGCACGGTTCGTTCGACGATTTTTTCGTTGACGTGGATGCCGGCGGTGACGTTGCGCATAAGCCTGAGCACTGCGTCACAGGCGAGGAAACCCTCCGGAAGTGATATGCGGCGGTTCGCTGAGTCGTCCAAAGTGCGTTCGAACCATTGTGTTGAGGCCGTCATCGGCGCGTTCAGTGCATCCGCCATGATATAGCGCGAAAGCGAACAGATTCGCTCACAGCGCATGGGGTTGCGCTTGTATGCCATTGCGGAGGAACCGACCTGATTCTTTTCGAACGGTTCTTCAACCTGCCGCAGGTGCTGAAGCAGCCGCATGTCGTTTGCAAACCGGTATGCACTTTGTGCAATTGCGGAAAGCACGTTCAGAATGCGGCTGTCGTATTTGCGGGGGTAGGTTTGCCCCGCAACGGGGAAAAGCGTTGAAAAACCGCATTCCTCCGCGATCATTGCATTCAGTTCGCGAACCTTTTGAACGTCGCCGTCGAAAAGTGAGAGGAAACTTGCGTCCGTGCCCGTTGTTCCGCGGCAGCCGTGGAACAACAGGTTGTCGATGACAAAATTCAGCTCGTCAAGGTCAAGCAGGAAATCCTGCGCCCAGAGGCAGGCGCGTTTGCCGACGGTCACAAGCTGAGCGGGCTGAAAATGCGTGTAGCCCAAAGTCGGCATTGCACGGTATTTGTATGCAAAATCGCAGAGTGCGGCAATGACGGAAACAAGCTCGCTGCGGATGTGCAGCAAAGCATCGCGGTAAATCATGATATCCGCATTATCCGTAACATAGCAGCTCGTTGCGCCGAGATGGATGATTCCGGCGGCATCGGGGCAGCTTTCGCCGTAAACATGGATATGCGCCATGACGTCGTGGCGAAGCTTTTTTTCCCATTCCGCAACGGCGGCATAGTCTATTTCGTCATCAACATGCGCTTCAAGCTGCGCCACCTGTTCATCCGTTACCGGAAGACCGAGACGATGCTCCGCACGGGCAAGCGCAACCCAAAGCCTGCGCCATGTGCCGTAGCGTTTGTCCGGCGAGAAGAGGCGCAGCATGTATTCCGAGGCATATCGGCTCGAAAGGGGGCTTTCGTAAAATTCTTTCATAAATTAATCGTCCTTCAACAGTTTTCGGGCAGTCCTCTTATCGGAGAATTATCTCTTCCCTGCCCGGGCCGACGGAAACATAGCTTATGCGGCAGCCGATTTCGCGTTCAACGTATTTGCGGGCATTTTCGGGAAGCTCGTCATAGGTGCGAATCTTTGAAATGTCGCAGCCCCAACCGGGAAGTTTAACATAAATGGGCTTTGCCCTGCCGAGTTTCGAAGGGAAGGGGAACGTGCGGGTCACTTCACCGTCGCATTCGTATGCGGCGCAAACGGGGATGGAATCCATGTAGGAAAGGATGTCGAGCTTTGTGAGCGCGACTTCCGTTGCACCCTGCATCTGAACGCCGTACCGCGTTGCAACAAGGTCGATGGGGCCGACTCTGCGGGGGCGTCCCGTTGCGGCGCCGTATTCACCGCCCTCTTTACGCAGCCTTTCGGCCTCTTCTCCGAACCATTCGGCGGTGAAAGGACCTTCGCCGACGCAGGTGGAATATGCTTTCACAACGCCGATGACGCGGTTCACGGGAATGTCCGGCGCACCGGAGCCGATGGGAGCGTATGCCGCAAGGGGAGAGCTTGAGGAGGTGTAAGGATAGATGCCGAAATCAATGTCGCGCAGAACGCCGAGCTGAGCTTCGTAAAGGATCTTTTTGCCCTCGTGAGCTGCTTTGCGCAGGTATGCGCTCGTGTCGCCGATATAGGGCTTGAGAATCTCGCCGTAGGTATCGAGGTATTCAACCATGCTTTCAAGGGAGAAGGGTTCGCCGCCGTATACGCGGGTTATCTGAAGGTTTTTGAATTCAAGAACATCGGAAAGGTGGTCGATAAGGTATTCCCTGTCGAACAATTCACCGAGCATAATGCCCTTTTTCATGTATTTGTCGCCGTAAACGGGGGCAATGCCGCGCTTTGTCGAACCGTAGGGTTTGTCGGAAAGGCGTGCTTCTTCAAGCCCGTCCAATGCAACATGATAGGGCATAACAATGATGGCACGGGAGCTTATCATAAGGTTTTCCGGGGAGATATAGACGCCTGCATCGTGCAGCCGTTCGATTTCGCCGCAGAGGTGGCGGATGTCGACAACGGTGCCGTTGCCGAGAATATTCATCTTTTCACGGCGGAAAATGCCGGAAGGCAAAAGATTCAGCGCAAATGTGCCGTAGTCGTTTTTGATGGTGTGTCCTGCATTGTTGCCGCCCTGGTAACGAACAACAATGTCATATTCTTCCGCAACGAGGTCAACCATTCGGCCCTTGCCCTCATCGCCCCAGTTGATGCCCACGATGGCGCATGTTTTCATAATCTGTACTCTCCTTTTTGTATAAAGCCGGAGCTTTTTGCAAAGCCGAAGCTTTGCTCCGGTTTCGTAAGCGGAATCGAATGCTGCATTGCGGGCGCAGCATTTTGTTTTGCGGTCGATTCGGGTAAAAATCGCGCCGAAAGTGCCGGCTGACCGCGCTTTTGAACCCCTCGCTTTCAGAGCCTCTCCGTTGAGATTGAGAATGAGATTGAGAAGATTCCCTCCGCAGAGGTTTTTCCGAAAAGACTGCCGCAGCGGAGTTTTGCTTTACCCGTACAATAATAACATTATATTCCGTTTATTGCAAGCGCGAATGCAGGGGGCGCGGTTTTATCGGAAAACAAAAAACCATGCAAATAAAGCAAAAACGAACGGATAAAAATATATCAGGCAACATATTTGATATATCTGCAAAAAAAGCCTTGAAATTGCAGGTAAAAATCTGTTACCATGAACCCATGAAACAACGGAGGTGGGCAGCATGAAACGTGTTGCGGTCATCATGGGGAGCGACAGCGACCTGCCGGTTGTGTCCGGCTGTGCGGCAAAGCTCGATGAACTCGGAATAAACTATGAAATGCGCGTTATGTCCGCGCACAGAACCCCGGCGGATGTTGCGGAATTCGCACAAAACGCCTATAAACGTGATTTCGGCGTTATTATCGCCGCAGCGGGCAAGGCGGCGCATCTTGCGGGCTTTATTGCCGCAAACACAACTCTGCCCGTTATCGGCATACCCATCAAAGCTTCAACGTTTGACGGGCTGGATGCCTTGCTTGCAACGGTGCAGATGCCCTCGGGCGTGCCCGTGGCAACGGTTGCCGTCGACGGTGCGGCCAACGCCGCGATACTTGCGGCTCAAATGCTTTCGCTTGCGGAACCCGCACTTCACGAAAAGCTTGACGCAATGAGAATAAAAATGGCGGAGGATGTCCGCAAAAAGGATGCCGCATTGCAGCACAGAGATTAACAATAAACAAAGATAGCCGCAGCCCGTAATGATGCGGCTATCAAACTTTTTTTCGGGGACTGCGGTGCGAACGGCACTTTCAAAAAACGGTGCCGCTCCGACTGCGGAACCGAACGGTGAAACGCAAACAGCAAAAATAACAAAATAAAAATAATAACAAACAAGGCAAACGGATACCGAAAAGGAGGAACAAAAATGAAAAAGACTCAGCAGCTCTACGAAGGCAAGGCAAAGAAGGTTTACGCAACCGATGTCGAAGGTATTTATATCGTTGACTATAAGGACGATGCAACCGCATTTAACGGCGAAAAGAAGGGTACAATCGCGGGCAAGGGCGTTATCAACAACCGCGTTACGAACTATCTCATGAAAATGCTTGAAGAAAAAGGCATTCCGACTCATTTTGTCGAACAGCTTTCCGACAGGGAAACGGCGGTCAAAGCCGTCCGCATCGTTCCTCTTGAGGTTATTGTCCGCAACGTTGCGGCGGGTTCGCATAGGTTTCCCCGAAGGCACGAAACTCAAAAGCACCGTTCTCGAACTTTGCTACAAGGACGATGCATTGGGCGATCCCATGATTAACGACAGCCATGTTTTTGCAATGGGTCTCTGCACGCCGGAGGAGCTTGAAACGATAAAAAAGTACGCTCTGAAAATCAACGAAATTTTGACCGCATTCTTTGCGGAAGTCAACATCGAGCTTATCGATTTCAAACTTGAGTTCGGAAGACTGAGCGACGGCACAATTGTGCTTGCGGACGAGATTTCGCCGGATACCTGCCGTTTCTGGGACAGCAAAACCCACGAAAAACTGGATAAGGATCGTTTCCGCCGCGACCTCGGCAATGTTGAAGGCGCATATCACGAGATCCTGCACCGCCTGATGGGCGAGTAAGCTTTTGTGCGAAACTCGGAGAATTAACAGAATGATTTATCTGGATTGAGAACAGCAAAATGGATATTTTGGAAAACATAACCGAACACGAAACAACCTTTGAGCACCTCGGCGAGGAATGCGGCGTTGTGGGCATTGCCGCTTCAAAACGCGAAAACGTTGCCGCGCTTGCATATTATGCACTCTATGCTTTGCAGCATCGCGGGCAGCAGAGCGCAGGCATTGCCGTCAACGACGACGGCGTTATAAGCGCGCACTGCGATGAGGGGCTTGTCAACGAGGTATTTGACGGAAATTCGCTTGCAAAACTCGGAACGGGAAGCATGGCGGTCGGGCATGTCCGCTATTCCACAACCGGCTACGAAAAGCGCATCAACTGCCAGCCCCTTGTGGTGAACCACATAAAGGGCACGATGGCGATAGCACACAACGGCAACCTTGTCAACGATGCCGAACTGCGTGAGGAACTGGAGCTTGCGGGTTCTATTTTCCACACAACGACCGACACGGAAGTCATTGCATACACAATTACCAAAGAACGGCTGACGGCTGATTCCATTGAGGAGGCCGTATCGCGCGCAATGGACAGGATAAAGGGTGCCTATTCACTCGTTATCATGTCGCCCAAAAAGCTCATTGCCGCACGCGATCCGCACGGGTTCCGTCCGCTCTGCATCGGAGAACTGTCCGAAGGCGGTTACTGCTTTGCTTCCGAAACATGTGCGCTTGATGCAATGGGAGCGAAATTCCTGCGTGATGTTGAACCGGGCGAGATCGTTGTTGTTGAAAACGACGAGCTGCGCAGCCTGCGCAGCCACTGCGGAAAAGTCAAGCCCGCGCTCTGCGTGTTTGAATACATCTATTTTGCGCGTCCCGACAGCGTTATTGACGGCTGTTCGGTGCATCTTGCGCGTCAGCGCGCAGGTTCGTTCCTTGCGCTTGAACATCCCGTGCAGGCGGATGTTGTTATCGGCGTTCCCGATTCCGGGCTTGATGCCGCGATCGGCTTTTCAAGACAGTCCGGCATTCCCTACGGCATAGGCTTTATCAAAAACAAATATATCGGCAGAACCTTCATTCAGCCGAAACAGAACGAGCGTGAAAAACTCGTTCGAATCAAGCTCAACCCCGTATCCGCAACTGTCAGCGGCAAGCGCGTTGTGCTTATCGATGATTCCATCGTTCGCGGAACAACAATCAAGCGTATCGTCCGCCTTCTGCGTGAAGCGGGTGCAACGGAGGTGCATGTGCGTTCCGCCGCGCCGAAATTCCTGTTCCCCTGCTATTTCGGCACGGATGTTCCCTCGCGGGAGGAGCTGATTGCAAACAAATACAACGATGAGGAACTTGTTCGCGAACTTGGGCTCGATTCCCTCGGTTTCCTGAGCGTTGAGAACGCAAGGCTGCTTGCCGGCAACGGCAAAACGGATTATTGTGTCGGCTGCTTCACGGGCGAATATCCCTGCGAGCCGCCCAAACGCCGCTATGTCAACAAATATGCGCGCAAGCTCAGCGAAAAATCCGATACGCCGCAGCCGAAAGAATAACCGAACAGAAAAACTGCGGCTCTGACGGGCCGCGAACGCAATCGAAACCACCGAACAAAATAAACCAAACGGATTTATCAGACGGATTTATTAAATCGAAAGGAAGAACATAAATGGCAAACAACAACAGCAGGAGCGAAAGCTACGAAAAAGCGGGCGTTGATATTACTGCGGGCTATCGCGCCGTTGAACTGATGAAAAAACACATTTCGCGCACGATCACGCCCGGTGCAATGCCCTCCATCGGCAATTTCGGCGGCCTGTTTGCACCGGATCTTGCAGGCATGAGCGAACCCATCCTTGTCAGCGGTACGGACGGCGTGGGAACGAAACTTAAGCTCGCCTTTTTGAGCGACAAACATAACACCGTCGGCATCGACTGCGTTGCAATGTGTGTGAACGACATCATCTGCTGCGGTGCAAAGCCTCTGTTTTTCCTTGACTATATCGCACTCGGCAAAAACATTCCCGAAAAAGTCGCCTCCGTTGTTGAGGGCGTTGCGGAGGGCTGCGTGCAGTCCGGCTGCGCACTTATCGGCGGCGAAACGGCCGAAATGCCGGGTTTCTACCCTGCGGACGAATATGACCTTGCAGGGTTTGCCGTCGGCATCGTGGACAGGAGCAAGGTGTTCGACGTTGAAACGCAGCGTCCCGGAGATGTTATCATTGCGCTGCCGTCAAGCGGAGTTCATTCCAACGGCTTCTCCCTTGTGCGCAAGGTTTTCAATCTCAATTCAAACAATGCCGCGCTCGGAACCTACGTTGAATCCCTCGGAAAAACTCTTGGCGAAGCTTTGCTTGAGCCCACAAGGATTTACGTTAAACCCGTGCTGGAGCTTGCAAAGGAAGTCCGCATAAAGGGCTGTGCACATATCACCGGCGGCGGCTTCTATGAGAATATCCCGCGCTGCCTCAAAAAGGGCATTGCGGCAAGAATAAACAAAAACGCACTGCGCATTCATCCGCTTTTTGACCTTATCGCGTCAACGGGAGATATCCCCGAAAGGGACATGTTCAACACCTTCAACATGGGCGTCGGCATGTGCCTCATAGTTTCACGCGAGGATGCGGATCGTGCGCTTGAAATTCTCCGCGCAAACGGCGAGGAGGCTTACATCTGCGGCGACACCGTGCTCGGCGAAGGTATTGAGATATGCTGACGGGCGGAGAACTTTCCGCCGCGATCGGCAAAAGCGGCAGCTGCGGCGGGGCCGAAGCTCCCCGCCGTCCGCGCGCTGCCGTGTTCGTTTCCGGAGGGGGAACGAACCTTCAGGCTTTGCTCGACAAGCGCGGTTCGGTTATAAAAAGCGGCGATATTGCGCTTGTTGTTTCCAACAAGCCGGATGCATTCGCACTTCAGCGGGCAAAAAATGCGGGCATTGAAGCGGTTTATCTTCCTCAAAACAGGCAGGACCCCACACTGTTCGAAACGGCGGCGCGGAAACTGCTCGAGGAGCGCGAAATCGATGTTGTCGTGCTTGCGGGCTTTCTTGCAATACTGAGTGCGGATTTTACCGAAAGTTACGACAGGCGCATCATCAACGTTCATCCGTCACTCATTCCGTCCTTCTGCGGAAAGGGGTACTACGGTCTGCGCGTTCACGAGGCTGCGCTTGCATACGGCGTGAAGGTCACGGGTGCAACGGTACACTATGTAAATGCGGTTGCCGACGGCGGCGAGATAATCATGCAGAAAGCCGTTGATGTGCTTCCGGGCGACACTCCGGAAACCTTGCAGCGGCGCGTTATGGAACAGGCGGAATGGGAATTGCTGCCCCTTGCGCTTGAACAGGTGTTTTTATCAATAAAATCAACAGAACAGTGAAACAAACAGTGAACAAACGAGTCGGAACCGAAATGCGAAAGGCGGAATAAATGAAAACTATCAACGAATACCTGAACGGCAATACCTATCCCGGACGCGGCGTGCTTATCGGAAAAAGTGCGGACAACGCACATTATGTGGCCGCATACTTCATCATGGGCAGAAGCGAGAACAGCCGCAACCGCATATTTGAACCGACCGAGGACGGCATCAGAACGCGGGCGTTTGATGAAAAAAAGCTGACAGACCCTTCGCTTATCATCTATTCCCCCGTGCGGAAGGTCAACGGCTGCACCGTCGTTACCAACGGCGACCAGACGGACAACGTTGCCTGCGAAATTGCGGAGGGCGGAAGCTTTGAATCCGCACTGCGCAAAAGGAGCTTTGAACCTGATGCTCCGAATTTTACCCCGCGCATCAGCGGCATTCTTTACCCCGAAACAGGCGAATACACCCTCAGCATACTGAAGGCGGAAACGCCCGACGGCACACGCTGCCGCAGGAATTTTTACAATTACGAACCCGAAGCGGGTACGGCGCATCTTATCCACACATATGAGCATGACGGCTCGCCGCTGCCCTCGTTCTGCGGTGAACCGGTGCGCATTGCGCTGAACGCGCCCGATGCAGAGACTTTTGCCGAAGAAATTTGGGCAGGTCTTGATGAAAACAACCGTGTTTCGCTGTTTGTGCGCTTTATCGGCTGCGCGGACGGCGCGGAGGACACATTCATCATCAACCGGCACACCCGCTGAGCGCTGTGCGGCTTTGCAAAAAAACGAAGCCGGTCAACGTCAACTTAAGTTACCCTGACCGACAGTAAGAGCGGAAACGAACCATAAACTATAGAACTTAATCGAATTAAACCGAACATACTAACGGAGGCAAACATGCGATACGAACTTAAATACGGCTGCAATCCCAATCAGAAACCCGCTGCAATTTCAATTGACGGCGAACTGCCGATTGCTGTTTTGAACGGCAGGGCGGGCTATATCAACCTTCTTGACGCACTCAACGGGTGGCAGCTCGTCAGAGAACTTCGCACCGCAAGTGCGGCCGTCGGCCTTCCGCTGAACGAGACGCTTCGCAAAATGTATTTTGTTGATGAAACAACAGAGCTTTCCCCCCTTGCCTGTGCCTATATTCGCGCAAGAGGTGCGGACAGAATGAGCTCCTTCGGAGATTTTATCGCCGTCAGCGACAGGGTCGATGTTTCGCTTGCGAAAGTTTTGAAGCATGAAGTTTCGGACGGCATTATTGCTCCGGATTACGATGAGGATGCGTTTGAGATCCTTTCCGCAAAGAAAAAGGGTGCATACACGGTTATTAAAATCGACGAAAACTATGTTCCCGCTCCCATTGAAACGCGCACGGTGTTCGGCATAACATTCGAACAGGGGCGCAACGATTCAACGATTGACGAAAGCCTGCTTTCAAATATCGTGACCGAAAACAAAAACCTGCCCGAAAGTGCGAAACGCGACCTTGTTATTGCGCTTATCACGCTTAAATACACCCAGTCCAACTCCGTTTGCTATGTTGAAAACGGGCAAACGATCGGAGTGGGCGCGGGGCAGCAATCCCGCATTCACTGCACACGCCTTGCGGGCAATAAAGCCGACCTTTGGCACCTGCGCTCGCATCCTTCCGTGCTGAACCTGCCGTTCCGTGCGGATATCCCGCGCCCCAACCGCGATAATGCAATTGATTTGTATTTAAACGAGGATGAATGCGGGGACGTGCTTGACGACGGAAATTGGCAGAATTTCTTCACCCGCCGCCCCGAGCCGATGACAAAGGAACAGAAGCGGGAATGGCTGAGCAGGTTCGGCGAAACCGCACTTGCAAGCGATGCGTTCTTCCCATTCGGCGATAATATCGAGCGTGCTTTCCGCAGCGGCGTTGCCTATATTGCTCAGCCCGGCGGTTCGGTGCGCGATGATGCCGTTATTGAGGCATGCAACAAACACGGCATGGTCATGGCTTTTACCGGACTGCGCCTTTTCCACCATTGATTTTTAACGGAGCGGTTCATTCGGATATTCGGATCTGTTCGGCACTCGGCAGTGTGCCGGGCGAACGGAAACGAACGGTCAATTAAGCGGACATAGCAATTAAGCGAACATAGACGAAAAGAATTTCCCGATGCAGGTGCGGAACATGCGGAAGGGACGGAACAAGGAACGGAATTAAGAGTAAAGAAATGCAGATAACAAAGGATAAACTCAATATTGCCGTCATAGGCGGCGGCGGACGCGAACATGCGATAATCAGGCGGCTTGCTCAAAGCCGCAGAGCGGGAAAGATATATGCGCTTCCCGGAAACGGCGGAATTTCCCGCGAACATGCGGGCAGCGATTCATGCCCGGTGACCTGCACGGGCATTGCCGCAACGGATTTGGAAAAAATTGTTGATTTTGTGCTGAACAACGAAATTGACTTTGCTGCCGTGATTCCGGACGACCCTCTCGTTATGGGGCTTTGCGACATGCTGCGCGAAAAGGGCATTCCCTGCTTCGGCCCGAGCAAGGCTGCGGCAATAATCGAGGGCAGCAAGGCTTTTTCAAAGGAACTCATGAAGAAATACGGCATTCCGACGGCCGAATACAAGGTCTTTTCGGATGCCGATGCTGCGGCCGAATACGCAGCGCACCACAGCCTTCCCGCCGTTGTCAAAGCGGACGGGCTTGCTCTCGGCAAGGGCGTTATAATTGCAAAAACTCACGAGGAAGCGATTGAAGCCGTGAACGACATGATGCGGGGCGGCAAATTCGGCAGGAGCGGCGCAACTGTCGTTGTTGAAGAGTTCCTGACCGGACCCGAGGTTTCCGTGCTTGCGTTTACGGACGGAAAAACAGTTGTTCCCCTGCCCTCTTCAATGGATCATAAACGTGCGGGCGACGGCGACACGGGACTGAACACCGGCGGCATGGGCGTTATTGCACCGAATCCTTTTTACACAAAAGCGGCGGCGGAGCAGGTTATGCAAAGCATCATCCTCCCCACGCTGAACGCAATGAATGCCGAGGGACGGACTTTCCGCGGGTGCCTGTATTTCGGGCTTATGCTCACACCGAACGGCCCGCGTGTTATTGAATATAACTGCCGTTTCGGCGATCCGGAAACGCAGGCGGTGCTGCCCCTTGTTGAAGGCGACCTGCTTGAAATAATGATTGCGACGCAGGCGGGGACGCTTGACAAATGCGAGATCAAGCTTTCCGACAAATCCTCCTGCTGCCTTGTGCTTGCAAGCGGGGGCTACCCGGAAAAATACGAAAAGGGCAAACTCATCACCTTTGACGGCGATGTTGAAGCAGATTGCGGGGTATGCATCTTCCATGCGGGAACAAAACTCAGAGCACCCGACAGCAGCGAATTCGTTACAAGCGGCGGGCGCGTGCTCGGCATCACGGCCGTTCGCGATACGCTTGAAGAGGCGGTTCGGGCGGCATATGCGGCAGCCGAACGAGTGCATTTTGACGGAAAATATTCAAGAAGCGACATCGGACTTTCCGCATTGCGCGAAAGCCGTTTAAAAAACGGGTAAACGCCGGCACCGCCGGCATTTGCCGAAAGAACGAACATTACGGAATACGGGAAATTTAACGGGAGACAACAGAATGGTTTACAGAATTTACAGCGAAAAACGCCCCGAATTTTCGGAAGCGGCGGAAGGGCTTGCGAAGGATATTCGCGAATTTCTCGGGATCCGCACTCTTGAAGGGGTTCGCATCATCAACAGGTATGACGCGGAGGGTGTGGACGAAGCGACGTTCAACGCCTGCATCGAAACCGTTTTTTCCGAACCGCAGGTTGACAGAACCTATACGGAAGCTGAATTCCGTGCGGAAATCTGCGGCAATGCGGCGGGTGCAAAGGTTTTTGCGGTTGAATATCTGCCCGGGCAGTTCGACCAGCGGGCGGATTCCGCAGCGCAGTGCATAAGCCTTGTTGCGCAGTGCGAAAGGCCGGCAGTGCGTTCGGCCGCCGTATACATGCTTTCGGGCAGTCTCACATCCGAAGAACTGAACAGGATAAAGGCATACATTATCAACCCCGTGGATTCGCGCGAAGCCGCGCTTGAATGCTGTGACACGCTTGCAATGCGCTGCGACGAGCCTGCTCAGCCGCCGCGCGTAAAGCTGTTTGACACCCCCGCAAAGGAGCTTATCGCGCTTTACGGGCTTGCAATGGATGAGGCGGATGCGGAGTGCCTTAAAGTCTATTTTAAAACAGAAAATCGTGAGCCGACGCTGACCGAACTCCGCGTTATCGACACATATTGGTCGGATCATTGCCGCCATACAACCTTCAACACGCATTTGACGGATGTTGAATTCGAGGATGAACGCGTTCGGCGCGAATTCGAAAATTACCTTGCTCTTCGCGAAAGCATCGGGGACAAAAAGCCCGTATGCCTCATGGATATTGCCTGCGTTGCGGCAAAGGCACTTAAAAAAAGCGGCGAATTGCGCAATCTTGACGAGTCGGACGAAATCAATGCCTGCACCGTGAAGATAAAGGTCGATGCCGACGGCGTTGAGGAGCCGTGGCTGCTGCTGTTTAAAAACGAAACGCACAACCACCCGACGGAGATCGAACCCTTCGGCGGTGCGGCAACCTGCATCGGCGGCGCGATACGAGATCCCCTTTCGGGGCGGAGCTATGTTTATCATGCAATGCGCGTGACGGGCGGCGCAAACCCGCTTGCCCCGATTGAAAGCACCATCCGCGGCAAGCTTCCCCAAAGAAAACTTGCTGCAACGGCGGCGCAGGGCTACAGCTCCTACGGCAATCAGATCGGCATTGCAACGGGCCTTGTGGATGAAGTTTATCATGACGGCTATCTTGCAAAGCATATGGAAATCGGTGCTGTTGTCGGTGCGGCACCCGAACGGAATGTCCGCCGCGAAAAACCTGCTGCGGGCGATGCCGTTATCCTTCTCGGCGGAAGAACGGGACGCGACGGCTGCGGCGGTGCAACGGGCTCAAGCAAGTCACACAACGTATCATCACTTGAAACATGCGGAGCGGAGGTTCAAAAGGGCAATGCGCCCGAGGAACGCAAATTGCAAAGGCTGTTCCTGAACCCGGAAGCTTCAACATTGATAAAATGCTGCAACGATTTCGGTGCGGGCGGCGTTTCCGTTGCAATCGGCGAGCTTGCGGACGGACTGGATATCGAGCTTGACAGGGTTCCGAAAAAATATGCCGGGCTTGACGGCACGGAGCTTGCGATAAGCGAATCTCAGGAACGCATGGCGGTTGTTGTTGCGGCGGAGGACTGCGAAAAATTCCTTGCACTTGCAAACGGCGAAAACCTTGAAGCAACCGTTGTTGCCCGCGTTACGGATACCGGGCGCATGGTCATGCATTGGAACGGGGAAAAAATCGTCGATCTTTCCCGCGAATTCCTGAACACAAACGGTGCGGTGAAGCAAATGCGCGCCAAGGTTCAAAAGTGCGGCCTTTCGGATTGCTTCGCTCGAAAAAACTGTCCCGAAACGGGAAAAAAAGCCGAAACTTCCTTTGCGGAAAGGCTCTCGGAATGTGTTTCGGATATTAACATCTGCTCTCGGCAGGGGCTTGCGGAGCGGTTTGATTCAACCATCGGCGCGGCAACGGTGCTTATGCCTTTCGGCGGAAAGAATATGCTGACGCCGACTCAGGCAATGGCCGCAAAGCTGCCCGTTCGCGGAAGCGAAACGGATACATGCTCCGTCATGGCATACGGCTTTGACCCGCATTATTCGGCGGAAGATCCGTTCGGCGCGGCGTACTGCGCGGTCGTGACTTCCGTTGCCAAGCTTGTTGCGGCGGGTGCATCAACAGAAAACTGCTGGCTGACATTCCAGGAATATTTTGAAAAGCTCGGCAGTGATCCCGTGCGCTGGGGCAAACCCCTTGCCGCGCTGTTGGGAGCGCTGCGCGCACAGCTCGGGCTTAGGCTTGCGGCAATCGGCGGCAAGGACTCAATGAGCGGAACTTTCGAAAACATAACGGTTCCGCCGACGCTTGTTTCGTTTGCAATTGCAGCGGATAAGGCAGGGAATATCATCTCTCCGGAATTTAAAAAACCCGGCTCAAGGCTTGTTTTCCTGCCGGCGAAACCGGACGAAAACGGTCTTCCCGCAGCGGACTCTCTGCGCACCAATTTTGCGCTTGCAACGCGCCTGATACGCGGCGGCAGCGTGCTTTCCGCATGGGCAGTCGATAAGGGCGGCGCGGCGGAAGGCCTGTTCAAAGCCGCTCTCGGCAACGGAATCGGCGTTCGCCTGAATCCCGAATTCCCGCAGGAAGAACTGTTCTGCCGCAATTACGGCGCGCTGATACTTGAAATTGCGGAAGGCTGCACGGAGCAAATCCCGAACGGGCTCGAACTCGGCTCAACAATGTCGGAATTTGCGTTCGAATACAGGGACGAAAACGTTGCACTTGCTCCGCTGTTCGAAATTTATGACAAAAAACTTGAACCGGTTTACAGACATAAAACAACGGACGAAACGCCTGTTGAAATCGGCTCTTTCCGAAGGAATGCACCGATGATAAAGCCGAACGGCAGATATGCACGCCCGCGTGTGCTGATTCCGGTCTTCCCCGGTACGAACTGCGAAATGGATTCCGCACGGGCAATGCGCCTTGCGGGAGCGGAAGCGGAAGTGCTTGTTATCAACAACATCACCGCAAAGGGCATAGAAGAATCAGTCAACGCATTTGCGAACAGGTTGGAGGATTCACAAATTTTGTTCATTCCCGGCGGTTTTTCCGGCGGAGACGAACCCGAGGGCAGCGCAAAGCTCATTGAATCCTTCATGCGCAATGCCCGTGCGGCGGAGGCGATCGAACGGCTGCTCAACCGTCGCGACGGCTTGATCCTCGGCATTTGCAACGGGTTCCAGGCGTTGATAAAACTCGGACTTGTGCCTTTCGGAAAAATCATTCACACGGATGAAAACTGCCCCACTCTGACATATAACACGATCGG
>OHIU01000613.1_pt1 | contig 18292 bp, 16 predicted proteins | sample 1568281 | NCBI WGS metagenome assembly OHIU01 (sample SAMEA3879543, study PRJEB24766) | human gut metagenome | biome: human-associated habitat; feature: feces | place: USA | collected 1985/1987 | reverse complement strand
CAATCGTAAATCGTAAATAATTAAATCGTAAATAGATATATGTCTTCACTGAAAGAGGTAAAAAATAGAATAAGCTCCGTCAAGAGTACGCGTCAGATAACATCGGCGATGAAGATGGTGGCATCCGCTAAATTGCACAAGGCACAGACACGGATTGAGAATATGCTGCCTTATCAACAGAAGCTGAATGAAATTCTGACTAACTTCTTGTCTACAGATGCTACATTTGAGTCGCCTTATACCGAAGTGCGTCCCGTAACGCGGGTAGCGGTCGTAGTTTTCTCATCCAATAGTTCACTGTGCGGAGCTTTCAATGCGAATGTGGTAAAAAAGCTCGGAGAAACGCTGGAAGAATATAAATCACTTGGTAAAGAGAACGTTCTGATATACCCTGTAGGAAAGAAAGTGGAGCAGGCTGTGAAAAAGCTAGGCTATACGTCGCAGGGAAGCTATCAAGAGATGGCGGATAAACCCTCATACGTACAAGCGTATGAGCTTGCTGCATTGTTGATGCAAGAGTTTATGGAAAAACAAATCGACCGGGTGGAGCTGATTTATCATCATTTCAAATCAATGGGTTCGCAGATATTGATGCGTGAAGAGTACCTTCCTATTGATTTGAGTAAGGTGGCGGCAACAGCTGCAACAGAAGGATCGGGAAAACGTGGTTTCCAGAATGATTATATTGTAGAACCATCTGTCGGACAGTTGATTGCTGATTTATTGCCGAAGGTGTTGAGTCAGAAATTATTTACTGTGCTTCAGGATTCTAATGCTTCTGAACATGCTGCGCGTACACTTGCCATGCAGACTGCAACAGATAATGCGAATGAACTGATACAGGATTTGACGAAGCAATATAACAAAAGCAGACAACAGGCAATTACAAATGAATTGCTGGATATTATAGCAGGAAGTCTGAAGTGATAAAGCTAAAAGCTACGAGCTACAAGTTACGAGCGGCTGCGCTATGTTCCGAAAGCCGCTCGTAACTTGTAGCTCGTAGCTTGTCACTCTTATAGCTTTTCCTTTTTTTTGCAAAAAGATGTGCCAATGGAGGCTTTAGCTCTTTTATTTGTGCTACCTTTACACCTCCAACCAACATTGATGAAATAATGGAACAGAATCCTGAATTGGCATTAGCGTGGCAATTTATAGAAAATACAGGCACACATCTCTTTCTGACCGGTAAGGCAGGGACCGGAAAAACTACATTCCTGCGGCGGCTGAAGTCCGAAAGTCCAAAGCGTATGGTTGTTCTTGCCCCAACAGGTATTGCAGCTATCAATGCAGGCGGCGTAACCATTCACTCTTTCTTTCAGTTACCTTTTGCCCCTTACGTACCTGATACCTCATTCAGTGCGGATGGCAAAGCACAATATCGTTTCCGTTTCGGAAAAGATAAACTCAACATTATGCGTAGTATAGACCTGCTGGTGATTGATGAAATCAGTATGGTGCGTGCTGATCTTCTGGATGCGATAGACGATGTGCTGAGACGTTTTCGTGATCGCAGTAAACCCTTCGGTGGTGTGCAATTGCTGATGATTGGCGATTTGCAGCAGCTTGCCCCAGTGATAAAAGATGAAGAGTGGCAGATGCTGAACAGCTACTATGATACTCCTTATTTCTTTTCCAGTCGTGCACTGAGACAGTCTGAATATTGTACGCTTGAATTGAAAACAGTGTATCGTCAGAGTGATACTCACTTTCTGGATATGCTGAACCGTATTCGGGAGAACCGTTGTGATAAAACTTTGCTGGATGAATTGAACCGTAGGTACATTCCGAATTTCAACCCTTCGAAAGAGGAAGGATATATCCAGTTGACTACCCATAACTATCAGGCGCAACGCATCAATGAACATGAACTGGCACAATTACCCGGTCGTTCCTTCACCTTTCGTGCCCAGATAGATGGAAAGTTTCCTGAATATTCTTATCCCACAGATGAAGTGCTTGAACTGAAACGTGGTGCCCAAGTCATGTTTGTGAAGAATGATTCATCCGGTGAGCACCGTTATTATAATGGTATGATCGGTGAAGTGGTCAATGTCTCAGCTTTGGGTATAGAAGTACGCAGTAAAGGAAGTGAGGATGCTTTTATGTTGCAAGAGGAAGAATGGACGAATGCAAAATACGTGTTGGATGAAGAGACTAAGGAAATCACCGAAGATATAGAAGGAGTCTTCAAACAATTCCCTCTGAAGCTGGCATGGGCTATTACTATCCATAAAAGTCAGGGACTGACATTTGAACGTGCAATAATCGATGCCAGTGCTTCTTTTGCACACGGACAGACTTATGTGGCATTAAGCCGTTGTAAAACATTGGAAGGGTTGGTATTGAGCGCTCCACTGTCGGCAAGAGCGGTCATCAGTGATAGTGCTGTAGATACTTTTACGGAAGATGCGCGTAGAAACGAACCTGATGAAACGCGTTATAGGAGATTGCAACAAGCATACTTTCTGGAATTGCTATCGGGATTGTTTGATTTCTTACCGTTAGAGTTGGCATTGAAGCGTTTTGTGAGATTGGTGGATGAACACTTGTATAAGCTCTACCCCAAACTATTGACTGAATATAAATCAGAAACGGAACGTTTTCATGAGAAGGTAACGAAAGTTGCCCAGAAGTTCAGTCTTCAATACACACGCCTGGTTGATGGTGCCGAAGATTATGCAACGGATAAAAGCTTGCAGGAACGTATTCATTTGGGGGCGGAATATTTTAAAGAACAGTTAGAACCTTTGGATGCTATCAGGAGTAGTACCATTGTGGAAACAGATAATAAAGAACTAAAGAAACAGTTGAAGACTGCCAGTGAGGAATTGGATGATCTACTTCTGCTAAAAGTTGACTTGTTGGAATTTGTTATCAGTAAAGGCTTTCATGTAGGAGAATATCTGAAACAAAAGGCGGTACTTTCCATTGACGATACGGCATCGACTAAAGGCAAAGGGGAAAAGCGTTCCGGTAATTCTACCGAAAGAAGAAAACGGAAAGGCGGAACCGAAGAAAGTGGAAATACCCCTGCACGGAAAAAAACGGCAGCAGTGGAAGTTCCTTCGGATATTCTGCATCCCGAATTATACAGGCGTCTGGTAGCATGGCGTAATGCGGAAGCGTCTCAATTAGGATTACCGGTATATACCGTAATCCAACAGAAAGCTATTTTAGGTATCACCAATTTATTACCGGAAGATAAATCCGCTCTTCTCCGAATCCCTTATTTGGGTAAAAAAGGAGTGGAAAAGTATGGGGATGAATTGCTGGAGATGGTGCGGGTGTATAAAAAGGAGAGTGGGATTGCAGAAACGTTGTTTAGTGATTAGTGGCACTCACCACTAATCACTTATTTAAAGATTGAACATTAGTTTTATTCCTTCTTCCAGAGTATGTGGTTGGTATCCCAGTTCTCTGCGTGCTTTTTCAATGCTTAATCCGCTGAAACGGGGACGGGGAGTTGTTTCTCCCATTTGCTTGGTAGTGACTGGCAGAATTAATGAATAATCCAGATTCAAAGTATCTGCTACGCGATAAGCAATATCGGCTATAGTCAGACATTCCGAGCCACAGATGTGATAAATGCCATTATTGGGATGATTTATCAGTTTCTCTATTCCTTGAGAAACATCACCTACATAGGTTGGCGTGCGCCACTGGTCGGAAACCACCCGTATTTCTTCATTATTTCTTAAACGATTGGCTACCAATTGCAGAATATTCCCGTGTTGCCCCGGCAAGGCGGCACCATAGACCACTACCACACGTGCGATGGCATAATTGCTACAGAGCTCAGCTACCCGTTTTTCACCTTTCAGTTTAGTTGCCCCATAATAGTTGACGGGGTCAGGAGTGTCTTCTTCTGTATAAAGCTGCCCTGTATCTCCATTAAATACAAAGTCAGTAGATAGATGTATAAAGCGTGCAGCGGATGCTTCGCATCGGAATGCCAATTGTCCCACAGCATTGACATTGATACTGTCTGCCTCCTCACGGTGTGCTTCGCAATAATCAGGAACGGATAATGCGGACGTGTTGATCACTATATTCGGGCGTACTTCCCGGAACAGTGCGCTTTGTTCCCCCATCTGGCAGATGTCTGCACTGATGAAACGATAATTCCCGGAATCGGGAGCAATGTCGTCATGCAGAGAACAACCTGTTACTATGTACTCGTCATTGCGTGACAAATCATTCAAGATCCGGCGTCCTGTGAAGCCATTGGCACCTATTACCAATACTTTTTTCTTCATATTCATATTATTTCAGTATATAATCCCTTGACTGTAATCTTTTTTAGTAAGGTCCATTCCTTCCTTGTTGTACTTCGATTCTAATTCCGAATGATCCGTTTGCCGACTTCAGTTCGAAAGCGCCTTTGAAGTTATTCCGTTCCCACGGCAGGGCAGAAGGATTAGGGACTTTCCGTCCGTCCTTGTCATACTCTCCATAAGTATTGATGCGCATTCCATTCTTCAGCCGGAAACTTCCCATTTGCAGGTTTTGGGGAGATGATCCGAAACCTGTCAGTCCGAAAGGGTTCATACTGTATATGGTGGAGCTACCTAAACTGAATAAGTGTGAGTAGCCTTGTGAGTAGGTCACATTCGGGTCCAAGCGAAACAGAAAACTATAATCTTTGCTGGCATCGGGAATGTCTAAAGTCATTTTGGGCATTTGGGGAGCTGCCATTTTCATCAGGTTCATATCCAAAAGGAATCCATCAAAATTCTTTGTTGCCGGCATATTCATACTGCGAACACTGTCAGCGGGTACTTCATTCTGGGCATTTACCCTGAAAGAAAGGAGACAGAAAAGTATGATTAGTCCTATATATTTCATCACTTAATGGTCTTTATTTAATGGCGAATATAAGAAATAAGTATGAATTATGGAAATATATAGCATTTATTAAAATAAAACTTGTATATTATATGCTGATATTTGAGTATTGTTGCTATCTTTGGAGCGTAAATAATTGAATTGGTTTTATAAGCAATCTATTTGTTCCTCTCTAACCGGTAAATGAACGGGCTGTATCTCGTGTGGAAATGCAGCCCGTTTTCTATTTCTTTTTTCTATTGAGATGAATCACCGGAGCAAGTATCGGTACTGTTTCCCACTTCATTTTCGAAGCATTGTACGCTCGTTCCACGCCTCCCTGTATTTCCAGATAATCATTGATTTTTACTTCCATGATTACACCGTAGTGGCTTTGTGGATACATCGGATTCATATATCCGTTCAGAGAGTTTTGTTTGCCAAAGCCTGAATATTGCCCGAAAAAGCGGATACGAAGGAAATTGTTGATGCGATAGGCGGCAGAAGCATCCAAGCCAATGTCGAATTGAGAACCATGCATGCGCGAAGGGATGGTGTACTTGGCGGTATACATGCCCCCTGTCAATTCCCAGCGTTCATTAGGGCGATATATAAAATCGGCGCCTGACTGGATAATTGTTCCCATAGTAGGGTAGGTATTGTAGGTGCTGAATGTGCTCAATATACTATTGGGGGAAAGCTGAAAAGCACCGTAATGCTCGTAATCCATCACGAAAGGATCGTAACTGCTGACCATCTTTCCCATTCTGATATCCATCCACGGAAAGTTGGGATAATAAGTCGGAAGAGTGATGTGTAAGTCCGTGCTATCCGTGCTGAGAGAAGTCTTTACCGACATATCCCGATTAGGAGCGGCAGTTGTTCCGGGTGGAGGAGACAACGGCTCTTTTCCCATTTCCGTGGGAAAACGATTCAATAATGTGCTGTCCTTTGTTTGCTCGTTTTGTGCAGCAACGCGAAAGGAAACAGTGAGAAGGAACAGAATGATGAATAGTTTTTTCATAAGTCGTTATGTGTTAACGGAAGTTTCAGTTGATGATAAGTTTGTATCCGATACCTCGGACATTGACAATGCGGATACGTTCGTCCTTGGAAAGTTTATGTCGTAATTTAGTGATGAACACGTGCAGGCTGCGCGAATTGAAGAAACTATCGTCACCCCAAAGATCGAGCAGGATATTCTGGGTATTCACTACTTGATTACGGTTTTCGCACAAGCGTTTCAGAATTTCGGCCTCGCGGTGGGAGAGTTCCTGCTCTATTCCGGTATGGGACAATATCTGTGTGACAGAGTTGAAATGGTAATCGCCTATCTCGAAACAGGTCTCTTCCTTCTTCGGTTCCTCTCTGAATGTAAACGCTTTGCCCACCAGAGCTTTAATGCGTACGATAAGTTCCTGCATACCGAAAGGCTTTTTCAGATAGTCGTTGGCCCCGAGTTCAAAGCCTTCTACTACATCATTGATGGAAGAACGAGCAGTGAGAAAAAGTACCGGAGTTCGTTTGTCGGTTTGACGGATGTGGCGTACCATTTCAAAACCATCCATACGAGGCATCATAACATCGGCTACCAGTACATCAGGGCGTAAGTCGAAGAACATACGCAGACCTTCCTCGCCATCGGCAGCAGTATGGATGATGAAGTTCTGGCCTTCCAGCGTATCTTTGATAATCATGGCGAGGGTTTGTTCATCCTCAACCAGCAGTACCTTGATTTTGTCCATATCTTGATTCATTTTCATAATAAGCAATGTTATTCAGATTCTTATTGTAAAAGTACTTCCTTTTCCCGCTTCACTTCGTACGGTTACCATGCCACCGTGCTTTTCTACCATTGTCTTTACATAGAAAAGCCCCAGTCCGTAGCCTTTGGTATTGTGGATATTTCCTGTCGGAACCCGGTAGAATTTATCGAAAATGTGAGGCTGTTTATCCGTAGGGATACCAATACCGTGGTCTGTGACCGAGATTTCCACTTGTTCCGTTTCTTTTTTCCGGCAACAGATCATTATGTCGGCTTTATCCGGAGAGTATTTGATGGCATTATCTATCAGGTTACTCAGAATGTTACTGAAGTGTGTACGGTCGGCAATGATTGTCAGGTCTTCCGGTGCAATGTCGAGATTGATTTCTACAGGCTTGCCCGCTTTCAGTTTATGCTGTTCGATGAGTGTCGGGAACAGATCGTGCAAACTGAGCGTCTCCGGATGCAGACGGAAGGTTTTACGGCGTTCCATACTCATAGAGAGAATTTGTTCCACCAGTCCGCTTAATCGCTGTAACTGTTCCTGGCAGATACCCAGATACTTATCCCGTTGTTGCTTGTCTTCTGCCAGATTAAAATTAAGCAAAGCATCGTTGGCGGCATACGCCACGGCAATAGGTGTTTTCAACTCGTGGGTGATGTTGTTGGTAAAGTCGCTCTTCATCTCTTCCAGTGTTTTCTGCCGCAAAATGGTGCGGATAAGAAACCAGAAGGAGAAACCTAATATAATAAGAATAACGAATGATGTGGTAAGAATACCGCTCATCTGTCGCAATACAATCTTATAAATAGGTTCTATTGTGAGGCGGTAACTTTGATTGGAGTGAATGTCGAAAGCATAATTATATTGTTTTGCTTTTTCACTGGGCATGTATCCGGGAGTCCCGACAATGGCGAGCGTATCAGTGTAAACCAGCGTTGAGTCCGGATCGGCACCGGAATGAAGACGCTCCAATCGGTAGGGAAGTTTAAGCCCCCGTTCTTGCAAATAGGCATTCAGCAGACTGTCATAAACGGCTATATCAGGTTCTATAAAAATATCCAGTCCCGAGTGCATTCCACGCTGGATGAAAGTGGCAAGTTCCACCATACTGCTTTGGTCACGCAGCATCATGTCTATTCCACCTTCGGCTCTTAAAGAAGCCTGAGGTTCATCCTCATTAATCACTGTATCTTCCAGGACCTCTTTTACTGAATCTCTTTCTGCCCAGACTGAAATATTTGTGCCTTCCTGTCCTCGTGTGAAAAGGATATCTCTTGTCGAGTCATTCGGGTAACTCACTGAGACGCTGTCATACTTCATAGGGATACCTTCTTTTAAAAGTGAAAGACTTCCGGCACTGTCTGTTTGGTTAACAGTTGTACTGCTGCGGACAAATGATTTTCCGGAATCGGAATTGTACCCTGCTGAAACCTCTACGGAACCGTGGGCTTTATTTTCTTTTTGCATTGCCTTTACACGAAGCATCATCTCATTATAATCGCTCATGCGCATGGCTTCTACGATGCTTTGTTCCAGTTCGTGCTTCATCGTTTTGTATAGCCCCGTGATCCAATATGCCTGGTAAATAAAGATACCCAGCAGAGAGATTATGACTAATATGGCAATAGGTTTAAATGGCAGTTTCATGTAGCTCTTGTATTTATATGGACAAAGATAGGAAAGATAACCGGTACATGTATGGACGGTAAGACTAAATAACACTTCAGATAACACTAGATAAGACTACGTAAGTTCCGGATAACACAAAGTCCGGAAGATTTCACCGTACTTTGCAGTGCAAGAGCTTAAGGGATGATTCGGTTTTGCACAAGGCATCTTTTGCAAAAGGTATAGGGAGAATCTTGTGCAGTCCCTTGCATAATTGGGTGTCAACCTTGGTCAACCGGCCTGTCAACTAAGGTTAACGGATCTGTCAACCAAGCTTAATCGACCTGTCAACCAAGGTTGACACCCAATCATCTCTAAGTCTGAACACATTTATGTCGTATCTAAAACAAATGAACATGAAGTCTTATTACTATCTTTCCCTGATGCTATGTGCATTGAGTGCAGGAGTTTCCGCTCAGGAAATAACAAAGAGTACGGATGTAGAGAGCGAACGGACGCTCAGTGCGGACAGTATTATAACACAAGACAAGCAGCTGGACAGTCTTTACCAATCTCTTCCTGAAGTAATGATTACCGGACAACGTCCCATCGTGAAAGCGGAGCAAGGCAAACTGGTGTACGATCTTCCGCGTCTTATCGGTAATCTACCCGTAGATAATGCTTATGACGCTGTGAAGGAATTGCCGGGCGTAACCGAGATGAATGGCGGGTTGATGTTGGCAGGGCAGGGGGTAACTGTAATATTGGATGGCAAAGTTACCACCATGAGTACCGAACAGCTTTATTCTTTATTGAAAAGCATCCCGTCCAGTCGCATTGAGAAGGCGGAAGTGATGTACAATGCTCCGGCACGCTATCAGGTGCGGGGTGCACTCATCAATATCACACTGAAACAAAGCACCGGAGGCCCGTCTTCCTGGCAGGGAGAGCTTTATGGCAAATATAATCAGAAACATTACGAGGGCTTCAACGAACGTGCCAGCCTGATCTATAACGGAAATAAATTCTCAGCAGATTTTCTTTACTCACACAACCACGGACGGGGATATTCTTTAACCGATAAAGAAGCTATGCACTCTCTGGCGGACGGTTCGGTTCATCACATCACAACCGATGAGATGGGCCGAAGCCGTTCACATACTCATAGTTTCCGGGTAGGAACGGATTATAATATTGCCAAGGACCATCAGTTGAGCTTTGTTTATAATGGAAGTTATTCGACTCATCATAGTCTGATGGATATTTACGGTACGCAGCAGTCCAATACTCGTAGCAACAGTACCGATTGGCTGCACAACGGGCGTCTGGATTACCGTACACCTTTCGGATTGAAAGCCGGTGCTGAACTGACTTATTACCGTTCTCCGTCCGATCAGTTATTGCATAGCAGCATGCAAGATGAAGAGCTTGCCTTTTATACCGAAGACTGTCAGCGCATCAATCGCTGGAAATTTTTCCTTGCCCAAGAGCATAATCTGGGTCGTGGATGGGGATTGAATTATGGTGCCGTTTATACGACCAGTATCGACCACAGTTATCAATATTATTATGATACGGAGAAGGATGCGGGAACAAAGGCAGGTGTGAGTACAGGTATTCCCGATAATATGCAATCCCGCCGTCGCGAACAAACTTTGAACTTCTATGCGGGTTTCAATAAAAGTTTCGGTGATAAACTTTCCCTGGATGCTTCGCTTGCCGTAGAACATTATAAGACGCCGGTATGGAATCAGTGGGATTGGTATCCTACCATTAACCTGAGTTATATGCCTGCCCCCGGCTATGTTTGGCAATTGGCTTTGAGCAGTGATAAGGACTATCCTGATTATTGGGCGGTGCAGGACGCTATCTCTTATCTGGGCGGTGGATATTCTGAAATACATGGGAACCCGTTCCTGAAACCGGCTCAGGAATATCAACTTCAGTTGACACATATTTTGAAGAGTAAATACATCTTTAGCGCATGGTTTGCCCATACGAAAGATTATTCTACCCAGACTCTTTATCAATCTTCCGAACGTCTGGTGGAAATCTATAAGCATTTGAATTTTAATTACCAGCAACAAGCAGGAGTACAAGCTTCTATACCATTTGATATAAAGCAATGGTTAAACTCTCGTTTAACTTTGATTGGTGTGTGGCATCATGAGAAGGATGATGATTTCTGGGATATTCCTTTTAACCGGAATATTTGTTATGGTATTGCCGTACTGACAAATACTTTCACTCTCTCTAAGAAGCCTGATCTGAAACTGACACTGACGGGAATGGCTCGTAGTAAAGCGACTCAGGGGATTTATGATTTACCGTCTTCAGGGTATGTAAATGCTGCTTTGCGGTATGGCTTTGCCAAAGGAAAGGCTATTCTGAATCTTTATTGCAATGATATTTTTGAGACGGGACAGATAAAACCACGTATCCGCTTTGGTACACAGAACGTGACGAATGATTATGCTTGTTTCAGGGAAATCGGGGTGTCGTTTACGTATAAATTCGGAGGATACAGGGAGAAGAAGAGGGAGGAAGTGGATACGTCGAGGTTTAAGTAACGCGTGTGTACTTTTTCTTTCGGCTTGTCCCGAAAGAAAAAGATACCAAAAAGAAAGGGACCCCGGCTACGTCTCCGGTGCTACTCCGGTACTGCCATTCGCAGACGGGGCTCGAACTCGCTTCGCTCAGACAGATCGCCCCTTACCTGCGCCTGACAGTGCCTACGCTTACGCACCTACACCTATGCCGGAGAGCTGCGCGGTAGGGGCGCTGCGCTAAAATTTCTTATCTTCTTCGAGGAGTTCTTGGCTAAATTGCTCTACAGCAAGAGGGGTAAAGAGTTCTATAAGATTTTCTTCGGGATCACGCAGGTACAGGGTACGCATTCCCCAATCGGGCATATCTGTAGGTTCGCTGATAAACGTTACGCCTTTTGCTTTTAGGGCGGTAAAGGTTTCGTCTACATTATCTACACTGAATGAAACCATTAATTTTTCACGCATTGCAACGGGCTGCTGCTTATCTGCATTGCCTACTGAAGGTGCCATCCAGTCGGATACAAAGAGGGCGAAGCCTTCTATTCCGTCGGCTACTTTAAAACTGGCGTATCCGCTATTTTCATCTCCCCAAGCTGGTTCTAAACCGAGTTGTTCGGTGTAGAACTTGAAGCATTTGGCGAAGTCTTTTACTAATAATCTTACGTTGCTGAATCTCATTGTTTACTGATTAATGGTTTGTAATCTGTTTCTTATAATCAAGATGCAAATATAACCATTCTATTATCATTTTATTGGATAGCGTTTCAAAAATCCGTATTTACCTCAACCCCATCAGAAAAAACAATCAATTCTCTCTTGCCATATGCCGCACGGTCCCCCGGCCTCACTGTAGGGGCGTCAAGCGTAGGTAGTATTTTCAGCGTAAAGAAGGGCAGGCTGTTTGAGCGAAGCGAGTTCCTGCCCTTTAGCTGGAAATGCTACCGGAGTAGCCCCGGAAGTGCAGCCTTGAGTTTTTCTTTTTGGTATCTTTTCTTTTGTCTCAAGACAAAAGAAAAGTACCCCCACCAGCATAATACACATTAAAAAAATCAGAATCTTTTGTCCCTTCCTCCTCTATATTTCTTAATTTTGTCGGAAACAAAATGAAGTATCAACCTTCCGCACACTCAATCTCAAAATGACACTGCGGAACCTAAATTATCGTATTATGATTAACAGATTCGTCTTGAACGAAGTATCCTACTTCGGACCGGGTGCCCGCGAAGTGCTCCCACAGGAAATTAAACGTCTCGGCTTGAAAAAAGCCTTTGTATCTACCGACAAAGATCTGATTAAATTTGGTGTAGCCGACAAGGTGCTTTCCGTACTGGATAAGGCGGGCATACCCTATGTTGTATTCAGCGATATTAAACCAAATCCTACCGTTAGTAATGTAAATGCAGGTGTGAAAGCGTTTGCAGAATCCGGTGCCGATTTTATTCTGGCTATTGGTGGTGGTTCTTCCATCGATACATCAAAAGCTATCGGCATTATCACTAATAACCCGGAATTCAGTGATGTGGTTTCTCTGGAAGGAGTGGCGCCGACTCAGAAGAAATCCGTGCCTATCATTGCTCTGCCTACTACAGCGGGAACGGCTGCCGAAGTGACTATCAACTACGTGATTACCGACGAAGTGAATGAAAAGAAGATGGTATGTGTAGATCCGAATGATATTCCTGCCATCGCCATTGTAGATGCCGAACTGATGTACACTTTGCCTAAAGGGCTGACTGCTTCTACGGGACTGGATGCATTGACACATGCTATTGAAGGTCTGATTACTAAGGAAGCTTGGGAAATGAGCGATATGTTTGAAATTAAAGCTATCGAAATGATTACCCGTTATCTGGAAACGGCTGTGTTTGAGCCGACAAATGCAGAAGCGCGTAATGGTATGGCGGTAGCACAATATATTGCAGGTATGGCTTTCTCTAATGTAGGTTTGGGCGTTGTTCATGGCATGGCACATCCGTTGGGTGCTATTTTCGATATACCTCATGGTGTGGCTAATGCGTTGTTGCTGCCTATCATTATGGAATTCAATGCTCCTGCTGCGCTTGATAAGTATGTGGAAATTGCTAAGGCGATGACAGTATATAAAGAAGGAATGAGCCAGGAAGAGGCTGCACGTGCTGCCGTGGATGCGGTGAGAGCACTGTCAGTAAGAGTAGGTATTCCGCAACACCTTTCTGAATTGGGTATCAAGGAAAGCGATCTCGACAAGCTGGCTACGGCTGCTATTGCCGATGTTTGTACACCGGGTAATCCTCGCGAGGTGACGAAGGAGATTATTCTGGATTTATATAAAAAAGCGTTGTAATAAGTGATTAGGGGTTAGTGATAAGTCTCCTTGCTGCATTATAGCGCAGCATTAATCACTTATCACTAACCCCTAATCACTTATTAAACTATCGGGAACAGAAGTGTAAACGTGCTTCCTTCTCCCACTTTTGATTGTACTGTAATGTTGCCATGATGCTGGTGCATGATTTCGCGGGCATTCCGTATCAGGTTGATAAGTACTTGCTCTTTATCTGCAATCAAGCGCAACGGAATGTTGGGAAGAGAGAGGTGTAGATCTGTCAGCAAAATAATGGGAGTGATGGACGGATAAAGTAAAAATATCCGGTAAGAGATGCTTAATATTAAAGAAAACAGGTGATTACGAAATAATCGTAATTTTATTTGCTGATCTCGGAGAAATCATATAGTTTTGTGCGTAGATATATAATTTTATAACTAAACAGCACGTATATGAAAAAAGAGATTGCAACGCTGTTCTTAATGACAAGTGTTTGGGCGGCACAAGCTCAAGGGACTTTTACAATAGAAGGGCAAGTAAAGAATGTAGAAGACGGAGCTTTAATCACTTTGTTTCGTTTAGATGGAAATGTGGGTAACAGTATCGGTGTTGATACGATTCGTAACGGACATTTTCGTTTTCAGACAGAAACGCTGGGGAATGAAACCGAAATAGTGGACATGATGGGAAGAAGTGACAAGTTTCCTTCTATGAGCTTAAGGCTTTGGGTTCGTCCGGGAGATAATATACAGATAAGCGGTGAAAACACGCTGATACGAACTTGGGATGTGAAAAGCACTGTTCCGGAACAAGTGGCTAATCAGGCTTTTATAAACGACTCACGCGAATTGTGGAATGAATATCAGCGCAATTCTTTATTGCAGCGTGCATACCGCCGGAAGTATGCGGGGAGTGCGGTGGACGAAGAAAGACAGATGATACGTGCACAAGTTGACAGTTTGCGGAAGGTAGAGGATGAAATTAGTATCCGTATTGATGCCAACACTATAAAGCGTATGAAGCAGATTCCTGTTGACGATATTTGGCTGGAGCAGTTGGAGAAGTTGGCAATGTCAGCAAAGTATACGGAAAATTATCCTTATAAAGAAGAAGTGATTGCTCTCTATGAAGGACTGACTGATGAAGAAAAACAGACCAATTGGGCAATGAACACATATACATATCTATTTCCTCCCCAAGTAGTAGAAGTGGGTGATGAAATGGCAGATGCTGATTTGTACGACCTGGAAGGAAATGTACACCACTTGGCTGATTTTAAAGGTAAATATATCATGTTGGATTTCTGGAGTCGTGGTTGCGGTCCGTGCCTTATGGCTCTACCCGAAATGAAGGAAGTGGCTGAGATGTACAAAGATCGCTTGACGGTAGTAAGTCTGAGCATTGATACCAAGAAAGGTTGGGAAACTGCCTCTAAAACGCATGAAATGACTTGGCAGAATCTGAATGAATTGAAAGGAAGTAATGGATTATTTGCCAAGTATGGAGTACGTGGAATTCCAAATTATGTCCTTATTTCACCTGAAGGACGCATTGTAGAAAAATGGTTCGGATATAGTGCACACAGCTTGAAACGAAAACTTCGCCGCCTACTGAATGTAGACGAATATGTGATGAGTTTAGGGGAAGAGAATGGACATAAAGTGGTGAATTTCCCGACGGTGAAGAAAAGCAATAACGATATTCCTGAAATCCGCCAGGTAGTATTGACGGATACTGCTACGGTCTTGCGGATTCGTGCCTATTATATACCCAAATATTGGATACAAATTATGAAGAATATCCAGTTAGTAGCGGACAATGGAACTGTATGTCCGGTTCTTCGTTCGGAAGGTATTCCTTTAGGGGAGAAATTCTATATGCCGGAAAGTGGAGAGGCCGATTATACTCTTTATTTCGCTCCACTGCCTGCCGGAACACGTTCTTTCGATATGGTTGAGCCGGAAGGTTCAAACCCGGATCGTGTAGAAGGTATCGCTTTGACACTTGAATAAGATAACAGAGGCTTTCTTTCCCTAAAATCTTGCTATCTGCACTCTTTTTCGTACTTTTGTAGCTTTCAAAAAGAAAGTTTTATTTAAAGAAGTTCTCTGTATGAAATCAGACATTGAAATAGCCCGCAGCATAGAGCTGAAGAAGATTAAGCAGGTAGCCGAGAATGTAGGTATTCCACGTGAAGAAGTAGAAAACTACGGACGGTATATTGCTAAGATCCCTACACATCTGATTGATGAAGAAAAAGTGAAGAAAAGTAACCTGATTTTGGTAACTGCCATTACTGCTACCAAAGCAGGTATTGGTAAGACTACGGTTTCCATCGGTCTGGCATTGGGGTTGAATAAGATTGGCAAGAAAGCCATCGTTGCTTTGCGTGAACCTTCGTTAGGACCTTGTTTCGGCATGAAGGGTGGAGCGGCAGGTGGCGGTTATGCCCAAGTGCTTCCTATGGAAAAGATAAATCTGCACTTTACAGGAGATTTTCATGCCATCACTTCGGCGCACAATATGATATCCGCATTGCTCGACAATTATCTTTATCAGCATCAGGCGGACGGATTCGGGCTGAAAGAAATCATCTGGCAGCGCGTGCTCGATGTGAACGACCGCTCTTTACGTAGCATTGTCACCGGTTTAGGCCCCAGTACGAACGGTATTACCGAAGAATCCGGCTTCGATATTACCCCTGCATCCGAAATCATGGCTATTCTCTGTCTGGCAAAGGACATAGACGACCTGAAACGACGGATCGAGAATATCATCCTAGGTTTCCGTTTTGATGGTTGCCCGTTCACTGTGAAGGAGTTAGGAGTAGCAGGAGCCATCACTGTCTTGCTGAAAGATGCTATCAATCCGAACTTGGTTCAGACAACCGAAGGATCGGCAGCTTTTGTTCATGGCGGTCCCTTCGCAAATATTGCGCATGGTTGTAACTCTATTCTTGCAACGAAAATGGCAATGACTTTCGGAGATTATGTTGTAACGGAAGCTGGTTTCGGTGCCGATCTTGGTGCGGAGAAATTTTATAATATCAAATGTCGCAAAAGTGGGTTACAACCTAAACTGACAGTGATTGTGGCTACTGCACAAGGCTTGAAGATGCATGGAGGTGTCAGTCTGGATCGTATTAAAGAACCCAATATGGAAGGATTGCAACAAGGCTTCGGTAATCTCGATAAACATATACGCAATCTACGTTCATTCGGTCAGACGGTGCTGGTTGCCTTCAATCGTTTTGCCAGTGATACGGACGAGGAAGTAGAAACAATCCGCTGGCATTGCGAAGAGAAATTAGGTGTAGGGTTCGCTGTCAATAATGCCTTTGCAGAAGGAGGAGAGGGGGCTGTGGAGCTCGCTAATCTGGTAGTGGATACTATTGAGAAGAAACCTTCTGAACCCTTGAACTTCAGTTATAGTGAAAATGACAGTGTAGAACAAAAAATAGAGAAGATAGCTTGCAATCTTTACGGTGCCAGTGTGGTGACTTACAGTATCCATTCACGTAAAATCATCAAATTGATAGAGAAGATGGGCATTGGTCATTATCCCGTTTGCATTGCCAAAACACAATATTCTTTCTCTGCCGATCCGAAAATATACGGTGCGGTGAACAACTTTGAATTTCATATCAAGGATATTGTAATCAATAACGGTGCGGAAATGATTGTTGCCATCGCCGGAGAAATTCTGCGCATGCCGGGGCTTCCCAAAGAGCCACAAGCTATGCACATCGACATTGTAGATGGAAATATAGAAGGATTGAGCTAACCATCGGAAATAAATATAGAAATAGGGGATGCCGGTATATACTTGCATCCCCTTTCCATTTATTTCAAATCATTCAACATGGCTTTCGGGTCTTTGGCCAACTGTTTCCAGTCGTAGTTTCTCAATAGTCCCAGAAGTGTAGCAATCACGATAACAATACGTGCTGCCCAAAGAACGATGATAACAGCCAGTGCAATAAGACCGAACTTCATGGCATAGATAATCATGCTATCATCATCACGGGTTTTACTTCCATCGCTCCATTTAGTTATGGTAGTGGTCACATATAAAGCGCCGGCAGCACCCACTAAAGCTCCTGCAATGCCGAATAATATCTTTTTGAGACCGGTAGCCATTTTGTCTTCACGGCGACGTTTAGTAATCATATATCCACGTGGACGGCAGGCGAAAATATAAAGCACGATCCAGATAAAACACCAGATCGCTTCCCATCTTTCACGCCATACTCCGGCATCGGCACGATCTACCAGGTGCTTTTTATAAGTTTCCACATTATATGCTTTCAGTTCTTTTATTTCTTCAGTGGCATTTTCCATATATTTTTCATAAAGACTGCGTGTTTCTTCAGAAATGGTATCTACTGCCAACTTTTGGCTATAAGTATCAATGTAACTTTGTTGCCGGGTGATGGCTTCGCTAAGTTCAGTCTGCACTTGCTCATCAGTCAGCGCCTGTCTCTTTGCTACATAATCCTGTTCGCTTCCGGCCTGATAGAAATAATAACATCCCATAATGGCTACACAGATGATGATCCACCATGCGAATGTCCAATGCCGCTGTTTGGACCATTCCAGCACTTCGCGCGTATCAGCCATTACCTCCATTAGTTCGGTATCCGACGGGTCATCAATGGCTGCTTCCGCTTGTGTCAGCAGATCTTCCATATCCCTTGTTTCCTGGGCTGTTCGAGGATAATAATCTTCATCCGGCTGTCCATGATATCCAGCTGTTTCCCATGCCTGGAACAATAGTTCTTCCGCTTTTTTGTTTCTTTCGTCTTCAGTATTTACATTGCTGTATGTGGTGTTCATACCACCCTGCATGTGTTTCTTGTTTGCTGAGCTCATAGTATTGCAGAATTAAATAGTTTGGGAATTGTTGTTTGCTTGTACCTGTCTTAACTGTTCACGCATTTCGGCGTCTTTTTTGTCCCGGTGACCTTTGTAAGCTCTAAACCCGAAGGTCAGTACATTCCATACACCTTTAAAAAGAGCGATAACAATTTTCAGCATAATCTTACCTGTAGCTACTCCAATGTTTTCTGACATAGTAATTAAAGTTTTAAAGTGAATAATAAATGTAGTTTCCAAAAATAGGGAAATGCAAGCAGGAGTATCCTTTCAATACAACAAAAATAGTGTCAATGCGTAAAAAAAAGAGGTCCGTAGCCTTTATCACAAAGGCTACGGACCATTTTACAATTTAACTAT
>OHIU01000611.1_pt1 | contig 18323 bp, 16 predicted proteins | sample 1568281 | NCBI WGS metagenome assembly OHIU01 (sample SAMEA3879543, study PRJEB24766) | human gut metagenome | biome: human-associated habitat; feature: feces | place: USA | collected 1985/1987 | reverse complement strand
AGACCGCGTGCTTCAACGATCAACGGTTCACCGTTCAAAAAGCCGCAAACATAGCCCACATGGGTCATTCTTTCGCTGCTTCCCTGAATGAACACAGCCTCGCCCAAAACGTATGGTCTGCCGATGCCCGAAATTTCGCCTTTTTCGGTACACCATGCGGCATAGCAGTAATGCGCGTTGACATCAACTCCGACAAAAACATCCAAAAGTCCCTGACAGTCGCAAACCGTCACTCGGCGTGCGGCCCAGTTTTCGGTTGCGCGGTCGAACCTTTCACGGGTCCAGCCGCGTTTGCTGTAATATTCCGAAAAACGTCTGTTAAGCAGATCCTGAGTAACGATGTTTCCCGTTGTTCCGAACAGATACTCCCACGGAGAGGTTCCGCATTCCTCAATGTCAAGCGGAATCTGCGCTCCTGCGGGGATTGTTTCGCGTTTTGCGTGAGAAAGTGCAAAACGCACAAAATCGATTGCATTCTTCATGATTTGGTTCCTTTCTTTTTATTGTTTTATTCTGCTGAATTAAGCCCATGCGCTCCAGTTTTTGGCACCTGCCGAAACGGTGCAGGTGCGGTGAATTATTGTGCCGTCGGTCAAAAGTGCGGCCTGCTCGATCGTTCCGTATTCGCTGCCTGCGCTGCCGGAAAGCGCGGCGGAAACAACGAGTATGCCTCCTTTATAAAAGTACCAGCCGCTTTCAACCGCAAAATCAACCGGGTCATCGTTCGGCGTTGAAGCGGTCGGAAGTTCGACTTCCCCTCGAAAGATTCTGCTGCGTTCCGTTTCTGCTGCTGCGCGCTCTGTCTCCGCTGCCGAACGTTCAAGTTCCGCTGCTTTCCGTGCGTTTTCGTTTGCAATGCGATTATTCTCCGCCTCACTGCGTTTCGCTTCGGCTTTTGCGCGATTGGTTTCGGCTGCGGCTCGGTTGTTTTCGGCGGAAATGCGCAAGGCTTCATTTTGCTTACGCGCGGCTTCGTTCGTTTCGCGGGTCGTTTCTGCCCGCGCCCTTCCGGCTTCGGCGGTTTTTCGGCTGTTTTCGGCATTCACCCTGGAGGTTTCTGACAGTATTCGCCCCTTTTCGGAGGCAGCTCTGCTTTTTTCCGCTGCCGCGCGTTCGGCTTCGGCGGAATTTCGCGCGGTTTCGCTCTTAACGCGTTTCCCCTCTGCAATTCCGATTGCGGAAAGAACTGCGGAAAGCGGAGGTGCGGCGGGCTCGCTTTCGATAGTTGAAGCATCGTAAATCGCGCTGCGGCAAGAAAAATTGAATTTTGCGGTTGTAACAAGACTGTCATAAACAGTTGCTCCCGCTGTGGAATTTTCGGTTCCGCCGCTGTAGATCTGAAGTTCGCATTCCACAATGCCGGGTGCAAATGACTGCGGGCGGAGCTGAAGCTTAACTTTGTCATCCGATATACCGCCGCCGCTCTCTGCGCTGTCCTGCATGTATTTGCCGCGTGAATTTGAAAAAGCTGCGATTATTCGCCGCCCTTCAACCGAAACGGGAATGCCCGCATCGGTCAGCGCAAGATAAACAACATTGCCTGTGTCCCCGTCCACAACACTGAAATCGCCGCCGCAGCCCGGCTGTTTAAGGTCAAGAGTGATATCAAATCGCTTGATAAAACTTGTTTCGCTCATTGAATCCTCCTCTCATTTGCCTTGCGGAACAAAGCGGTTCATAATCAGCTCGTACAGTTCGTTCCCGAGCCTTTGCCGCATCTGTTCTCTTATTGCCGTCCATTCGGAAGAATTGCTGAAGAAAACATTATCGAGATTCTGCGCGGAAAGATGGGAAAGATAGGCACAATAATAATTATAGTACTTTCCGCTTCCTTCGGGATAACTGCCGCCGCCGGAGCTGCCGCTCTTGCCCCTTCCGTTCCCGTTTCTGCCTTGTCCGCCGCTTTTTCCGTTTCCGGAACCTCTTCCTGCCTGTTGTGCACGGAGCTTTTGCATGTCCTGCCTGTGCCGAAGCTGCATTTCGGCAAAACTCTGCTGAATGCCCGCAAGCTCCTGCGTTGCTTCATAAAGATATTTTGCAAGCTGAGCATTATAATTGGCCTCAAGCATTGCAATATCGGCCGCAACAGCATCGTATTCGCGCCGCTTCATTCCGGAAAGGTAGGTTGAACCGCCCATCCCGCGAGAGTATGCGTCCGCATCCAATTCCGCAAGCGTCGTTTCGCCGTGTTCCCGTCGGTTGTCGATTGCGGAATCCACGGCAGGGCGCAGGAATTGTTCAAGTTGAGAGTAAAGCTCTTCAAGCGTCGGAAGAGTCAGTGCAACCCCGTAACCGTGAAGTGTTTCAAGCAGGCGCGTGTAATAGTCTTCAAAACTATCGGAGCTGCTGCCGGTTCCGCTGTTTTCGTTTCCCTCGTCGGATCCGCTTGAATTATCGGAATTGCCGACAGCATTTCCGCCGACGGCATTAATGCCGACGGAATTCGGGCTGTTTGCACCGTTCGGGTGATTTCCCGTATCTGCGCCGCTCAAATGAATCAAACCTGCCGTGCCTTTCTGCGGGTGAAAAATGCCGCCTGAGCTGCTTCTGCGGTATTGGGTTTGGCGGCGGAAATTCCGCGCAAACCTGCCGTGCTTTTTTGTCGCGGTCGAACGGCTGCAAGCTTCATTCCCCGCGGTTCGGGTGCCGAATCTCCGAAAACTGCGGTCGAAGCGGCGGTGTTAATCCGCACGATATCGTTCAATGCTTTTCTGCGGCGTTTTCCCGTCAATTGATTTACCATACCTGTTATTTCGTTCCTTTCTTTTTTGCTGTTAATTCTGTATTGAAGGTAAAAAACGGTGGAAAGGGATTTCCGAACACGGAGCCGGCAATATTTTCGGCTTGTGTTCGAAAACCCCGCGGCATCGGCTGATACAATCAAAATATATCGTTGATACCGTTTGTTTTGTTTCAGGAAACGGTATGCTCAATGCGGACAAGCCACAGGTCGTTCAGAATGACCGCTGCATAGGCGGCAACCTTTGCACCGACTGTTGCGCGCTGATCGAGCGGATCCGCAGTGCCGCTGCTCCCATGCGGTTTTACGATCAGCTGAACCGCACCCCTGCCTTCAAGGTCAACAACGCCGTAAGCGTCCTTGCCGAATACCAGTGTGCAGTGAACATCAGCCGCACGGTTCCCGTTGTCGGACTTTGCCGCATCATCGCTCCAAACGACGCTGTTTGCGGCCAGTGTGGCGGCTTCGGTCAGCTTAACGGTATTTGTATCCGCATCGTACGGGGTTTCGGAATCCAGCGTGTATTCATTGCTCCCGATATGAATGGTGTTGCCGCCGACGGAGAGATATTCTTTCTCCGCTTCGGTGGGCGTGTTTTTAAGCACAAAAGTTTTTGATGAGGTCGTAGCCGCTTTAACGGCATTGTGAACGCTCTGAGAAAATACTTTGGCCTCAGTGCTTTCAACAAACACAACACCGAACAATCTTCCGATTTCTCCGCTGTAGATAGCTTCGGAATTGCTGTAAGTCGAAACGTTTTTCCACATCTCATCGTTCTGAAGGTCATATGTGGCCTCCGGCGAGCAGATACAGATGAAATGCGGCTGCCTGCCGCCTTCACAGAAGGGGCGCGCTTTGTTCTTTTTCAGCGTTCGCACCGCTTTTCGAATTTCGGTCGTCGTCAGCCTGTCTTCGCTTGTCAGAGCGTTTCTGCCTGCTCTGCCGCCGGCATATTGAACGTTGCTGCCTGCACACATTGCATCGCGTGTGATCCACTCCACAACCGTGCCCAGCTGTTCGCCGAGAAGCTCGGCGGAATCATTGATAACTTCGTCATATGCCGTAAGGTCGAGCAGGTCACTGACTTCAACATATGCACCGTATTGCTTAACTTCCGCCTCAACATCCGTCTGTGAAAGTGTCTGCCCCGTGGGAGTTTCGCCTTCAACAAGACCGGATATTGCGGTTTCGGGGTCAAAAAGGTTCCAACGGCGGAAGTTTACGTATTTTCCGCTGTTGCGGGGAATGGGGCGTTTCTGTCCGAATTCCGCATGGACAAATCGCGTCTTTGCGCTTTCAAGAAGCTGCCTGTCATAATATTTCGCAGGGAACTTTGCGTTCACGGCTGCGGTTGCGGTGGTGTTGATGGTGGTTTTGTTCATTTTGTTTTCCTTTCTTTAATAAATCTGTTTTGCTCGGTTTTTATCCGCGCTCAAAGGCGTATCCTGCGCCCGTCCATGGCGGCACGCTTAAGCTGCTTTCGGAGTGTACGGAACTGCTCCGCGCTCATGTTTTCATAATCCGCTTCCGGTGCCTGTGCAAGGCCGCCTGCGAGAGGAAGCGGCAGACGTTCGGCATTTGCATCCGCAGCGTCTTCAAAGGATTCCTCTGCATTTTCTTCAGCGGCAGAATCAGCGGTTTTTGCTTCGACTTTCTCCCAAACGGAGATTATCCTGTTCACAATGCTTTCGACTTCCGACGCATTCGCAGTGAGTTCGTTCGGCAGATGCAGCCTGTTTATAAAAGCTTTGCCGAGTTTTGCATATGCGTTTTCATGCTGCACGGCAGCGGCAGCATTTTCGGCTTCACTTTCTTGGGGTGCATGTTCCGCTGCTTCCTTTTCGGCCTTGTCTTCGGGCTGTTCCTTTTGCGGAAGCAGCTGCAAAAGCTCCTTAAATGTTCTTTTTTTCGACATTAAACTGTTTCCTTTCTTTTTTAAAATAATCCGTTCGGTGTTTTACGGCAGCCTCTCGTATTCGGCAGCCGTCCGCCCCTGCTCCCCGAAAAAACAAATAAGAGCGTTCCGTTCCGTCGGCACGTTCAATGCGTGCGGACTGCATCGGTTCGCTCTTTCTGTCAGCTGAGGCGGTCACTTTCTGTTTATTTGCCGCAGGCGCGGTTTTTGCCGCGTTTTATCGGCAGACGGAAAGAGCGGTGGCCAACGCATTCTTCCATCATTTACTATTATAGCATAGATAAAATCAAAAATCAACTGTTAGGAGAAAAATATTTATAAAAATCTCTTAAAAGCGGAAAGTACAAAATCGGCTTATTATAGGCTGTGCGGCGATAGATTTGCCGAAAACATATGAAAAAACCTCCCAGTCGATTTTTGATCTTGGGGAGGTCGCTGCTTAATATGTTGCGTGAAAAACGAAATAAAGGCTTATCTCAGCCAATCGATATTGCCGGCAGCAACGGTATCGACTCCGTAAATAACAACAAAATCCTTTGCATTGTATTCCTTTGCAAGCTCACTCGGCGCGGGCATCGTGGGGCTGTAGTACATCGTGCGTGTATCAAGCATTATGATTGTGTTATAATGCGCTGCCAAAAACGGCACTATCGCATTGCCGTAGCTGTCCTTAAGCACAAACAGTGTGCCGCTTTCAACGTTCGGATTCACGATTTTTGTAATGCCGTGGTTGCTGTACAGGTATGCGGCATATTTATCAACAACATCGTCGGAGAGTTTATCCGTGTCAAGAGAACCGCGATGTTCGGTTTCAACCGTGCCGTCAATAACGGTAACGCTCAGGTCGCTGTCATAGCTTCCGATCCATGTCTGAAGGTCGTCTGCGGGAATCTCCCAAAGACCGCTTTGCCCGTATGCCGTGCCGTAGAAGCTGTAGGAATGCTTTTCAAATTCGCTTTCGGCCAAAGGCTCAAAACCCAGGTTTTTTGCAATTGCGCAGTAAGCAATGTATGAACCTTTCATCGTCAGGTGATGATCCGTGCGGTAATAAAGCTCGGAAACATTGCCTGCATTGTTGAAAACATTGTCGGCAAAAATGCTTTTTGCACAGTTCCGAAGTCCGTACACCGAATTCAGCGCATCGATGATCTGCCCGTCGGCATATTCACGGTGAACTGCGGGAAGCTCCTCCGGAAGCATATAGCCTGCGGAAGGAATGATAAAGGTGAAGGCGTTCAGATCGTTTTCTGTTATAAAGCCGGAAATCTTTTCGGCGTTTGTTTTCATCGTTTCATCATCTCTTTGAACGGGTGCGCTGAACAGGCGGTTATTCTTGCCCAGAGTGACTTTTTCAACGATGCTGCGCCCGGAGTAAAGGTTCATGTGCGAATAAATCGAAACAAACGCATTCCTTGCGGGAAAATGATCCTCCATCCATGTGTCAACTTCGCCCGAGAATTTGCCGCTCAAAATGTTGCCGAGGCTTGTGTTCGGAGCGGAGGCAAGCACGCGCCGTTCGTTCGGACTCAGCTCGCCTTCATGCTTCGGCAAAAACATAATAAGAAGGAAAAATACTGAAATAAACCCCGCAAACAGAACGATTAGCAGTTTGTTTGCAGAGCCGACCGTATTGCGTGTGCCGCGTTTTACCTTGATTTTGCAGTCTTTATTCATAGTTATTTCGGGTTGTGGATTCGTTCGTTGATGTTCCGTATAATGAAAACTGAATCGAGCTGCGGATTTGAACCTTTTGAGTGAATCCGCAAACTCGATTCGTGCGGTAACGGTGCATTGCGCTTTGCGGCGTTAAGCTGTTTTCAATGCAGCGTCAATCTGCGCATTAAGAAAGCTCTGTGCAGCGGGCGCATCATTGCTGACGATGACAAAAACATAATTGCCGTTCGTCTGATTGACGGCGTTTTCAAGTTTGGGAACCTGATCCGCGCCGTAGCTTGCGTATGCCTCGGCGTTGTAATCGATCCACTCTTTGACCGCGCCTTTGCTGATGCTCTCGGCTGCTGCGGCATCAACCGCTTCGATAACTATAACAACTTCCGGAGTGGAAGCGCTGACGGAATAGAAAAGTCTGAAGCTTCCGTCCGCATTCTTTGCAAGCTTCGTTTCGTCAAGTTTAAGCTGAGAAATCGCTGCGTCCGCATTTGGCACTGCTTCGGGTGTTACCTGGAAGCTGCAATTGTTGATAAGGTTGACTCCGATTGAGTTCACATCAAGCTTGAGCTTTGAATAATCCTTGCCGCATGCGCAGAAGATGAGCATTGCCGCAACAAGAACGAATGCGGATGCAATTTTGAGAATGTTTGCCTTTTTCATTTGTAAGTCCTCCGTTTGTTTATCTCTTTTTTATGTTTAACCTTCTTGCCTGCCGCCGTCAGGGACGAAGCACGGCTGCAACCGTGCGGCAGATATGATCCGCCCAGTATTTTGAGTAGGTCATGTTTAAATGAATCCCGTCGCCGGATGCATCCGCGGGCAGACAGCCGTTTGCGTCAACGAGTGCCTCCGGAACGGAAACGTAATGACAGCCGCGCCGCGCCGCAAGATCAACAAGCTGCGCATTGTAAAGCTGGATGTTTTCATTCGTGACCCCCGTTGTGCTTGTGCTGCTGACTTTTGCCGAAACCGGCGGAATCAGCATGATGAAAATTTCGCATCCGGGCTGACGCTGCCATATGTCATCGAGAAATTTGGAATACTTTTCGATGAAAGTGTTGAGATTCGGCCAGCCGAGTTCGTTTTCGCCGAACATCAGAATGACGGCTTCGTAGCTGCCCGTATTCAGTTCATCAATAACCGGCACACTGCCCGTGGTCGTTGTTTGGGTGTATACGGAAAGAATGTTCAGCCCGACGCGGGTGAAGAATTTGCCGTGGGTGATGACACCGTATTTATACAACCCTTCGAACGTAGAATTGCCCACAAATGCACAGTTGTCGAAAACGGTTTGGTCAATGGGTGCATTTGTGTTCAACGGCGCATTCGTGTCGGCAGGTGCGGGTGTTGCCGTGGGTGAAACAGTTTCGGCAGCCGGCGCGGTTGCAGGTTCAACCGAGGGCAGCGGCGCCTTTGTCACGGGCAGAATATCAACAATGACATTCGGAGAATCATCTTTTTTGCATGCGGTCAGTGTGCAGGCTGCAAGCGATGAAAAAACCATCAGCGCAGCCAACGCGGGGGAAAGGAAGGAACGCAGCCTTCCGGTGCGGCGTTTGTTTTTGTATCTGAAACTATTTTTATTCATAATGTTGAAATCCATTCGTTTACTCTGCGGAGAAGCACGGCGAAAATCAAGCCGAGTGTTGTCCGCATGTTCCCTATTATACCAGACCGCTTGCCGCTTTTCAACATTGCAAAGGGCTGCAAATGCGGATTTTGCCCTTTTGAAATGTAACATTTTTGTTAACAAAACAGAACCCGCGCAATAACTGACCTGCACAGCGAATAAGTGTGCGGGATTTTTTTCGGGAAGGGCGGCAAATTTGGCTTTTTCCGCAGCAGACAAACCAAACCGCAGCACTTGATGCGGCACGGGCAGGAGCAATCGGCATTGATTTTGTTATTGAGCGAAAGACATGCCGACGTCCGTTCCGCCGTCGCAGGAGAACAGCCATTCGACTTTGTCTCCGTTGTGAAGCTCGATGCTGTCTATGCCCTCGCTCGGAAATTCGCCGTTGACGCGGAAAAGCCAACCGCTTGCGGCTCCGCACGCGCCGTTTTCAAGGCCCTGAATGCTTGTAACAAAGGTTCCTGCCGCTCCGCTTTCAGACGCGATCACGATGTCGTATGTGCGCAGCAGCGAGAAAGTTTCGGAAACGGTCTTGCCTTCGGAAAGGGTCAGCATTGCGTTTGTAATAAGCCTACCCTCATTTTGAAGGCCGTCTTTAATATTCTGCGGCAGAGACGCGTTGTTGTATGCGCGCGTTGCATCGATTGTAAGCGAAATGCGAACCAAACGGGAAAGATCTGCGGTCTGAGCGGGTGTATTGTGCTCTCCTTCGGAACCGCCGCCGATATCCACCGTTTCGTTGGGGTCAACTGCGTCGGATTGACATGCGGAAAAAACGAATATCATCGCAAAAACAAGCAGAACAGAAACGATGGAATGCAGAACCTTTGCGGAAACGGTGCGGGATGCTGAAGTCTTCATTGGGTTGTTCTCCTCCGAAATTCCGGCGGATGAATGAACCCGCCCTTTTGTTGCACTGAAAGTATAACAACTGCATGAAAAAAAGTCAACAGCAGCCGAAGCCGAAACAAAAGCTTGCTTCAGCCTGCAAGCTGACGCCTTTAAATGCTTTGGTGCTTGCAATAAGCGGGAAGATGTTCTATAATATGAATAAAGCGAATAAAGCGAATAAAGGTACTGCAGCTGCTGTTGTCGGCTGCGGCGACCTATCGCAAATCACGGCGGAATAACCCGAGGGCAGCGAACTCTCGGGCATATTCGGCTGCATTGAGTTTATATTTGTTCAGCTCGTACACTTGTGTCGGAAGGGGAAATTTAATATGCAGAAAAAGGATAAAATAAACGTGGATAATGCGAAGTATGATTCCTGCGGCGTGAGGATTATTGCGGCATCCGATATGCCCGTATCGCTCTGGAGCGGCGGAAGAACGACCGAGATTTATATTGCGCCGGAGGGAGCTCTTTACGCTGAGCGCAATTTCCTTTTCCGCATCAGCACGGCAGAGGTCGAACTTGAAGAATCGGATTTTACATCGCTGCCCGATTACAACAGGTTGATTGCATCGGTAAGCGGCACAATGCGGTTGGCGCACGGAGCAAACGGCAGAGAAAAGCTTGTGCTGCCCCGCTCAACCGTGTATGCATTCGACGGCGGAATTCAAACCCATTGCGTCGGCAAAGCGCGGGATTTGAACCTTATGCTTCGCAAAGGTGCGGCGGAAGGCGAGCTGGTGTTTGTTGACAGCGGAACGGAACTTGATCTTGAACCCGCCGCGAACGAAACAATGCTTCTTTTTGAGTTGGAAAGCGGAAATGCTGCACTTTGCGCAGGCGGGAATGCAAGGCTGCGCTGCACGGCAAACGGACAGTGTGCGCTTTTCACCGTTCGGCTTGTCGGAGAGGCAATTCCTGATTCCGATAATCGGAACGGCTGATTTTCAAAACGGATATTATTAAACGCACCAAAGGGGGTGAACGCATGGAGAATACGGCAGTTAATTCAAACATGACAAACAGAGAGACGGAAGCGAAGGGACTGAACGCCGAAATCAACCCGCTGTTCTCAATTTTAGATAAATCGGAAGAGTTCCGACGGCTGCAAGCAGGTCTTTGCGGCTGCAAGGGTCCCGCCGGCGTCTTTGGGTTGGGCGAAGCACAGCGAACCCATATCGAAGCCGCTCTGTTTTCAAAAGCAAAGCGGCCGATGCTTGTTGTTGTTCCGTCCGAGCAGGCAGCGGCAAGGGTGCACGAGGAACTTTGCTGCTATTATCCCGATGCGGTGCTTTTTCCGGCAAGGGAACTGCCGCTCAATGCCCACAGCTATGTTCAGTCACAGGAATTGACGTCAAAACGACTGCGAACGGCAGCACGGCTGATAAAAGGTGAACCCTGCCTGGTGGTTGCGCCGATCGAGGCCGTTATGCAGCGCATGGCACCGCCCTCCGTGATTTCGGCATTCACTCAGACTGTTCGAACAGGCATGGTAATTGAACCTGCGTCCCTTCTGAAAAAATTTATCGATGCGGGTTATTCACGCGAGGAAATGTGCGAGGGAAGGGGACAGGTCTGCCTGCGCGGCGGCTGTATCGATATTTTTCCGATAACGGCGGAAAATCCCGTCCGCATTGAATTCTTTGATGATGAAATAGACACAATGCGCGAGTTTGATCCGCTTAACCAGCGTTCAACCGAAAATACGGATTGCGTTGAGATTTTGCCCGCAACGGAACTGCCGCTGGATCGGGATATGCGGCAAAAGGGCATTGCGGCTTTGCGCTCAAAAGCGCACTATGCGGCGGAAACAGAGATTTTGCGTGCGGGCGGAATTCTGCAGAACGCTCTCTCACTGCTTCCGCTTTTTGTGCGGAACGAGATAACCTTGCTTGATTATCTGCCGGAGGACGCCTTGATTATTCTTGACGAACCCTCCCGCATTGAAGAAAGCGCAAGGTTCGCTTTCTCACGCTTCACGGATAATCTTGCGGATGTTCTGCACAGCGGGGAGGGGCATGAGCTTCAGGCGGGACTGTTGAATGCTCCGAGTGTCACCATGGCAGCGCTGGACAGAAGCTCAACCGCAATGCTTTTTGCGTTTTCAAGGAGTTATCAGCTGATAAAGCCGAAATTTCTTGTTAAATTCGATTCACGGCAGATTTCGCGTTACGTGCAGGGGGATACGGCTCTGCGCGACGACATCGGCCTTTGGCGGCAAAAAGGCTTCTCCGTTTTGCTTTATGCCGGCAGACATGCGGAACGGCTGCATGATATTCTTTCCGATTTGGGAATAGAAGCTCCCGTCACTCAAAAACTCGGCAGGGACATCGTTGAACGCGAAATAATTATCACCGGGCAAACGATTCCGCGCGGGTTTGAGTATCCGGAGCTTCGGCTTGCGGTCGTTTCGGAATATGAGCTTTTCGGTTCGGAATATCGTCCGGAGACAAAACCGACAAAGCACCCGCATAACAGACTGACGCTGTACGATCTCAGCGTCGGCGATCTCGTCGTGCATGAAGCGCACGGAATAGGCAGATTCACGGGCGTCAGCACATTGACGGTTGACGGAAAAACCCGTGACTATATCGAGCTTTGCTACCGTGACGGCGACAAACTGTTTATTCCGACGGATCAGATGGACAGAGTGCAAAAATATATCGGCGGAGAGGAGGAAAAGCAAAAGCTTTCAAAACTCGGCTCCGGCGAGTGGCAGAAAACCGTTGCAAGAACGCGGGCGAGCGTGCGCAAACTTGCATTTGACCTTGTGAAACTTTACGGCGAACGCGCAAGACGCAAGGGCTTCCGCTTTTCGAAGGATACGGATTGGCAGCAGAGACTGGAACTCAGCTTTCCTTATCGCGAAACTCCGGATCAGCTGACAAGCATTCAGGAGATAAAGGCCGATATGGAATCGGATAAAATAATGGACAGGCTGCTTTGCGGTGATGTGGGCTACGGCAAAACCGAGGTCGCGCTGCGTGCTGCATTCAAATGCACGATGGACGGCAAACAATGCGCATTTCTTGTTCCGACAACGATACTTGCTCAGCAGCACTACAACACGCTCTGCTCCCGCTACTCCGGCTTCCCGATAAAGGTCGAGCTGCTTTCCCGATTCAGGACTCCTGCGGAACAGGCACGCATAAAAAAACAGACTGCGGACGGAACCATAGATATTCTTGTCGGTACACACAGCATTCTTTCAAAGGACGTAAAATTCAAGGATTTGGGGCTCTTGATTATCGATGAGGAACAGCGGTTCGGTGTCAATCATAAGGAACAGATAAAAAATCTGAAGCGAAATATAGATGTTTTGACCCTTTCGGCAACCCCGATTCCGCGCACTCTGCACATGAGCATGAGCGGCATACGCGATATGAGCGTTATTGAAACCCCGCCGGAAGCGCGTTATCCCGTGCAGACTTTTGTTGTTGAATACAATGATGCTCTTGTGCGCGAGGCAATCATGAAAGAGCTTGCAAGGGGCGGACAGGTCTACATTGTTTACAATATTGTCAAAACAATGGATATCTTTGCCGAGTCGCTGAGCAAACTTGTGCCTGAAGCGCGCATTGCCTATGCTCACGGGCAGATGAGCGAACGCCGGCTGGAAAACACCATGATGGATTTCATGGACTATAAATACGATGTTCTGATTTGCAGCACGATAATTGAAAGCGGACTCGATATTTCAAATGCAAACACCATGATAGTCTATGATGCGGATAAATTCGGCCTTTCACAGCTTTATCAGCTCCGAGGAAGAGTCGGAAGAGGCGCAAGGCTCGGTTATGCCTACCTCACATTCCGTCAAAATAAAGTTCTCAGCGAGATTGCCGATAAACGCCTGTCGGCAATAAAAGAGTTCACGCAGTTCGGTGCGGGCTTCCGTATTGCAATGCGCGATCTTGAAATTCGGGGTGCGGGGGATATTCTCGGCGCGGAACAGCACGGGCATATGGCTCAGGTCGGATATGATTTGTACTGCAAAATGATTGATGCTGCCGTTAAGGAAGCAAAGGGCGAAACGGTAAAGACGGAGATCGACACCGTAATGGAGATACCGATAGATGCCCATATTCCCAAAAAATACATTCCGCGTGAAACAGGCAGAATTTCAATGTACAAACGCATTGCGGCGATTACCGATATTGACTCGCTCCGTGATGTTCAGGATGAACTTATCGACCGATACGGTGAAATCCCGCGCGCAGTCCAAAATCTGCTGGATATTGCACTGTATAAATCCCGCGCAGCTCAGCTCGGCATTCTGACTTTCACCGTTCATCCGGAGGAGGTTCGCTTCACTTTCGGTGCCGATGCTCCGTTGGACGGCGCAAAGCTGTTTGCCGCTGTCGGAACAATGGAGGGTGCAGCGTTTGCAGCCGGTGAAAAAATTGCGCTTGTCATCAAAAACAAACATAAAACCGGTGAAGAAATGTTCCGCATTGCACAGGATGCGGTCAACACACTGCTGCTCTGCACGGAAAACGCGGGTTGATTTCCTTTTTGCGGAAAAACAGCTGCATAATTCCCTTTACGAAAATACCAAATCCGAAGATATATAAACTCGGAGAATTTGCGAATATCTCGGCAGGAGCGGCTTTCATTCCGCAATGATCGGGAGCCGTTGACTTCATATCGGCGAAATGATACAATATAGCGGCAGGCTGCGCTGCCTGCAAAATCAACCGTGGAGGCTTATGCATGTATCAACAGAGTGTGGACAGATCCGGCGGATCGCAAAAAAGTGACCTTATTCTTTTCATCGTTCTGATCATTGCTTTTTTCGCAGTCGGAGCGGTGGTCATGTATCTCGAAAAGCTTTTTGATTCGAATGTTCCGCGCTACGTTTTTATCGGGCTTGTTCTTGCCGCAATCTATGTGATCTACAGGCTTCGCATCATCGGCTTTCGCTACACTGTGTTTTACAAAGAGCCGGAGACCGTTTACGATCCGCGTTTTGACGATATGATTACGCATGAGGATTACCCTTACCCTGTCGGAACAATAGTGTTCGAACGCATTGTAAGTGCAAAAGGCACAACAATCGAAACTCTTTGCGGCGGTGACATAGTTGCCGTCTGCACTCCCGGCAGCGAGTATTCGGGTGAAAATGCTTCGTCGATTATCGACTCCGCAAATGTTTCATGCAAAAAAGCGGAAAAAGCTTACTCCGTTGTGTACAAAAAGGGTGATGCGCTGCACAGGATTTTTTTCAATCCCGATGAAGAATTTCTGAACCATGTGCGCGAGATCGCTCCGCAGGCAGAGTTTTGCTGATTCGGAACGCGCAATGAGCGGTTTCGGAATCTTTTCATGATTTTTCATGATTAACGAAAATGTACAGAAACTGAAGAATACAATTCGTGCGGGAAGGGCGATGCACGCTTATCTTGTCACGAGTGCGGATTGTGATGAAACCGCGCCGGAAGGTGAACCGTCATCGACTGCGGAGCTTTTGCGTCAGTGCGCCGCGCTGCTGCTTTTCGGCAGCGAAAAAACGGAGATGCTGGAATTCTCTCCGGATTTTTACGAGCTGAACGGCGGCGCAAAGGTTGAACAAATGCGCATGATTCGGCAGGAACTCAGCAAAAAGGCGTTCGGAGGAAACAACCGCGTTGTTGTAATCACCGATGCCCATATGATGAACGACAGTGCGGTGAATGCAATGCTCAAAATGCTCGAGGAGCCGCCGGAAGGCACGTTTTTCCTGCTTACCGGCATTGAACAGCGCATTCTTCCGACGATTCGTTCACGCTGCCAGATCGTTCGTCTCGGAACGGCGTCCGCGGCGGAAATCGGTGCGGAGCTGATTCGCTTGGGTGCCGCAAAGTCGGAAGCGCAGCGTTTTGCAGCGCAGAGCATGGGGTCGCTGACCCGTGCGAAGCGGCTCATGCAGGACGAAGCTTTTCAAAAACTCAGGCAGAATGCGATTGAAGCATTGCTTGATATTTTTGAGGGAAAGCTGCCGTTCGGGTGGGCAAAATCAATGGGCAGGGACAGGCAGGCTGCAAAAGAAAGCCTGGGGTTCATGCTTGCTGCATGTCATGATGTTTTAAACAAAAAAACAGGAGCTGCGGGCGGCAGCACAGTCGGCACAAGGCTCAATAATGCCGCCGGCGCATTGTCGTTCAGTGCAATTCATTCCGCAGTCATAAAAATCGCAGAGGCGGAAATGCGGCTCAGTTCGAATGCGGGCGTGAACCCGATTCTCGACAGGCTGATAATAGATATTGCCGAGGCAATATCCGATTAATCTGTCGGAGCAGGATTTGCCTGTTTCGGGCATGCGGCGGATGCATTCAATAATTTGATGAAAAATTGGGACGGTTTAAATAATGAACAAGGTAATCGGAGTTAAGTTTAAGGACAGCGGCAAAATTTACTATTTTGATCCGCTGGAGTTGGAAATAGAAAAGGGCGGCAATGTAATTGTTGAAACCGCAAGAGGACTTGTTTTCGGTGAGGTTGCCGAGCCGCCGAGGATAATTGCGGAAGAAAGCATCGTTGCTCCGCTGAAACCCGTTGTCCGCGTTGCAACGGATGAGGACAGGGAGCAGCATGAATACTATCTCTCAAAAGAAAAAGAAGCCTTTAAAACCTGTCAGCGCAAGATTGAAGAGCACGGGCTTGCAATGAAACTTGTTGATGTTGAATACGCATTCAACGGTTCGAAACTCAGCTTCTATTTCACGGCGGACAACAGAGTTGACTTTCGCGAGCTTGTAAAAGACCTTGCCGGCATTTTTAAAACACGCATTGATCTGCGTCAGATCGGCGTTCGCGACGAAGCAAAAAAATGCGGAGGCATCGGTGCATGCGGGCGTCCCGTCTGCTGCAGCTCATTTTTAACGGAGTTTATTCCGGTTTCAATAAAAATGGCAAAGTCCCAGAATCTTTCGCTGAATCCGACAAAAATCTCCGGCATTTGCGGAAGGCTTATGTGCTGCCTGAAATATGAACAGGAATGCTACGATATAATGCATAAACAAATGCCCACCGTCGGCACCGAATGCGTAACGGTTGACGGAAGCGGTGTTGTTATCGAAAACAATGTCATAACCGAAAGGACAAAGGTCAAAGTAACGCTTGCCGATGGGACGCTTGATGTTCGGAGCTATCCGTTCAACGAGCTGAATTATGTCAACAAAAACGGGGTTCGCTGCTGCGGCTGCGATGAATGCGGCGGTTCATGCTGCGGCAATGCCGATGATGATGGAATGCCGCAGCAGGCAGCTTCAAAACCCGACTCCTCAGACGAAGCCGAAAAAGAAGCAGAGTTTATTGATGAACCTAAATACGACCGAGCTGATATTTATTCGGACGATGAATTTCATTCCGATGAAACGGAAAAGGGTGACGGAGAACTGCCTGCCGCAAAGCCTGCAAAACATGTAAAATTCTCCAAACCTTCAAACTTTCAGAAAACCGCAAAATCTGCGCAAAAGGACAATCGGGTGCAAAAACACTCCCAAGGGGATGACAGCGGCCGAAAATTTAACAAAAAGCAAAACAAAAGACAATGGACGCCGCGCTCAAAGTCTTCCGAAATGCTTGAACACGAGGACGAGTTCGACGGAGTTGAAAAAGGGGACAGACCCGACAGACCCGGCGGCGGATTTAAAAAGCAGCAGAAATCTGCAAAATTCAAGAAAAAACCAAGGTACTATGACCGACGCGCCGATAAACGCGCAAAAGCACCGGCAGGTGATGCCGAAAGTTCGAACCAGAACTGAAAGACGAACAACCGTAATTAGAAATAAACACTTAAACATTTAAAGAACTGCTGCAAAATCAGGTCATGTTTGCAGCAGTCCTTTTTAAAATCCGAATCAAAAAAATTAAAAGAGTTTACTCATCATGAAGCAGTCTGTTTTGCGCATCCTGGTTCACCGACTGCCAAAGATCCTCTGCGGCGGCTGTTGTTTTGCGGCTCAGAATGTCTTCACGGGCGAAAGTAAGCCTGCGGTTTCGCATAAGGACTCTTCCGGCAGCCATTGTCATAACGCACTCATGCCCGCTCATGCCGAAGATAATATGCCTGTCCGTATTCACGGCACTCAGCGGCGTGTACGGGATATAATCCATAATGATTATATCCGCAGCCGCACCTTTTTGAATCCTTCCGATCGGGATTCCGAACGTGCGGGATGCAATCTTGGCGTTCCCGTCAAAAAGAATGCGTGCAACTTCCGGAAACCCGGCGTTCGGCAGGCCTGCGGTGTGTCTCAGTTCACTCAGCGACATTTTTGCAACTTCAAGCATATCGGCTGCATAGGAGTCGGAACCGATGCCGAGAGTAATGCCCTTTTCAAGTATTTTGAACACGGGGCAGCATCCCGTGCTGTTAAAAAGATCCGATTCGGGACAGTTTACAATGCTGCTTCCGCTTCGGCGGATAATATCAAGCCCGACATCATCCACATATGTGCAGTGTGCAAGCAGCGAATCGGGTGTGAGCACACCGGCGTTCTGCAATCGCTGAACAGGGCGGCAGCCGTATTTCTGCGTGGAATCATAAAGATCATCCGGGCTTTCGGAAACACTGATGTGAAAACCCGTGCGTCCCTTGTTGCGTACAACGCATTTGCGAAGCGTTGCATCCGACAGCGTAAAGGATGAATGCAGCCCGAACATTGCGCGTATTGTCGGAATATTCATTGCGGAAATGCTGTCATAAAAATTCAGGTTTTCCGAAATTGCAAGTTCGCTTTTTTCGTTCCCGTCGCGGTCGCTTGTTTCATAGCAAAGGCAGGCACGTATGCCGCAGTCGCGAACGGCGGAAGCAATCGAACCAAGGCTCCCTGTCGGTTCAAAATAGCTTGCATGACTGTCGAAAACGGTCGTAACTCCGTTTTTAATTCGTTCGGCAATTGAAGCATATGCGGACATTTTGACAAGGTCAAGCGTGAGATGCCTGTCGATGGACCAGCGGCCGTTATGCAAAAATTCATAGTATTCCGCCCGTTCGCTGACGGGAAGATCAAATCCGCAGGTCAGAGACGAATAAAAACGCGTGTGTGCATCAATAAAACCGGGCATTATTATGCCGCCGCATGCATCGATAAACTCCGCACGCGGATATTTTGACACAAGCTCGGCCGTTGTGCCGACTTCGGCAATGCGGCTCCCAACGACGACAACGCCGCCGTCCTTCATGAAAAATTCATCCCCGGGAACCCTCGTGATAAGGCTGCCGTTCGCAATAAGATACATCGGTTCCTCCGTGCTGCATACAAACACCGATTCACAAACTGTTTAATAAACAAACCCGAAAACGCACTGAACGAATCGCTCTTTGCGGAAAAGGATTTAAATTCTGTTTTTCGCAAATACAATTTGAACTCAACGCGAAATCGGCCTTGCGTGCTGCACTGAAAATACGGCGCGCATTCGGTATTCGCAATACATTTGTTCACAAAAAAATAACGCACATATTAAAATCATATCATTTTTCCGGACGG
>OHIU01000600.1_pt1 | contig 18558 bp, 19 predicted proteins | sample 1568281 | NCBI WGS metagenome assembly OHIU01 (sample SAMEA3879543, study PRJEB24766) | human gut metagenome | biome: human-associated habitat; feature: feces | place: USA | collected 1985/1987 | reverse complement strand
CAAATCTGACATTTGGCCCGCGATTCCTCCGGCACTTTGTGCCTGCGGAATGGAGGATATTATGGCTTCAAAGGTATATTTTTCATCACAGATTTCAAAGGAACGTATGGTAGATATGTATAAGGCGCTTGGTGTCAGTCTTGCGGGAAGTGTAGCTGTTAAGCTTCATTCCGGTGAGGAGGGTAACCAGAATTATCTCAGGCCGGAATTTATGAAAGATATAATAGAATATGTCAATGGAACTGTCGTTGAGTGCAATACCGCTTATGAGGGAGCACGTAACACAACCGAAAAGCATAAAAAGCTTATGAGCAGCCACGGCTGGAGTAAGTACTTTGATGTGGATATTATGGATGCAGACGGACAGATGGAGCTTCCCGTGCCTGAGGGAAAGCAGATTAAGGTCAACTATGTAGGCAGGAATCTTGCAGATTATGATTCGGTACTTGTTCTTTCACATTTTAAGGGACATCCTATGGGAGGCTTCGGAGGAGCACTTAAGAATATTTCAATCGGAATAGCTTCTTCATATGGCAAAGCATACATTCACGGAGCAGGAGAACCTGATAAGATGTGGACAGCTGATCATGACGCATTCCTGGAATCAATGGCTGATGCTGCAAAGTCGGTTATTGATTACGAGAAGGGCAATATGGCATTTATTAATGTTATGTGCAACATGAGTGTGGATTGTGACTGCTGTGCGGTTGCAGAGGATCCATGCATGCAGGATATAGGAATACTTGCAAGCCTTGATCCTGTTGCGCTTGACCAGGCATGTATTGATCTTGTGTATGCATCTGAGGATCCGGGAAGAGATCATCTTACAGAGAGAATAGAATCAAGAAACGGTGTTCATACAATTGAGGCAGCAGCGGCAATTGGCGCAGGCTCAAGGGAGTATGAGCTTATCAACATTGATTAGGTGGTAACAGATGGATAAGATTAAAGAATGTGTTAACTGCGGTGCTGTAATAAGTGCTGAAGATGCAGAATGTCCATACTGCCATTATATGCAGTATGATGCGGCAGAAGCCCGGTACATGGATACTCTTGAGTCAATGAATGACAGTATGGGCAGCCTTGACAGAAATACGCGTAAAATTGCCAGAAAGGACATTGTAAAGAGTGTTATTATTACTCTGGCAGCTGCAGCAGTATTTGCAGGGATAGGCTCACTGTCAGGAATAGTACATGAAAAAACAGATTCATATTATTACGGAGAGAAGAGCAGGATTGTCAAAGGGCTTGACTGGTATGATGCCAATGCAGATGCTCTGGACAAGGCATATGAGGATAAGGATTTTGCAGGCATTTACAAGATAATCAATGCTGACAGCAAAGGTCCGTATTATAGTATTCTGCATAACTGGGAGCATTACGATATATATCAGATATATACAGGTTCATATGACAGATTTGAGCAGTATATGACTGATGAGGACAGAGACGGGCAGTATGTATTCGAGACACTATACCGTAATGCAATCAGTACGCTTGAACTTGAATATAAAAAAGATTCAGCTGCATCAAAGCTGTATGCCAGGTGCAGTGATGATGAAAAGAAAATTGTTGACGGATGGCTTGCCAACGTAAAGAAATTTCTTAAAGATGATGCGGGACTTACGGAAGAACAGTGCAGGGCTGACTATAATGATCTGTACAGCAGCGGATATATGGATTACTCAAAATCATCAGAATATGCACAGAAGTACTACAATGCTAAGGGAGGAACACAATGAAATGTAAGAATTGCGGAGCACCGCTGAATCTTAATGTGAAGTTCTGCCCTAACTGTGGTACGCCTAATGAAGAGGCGGCGAAGCATATTAAGGATATGGAGAATTACGGCAGAAAGTTTAACCAGACACGTAACCGTGTTGTAGGTAACAGTAAGTGGTTTGTTGAGTATATAGCACCTCTGACATCCATGGCGGCTGCAGTTGTTATTTTTGCCGTAAGCTGGGTTGCATCAGCCGACGGCTTTGGATATACGCTTGCTGACGCTGCCAACAGTTCTTATAACAGGAGACATAAGACACAGATACAGAGCAAAATGAATGAATACATAGACAGCGGTAAGTATGAGGAAGCGTATTTTGCCAATAGCAGGAGAGAATGGCAGCCTGACTTTGATGATGAGAGAGGCTGGGACAGCTTTTATTCGGTTATGTATGACTATAACCGGCTGCGCAGATGCATCACGGCGGATTTTGATCCGGCACAGGATAATGAATACTTGGCGCAGAATGTGTATTCAGGAGCCGCAGAGGCAGTTTATAATATTTTCGATGAGTATGAACGCCTTGACAGGTCTTCATACCGTGTTCCGTCACAAAAATGCAGGGAAGCCGTGGAAAATATCATATCAGATACGAAGCTTTTTCTAAAAGCGTACTGTAATCTTACGGATGATGATATTATAAATCTGCCATCTTTGGACAGAAATGGTGTATTAACGCTTATTACAGGGAGAATGAATGATGCGCAAAAATAAGGCAGTTAAGATATTAAGGAATACAAAAAAGACAGCGCTGCTCATATATGCGGCTGCATTCATACTTCTTATTGTGGCAGGAGTAAGGGTATCGGGAATTACAAAAGAGGCTGTAAGAGGTAATGACAGACATAAACCGTATGAATTCTATGAGCTGTACAATGATTTTTCAAATCATGACTATGCACGGCTTCAGGAAAAAGTGCATACCAATATTGCATTAGGTGCCAATCCCGGCAGTGATGAGAAGCAGCTGTATGATTTTGCGTTGAGTTATGAGGCGGCAGTTAACTATTATATGTACACAAAAAACGGAATGAATGACAAGGCACAGGTTTGCAGGACAGACTTTTCGGAGCATGAAGGAGCAATAACGCGTAAGCTGCTGCTTGATGCACTTGAGGATGTTAAGAGTACTTACGGAATATCTTAATAAAATAAATATTTTAAAATTGACATTTTGTGGTATAATAAAACGCATGCAGTATGAATGAAATTGGAGATAATACATAATGAAGAACAAGATTATTACATTTGGCGAGATAATGCTCCGCCTTACACCTGAGAACAATGACAGATTTGTACAGTGTCATTCATTTGAAGCAGTATACGGAGGTGGAGAGGCTAACACAGCCGTATCACTTTCTAACTTTGGAGTTGACTGTGCGTATGTAACCAAGCTCCCTGAGAACGGAATAGGTCAGAGTGCTGTTAATTCACTTCGTCAGTATGGCGTTGATATTAGTAACATTGTACGTGGAGGAGAACAGATTGGTATCTACTTCCTTGAGAAGAAGACGAGCCAGCGTCCTTCTAACGTAGTATATAACAGAAGCGGTTCAGCCATTGCACTTGCAACTGATGCTGATTTTGACTGGGATAAGATATTTGAAGGAGTTACATGGTTCCATTTTTCAGGAATTACTCCTGCAATCAGCGATAATCTTGCCGGAATATGTCTTAAAGCATGTAAGATTGCCAAGGAAAAGAACATTACAGTAAGCTGCGACCTCAACTACAGAAGTAAGCTGTGGAGCGGTGAGAAGGCTAATGAGGTAATGTCTGAGATCTGTAAGTATGTTGATATCTGTATCGCCAATGAGGATGATGCAGTAGGAATATTCCAGATTAATCCGGGTCCTGAGGTTGCCAACCGCAACGAGTACATAGCAGAAGAGCTTATGAAGAGATTCCCGTTCAAGATGGTAGCTTCTGTATGGCGTACAGAGAAGTCAATAACAACATTTGAGCTTCAGGCAATGGTATATACAGATGGCAGGGCATATTACAGCAAGCCATATTATATGGATATCCTTGACTATATCGGTGCCGGAGACGCATATTGTGCAGGTCTTATCTATGCATATATACAGAACTATGAGCCACAGAAGATGGTAGAGTTTGCTAACGCTGCAAGCTGTCTGAAGCACACAGTAAGCGGTGACTTCAACCTTGTAACGGCAGATGAAGTATACAGACTTGCTTTCTCAGAGAGCGGCAACGAGGTGCAGAGATAATCAGTATAGTGCTGATTAAGAGATATTAATAATTAAAATCCCACAGGCCCAATGGTTGTAATGATTATGCGTAAGTGCTTAATCAAAGCAATCAGAGTCTGTGGGATTATTAGTCTGTAGTATGGAGCCAATGGATTCCCCGGATGTTATCTGCGCCGCTTACCTATGTGGACTTCGGGAATGGCAACTCCTTCATAACTGACTTCATGCTCTTTGGATTCATCACAGTCCATAAAAACATCATCAGTGACAGCCGCATCATCTGAAGCGCCATCCGGTGTAATGCTGCTATCTGCCGTCTCATCCTGTCTGGTGTGGACTTCCGGAATTGCCAGATTATCATATGTAAGATTAAAGTCTTTCTTTTCACGTCTTTTTTTACCGAACATAAATCATTCCCCCAAATCTGTAATTATTAATTATAGAATATTAATGAAAAATGTTATAGCAAGGCTGTTAAGGAAATCTGCAAAAAGGCTTCCGACAAGGGGTATCAGAAGATAAGCCTTGACAGAAGGGACATATTTGTCACAGAGTGCCTGCATATTAGCCATGGCGTTAGGGGTTGCTCCCATACCGAAGCCACATGTCCCCGCAACGAGCACTGCTGCATCGTAATCCCTGCCCATAATATAGAATTCAATAAAATATGTAAACAGACATATAAGAATTACCTGGGCACCAAGGAGAATCACAAGTGGCAGGGCAAGTGAAGCCAGCTGCCACAGCTTAAGCGTAATCATAGCCATTCCAAGGAAAAGTGAGAGAGATATACCACCTATGTCATTAATCTCACCCATGTGAATAGATACCTTGCCGGTATATTCTGCAATATTGCGTATAAGTGCAGCCGCAAGCATCGCACCTATATATATCGGAAATGTAAGTCCTGTCTTGGTAAGCATCCATGAGAATATTGTTCCAAGTCCGATGGCGAGGATAAGCTGGAATACTGCTGAAGCAAACATATTCGGATGTCTTGCGTGCTTTTTCTCATCCTCGACCAGAAGACTGTCATCCTCAGAAATTGCAGTCTCAAGAAGATTCTTCTTCTCAATAAGGCGTTTGCCGAGAGGACCGCCTACAAGGCTTCCGGATATAAGTCCGAAGGTCGCTGCGGCTGTACATATTGTAGCCGCACCCTGTACATTGAAATCTTCAAGGACAGGACCGAAGGCTCCGGCAGTTCCGTGACCGCCGACCATGGGAATCGAACCTGTGCACATTCCTATAAGAGGGTTAAGCCCGAGAAGCCTGGACAGTCCTATTGCCAGAAGATTCTGCGAGATAATTAATGCCATAACAAGGGCAAGGAATATTGCGAGAGACTTACCACCCTTCTTAAGCACCTTAAGATTTGCCTGAAAGCCTACAGATGTAAAGAAGAATACCATACAGACTTCCTTGAGTACATCATCAAAAGAAAATTCAGCTATTCCCGTGCTGTAGCATATGCATGTGAATATTGCAAACAGAAGACCGCCTACAACGGGTGCCGGAATACAGAATTTTTCGAGAAAATGTATCCTGCGTCTTAAAAAGCTTCCAAGCATGAGAACCAGTACAGCGAGTGCGAGCGTCTGGTACATATCTAAACGTATTTCCATATTTTATAAACCTTACTTCCTAATTACTATTTTAATTCTGTATAAATGCTTTATCATTCTGTTGCAACAGTTATTCCCTGCTGTGCATAATATTCGGCGGCACCGGGATGAAACGGTATCGCAATGCCATCTGTTGCCGAATTCAGGCTGATGTGAAGATCAAGAGGTGTCGCATACTGCAGCTCATGAATATTATCAAACAGCATAGAAGTAAGTTCCCTGACTGTCTCATTGGACAGGCTGTCAGAAGCAAGCAGTACAGACTGGACACCGACGGTATTGATATCTTCTGTCTGCCCCTGGTATGTTCCGGCAGGAATAGTGACTTTGGTGTAACACGGATATGCAGATATCAGCTTTGCCACACACTTGTCATCAAGACTGATTATCCTGATATCATATTCCTTGGTCAGCTCACCTATCATAGTTGTTGCAAGACCGGCAGTACAGAAGAATGCATCGATTTTCCCTTCGGCAAGCTGCTTAGCCTCGTCAGTATAGTCAAGATTAACAGTATTAACAAGACCGAATGAAAGACCGTTGGATTCAAGAATCTGTTTTGCATTAAGCTCAGTTCCCGATTCGGTTGCGCCGATGCTTACATTCTTGCCTATGAGGTCATCAACGGAATATATATCGCTGTCTCTGCCGACGATAATCTGGCATGCCTCCGTATACAGAGCTGCAACGGCGCCATAGCCTTTGTACCTTGTTCCGTCGAATGAACCGGATCCGTTATAGGCGTCCTGAATAAGATCTGCCTGAGCAATTCCAAGCTCAATGTACTTTCCTGAGAGAAGCCGGATATTAGCTGCGGAGCCTGCTGTATTCTTAACTTCAAATGTCATGTCGGGCTTATCTTTGGCTGCGATACCTGTGAAAGAGCTTGCAAATGAATAGTACATTCCACCTATATCAGCAGAACCGAACCGTATGTTTTTCTGTCGGCTGTCACAGCCGGCAAGTGAAGCGATAATCATAGTAAGACATAACATAATACATATACTTTTTTTCATGGTTATCCCCATTTCTGTTGAATTCATTATAAAGAAAAAAGGAAAGTGCCTGTAATATACAGAATACCTTTCCCCTTTACCACAATAATTTTATCATACGAATATATATTTTTCAATAATCAAAGGTTGTATTAATTATGCAAAAGTTGCATAATGTATAGAATACAAGGGATTATTAATTTGGATGCGACAGGTATCTGATGGAGGATAAATAATGGAAAATTATCAGGAACAGTGTAATTCCGAACTTCGGAATCAGGAGATAAAATCAAACATGCGTACACTGACAGGATTTATGTGGATGATGATTGCAATAACATTAATGTGGCTGTTGACGCTTGTACGTTTTTTTGATGTTAATGCAGAAGTATTTTCTAAGGCATATATAATGTCTGCAATTCTGCTTATACCGATTGTATACATATATTTCAGATCGGATATATCAAAGCCGTGGGTAAAGTATTTTCTTATAGCGTCAATATGCATTATATCAGCGATAATAGCATCATTTCTTACATTCCATGTAGTACTGGTATATGTATTTCCGCTTCTGCTTGCAGTACAGTACAGAGAGAGAAAGGTACTGTGGGCAGCTCTTATAATGGATATTACGGGTGTTGTGATAAGTTCATTAACAGGGTACTATTACGGATTATGTGACCTTAATCTTTTATTTCAGAGCAACCATACATTAAGCTGGTATCTTGGAATTATGAATGAGGGGCATATAATTATACCTTTTAATGAGAATATAAACTTTATACTGCTTGTGTATGAGGCGCTTCCACGTTCATTTATACTGTTTATATTCACAATCATGTTAAGATATTCGGTTATCACAAGCCATGAGGATGCAATAAGGATAGCAGACCTTACATACCATAAGGATACTGACTTAAGAACCAAGCTGTTCAATAAGAATAAGTATGAAGAGATGGTAAAAGGCTATTATCCGTCATTAAAGCGTGTCGCAGTAATATTCTGGGATATTAATAATCTTAAAAAGACTAATGATTCGTTCGGACATGCCATGGGTGATGCACTTATTGAGACGATGGCACTGCGGCTGTACGAACAGTCAGACAGCAGAAAATGCACGTACAGGGTTGGCGGAGACGAATTTGTAATGATAATTGAGAATCCCAAGCCTGGTGAAGCAGAGGAGGTTATACAAAAAGTAAAGACAAGCCTTGAGCAGTGCAGGGCCGCAGGAGGCATTTATGTATCGAGCGCGGTCGGATGTGAAGAGGGCTTTGGATCTGATATTGAACTTGTAATTAAGGCGGCAGATAAGAATATGTATGATAATAAAAGGAGCAGCAGGGAGGGCAGGGACTGATAATGACAGGTTATGTATGTATTGCCGGAACCGGGCTGGCTGTTATGTTTTTTGCTGCTCTGATTATTACAGCATATTATATATATCGCGGCGTATTTGTGTATCCGGAATCTGAGCGTGATGAGCCTGATTATATCCCTGACAGCGCATTATATCATGGAATGGAGTCTGACCTTGCCGGATGTATGAAGAATATGAAAAATGATTCTTCAAAAGAACTCTCGGTGATGTCTTATGACGGACTCAGGCTCTGCGGCAGGTTGTATGAAGGAGATGCGGATGCGCCTGTTGTGATATTTTTCCATGGATATCATGGAACATATATGCGTGACGGATATGGAATGTTCAGATTCTGCAGGGAACACGGATACAGAATTCTTCTCGTCGATGAGCGCGCACATGGGAAAAGTGATGGTGACACAATTACATTTGGAATTAAGGAAATGCATGACTGTATAAGCTGGATAAAGCTGGTGGATAATATGTACACGGAAAATGCCGGCATAATTATAGCAGGTGTATCGATGGGGGCGTCTGCCGTACTTATGGCAGCAGGGTACAAAGAAGGTACAGCTATTCCAAAGAGTGTTATTGCAGTTATAGCTGACTGTGCATTTACTTCTGTGCGTGACATTATAAAAAGCATGTGCCAAAAATTGCATTACCCGGTGCATATATCATATGCGTTCGCATGGCTTGGTGCACTGGTATTCGGACATATGAATATAAGCAGCACGGCTGTGGCGTCTGCTGAGGCGGCGGTGAGTGGTATAAGAATACCGGTGCTTTTCATTCATGGAAGTAACGATTCAGTAGTACCTTCTTCTATGTGTGACAGGTTGTATAATGCGTGTACGGCTTACAAAAAGCAGCTTGTTATCAGCGGTGCGGATCATGCGGTTAATGCATTGACTGCCTATAATGCATATGCGGATGCTGTCGGTGAATTTATAAAAAAGTGCGCAAAGGGATATTATAATGAAAAATCTGAAGATTAAAAGTGCTGTCATAACTGCAGTGACAGCTATTGTAGCTGCCACTGCGTCATTTGGTCTGTATACGGCTTGGTATTATCACGATGATGAGGCTGCGGCAGCTTATATCGCAAAGCCTACAGAGCAGTCTGCAGATGATGATGACGATGATGATGGCACCATAGGCAGATCACCTCTTATAGACACTCTCAATCAGAACTTTAAGGTGCAGCTCCCTGTATATCGCGATGGGAGCACAACGGCAGTGAAGGAAGTTGGCAAGGGCTGCAGTATAGCATTTGATGATTACAGTGATGAATATTTTTATTACGCTCCCGCTGATGGGGCTATTGTTTTCTATACACCGGTATTCGGAGCAAAAACGGCTAACACAAAGTACACCCGTTCTGAACTCAGGGAGATAAGCGGCAGCAGTACCAGAGATAACTGGGGCTGGGATGGGAAGCATACACTTGTGACAACAGAGTCTGTAACTAAGATTCCCGCAAATGGCAAAGTTATGGTGTGTCAGGTGCATGCAATCCAGACAGACGGCGGGAACGGACCGGTTCCGGTAAAAGTTATCTATGAAGGCAATGCAGAGCGGATTGCCGTAAGTTTTACAATATCTCCGGCGGGCAAGGCTGCTGACAGATACTATTTTGATAATGTAAAGATTGGACAAAAATTTACGACAGCTATCGATATAATAGATGGCAGGGCTATGGTTACAATAGAAAGCAATGGTGAAAAGAAAAGCTTTGAACATGATTTTAAGTCTCAGTATGAGAATTATGCTGCATGGTCAGAGTATCTTAATTACTTCAAGGCGGGGAATTATATTCAGGATGATTCGGACAGCAGCGACGGTGCAGCTTCAGAAGTAAGGATGTATGACATAGCGGTATCCCACCGGTAATGCCTGTCAGTCATTGGCATGTACCGGAAGAATTGCGCTGATTCTGGCTTTGAATCTGAATTTTTTGTCAATCAGTGAACCGATAATGCCGATTCCCTTGCCCATTGTGAATGCAGCGAGAACCGTTCCAATTCCGAGCCCTTCGATATGTCTCAGGCAATATCCGGTGAGTACGGCAGTTACAATAAGACATGTAACGTCAAAAGTAATCTTAATCTTTGAATAGCTGACTGATATAATATCGGACAGCTCGCGTGGAAACAGGTCGGTTGGCGTTATCGGAAGTCCGCATCTGTTGGCAAGTGCAATTCCTATGCAAAGCAGCACATAACTTACTGCAAAATATGCAATTCTCCATGGAATTGTGTAAGGCAGAATCCCAATCCACAGTTCGTGAACATCAAGGAGCTCTCCAAAAGCGAATCCCACAACAAAACTGAACAGATATTGCGGAACAAATCGTCTGCGCAGAAGCATCAGACAGAGCACAAGGGTACCCTGAAAAATATATGTCCAGGTGCCAAGAGATACATGTGGAAAAACTCTTGAAAATGCATACGGCACACTTGAAATTGCTGAAATGCCGGCACCTGAATATAACATAAGAACCACACCGAAACTGTTGATAATAACAGAGATAATAAGAGTAAGTTCACCGCTAATTGTGTGATAATTCCGTTCCGATAATTCTGAAATCATAATATTATATATTCTCCATTCTGCAGTCACAATCACTGCCAATATATTACACAACCTCACTAAATCTATAACTGAAACTGCTATTAATCAAATGAATAATTTTTATGAAACTATAGATTGAGTCTATTAAAATGCTGTATAATGAAAATAACAGATGAATACATATAATCATGAGGTAACAATCAATGAATCTTTTTTACCTGAAATATTTTGTTGAGCTTGCACATGTCAGACATTATACGAAGGCAGCACAGAATCTTTGCATAACGCAGCCGAGTCTCAGCCATGCGATAGCACAGCTTGAAAATGAGCTTGGGGTGCCGTTGTTTGAAAAGAATGGACGCAATACGACACTCACAAGATTCGGCAGGGAATTCCTTGTATGTGCGGAGAATACTCTAGCAACACTTGATTCGGGGGTTGAGGCGGCAAGAAGAAGTGCTGCCGGCGAAGGGCTGATAAGACTTGGATTCGTCAGACCTGCCGGAGTTGAATATGTGCCGCGGCTTGCAAGAGAATTCCTTGAAAAAAACAGTGGCAGTGATATACATTTTACATTTGATACAGGACCTACGGTAACACTTCTTGATGATCTGAAGAGAGGGAGATATGATGTTGTATTCTGTTCGGAGCCCTTTGGAGAGACACAGCTTACGGCGGTGCCGGTAAGTAATCAGGAACTTGTGCTCATAACACCGGCAGAGCATCCGCTTGCCAACAAAAAGAGCATTAATCTTGATGAGGCGCTTGAATATCCGATGATATATTTTACAAGAGAATCCGGAATGCGTGCGGTTGTTGAGGAATTATTTGAAAAGACAGGGAAAAGCCCGAAGATAGCATATGAGACGCAGGAGGACCAGGTTATTGCCGGACTTGTTGCTAATGGATTCGGAATAGCGGTTGTGCCTTATATGGAGCTTTTGCACAGGCTTGGTGTAAGTATTATAAAGATTGCTAAGCCGCAGTACAGCAGAAAAATATACATGGTTACGGACAGCAGCATATATATGCCCCCTGTAGTAGAAAAATTTTGTGAATATGTAAAAATGTATTGACCTTGAGTGGACTCTAAGGAAAAGAGCAATGTAAAGTGCTGAAAAGTATAATAATTGTATAATGCAGAAGAACAACCATAATTCACGCAATAGTAATTATGGTTGTTTTTTTTCTTACAAATATTGGAATTTGTTTGAATATTGTGATAAAATTATTATAAATTTACAACTGAATATTGATGCTATGCATTATTGGCACACATAAGAGCCGGTGCTGATGCATCAGGGGATTGGAGGTAAGTATGAAACATAAGAGGTTATCAGGTCTGCTTGCACTGCTGATGTGCAGTGTGCTTATGGCAGGCTGTGCAGGTACAGCAGCAATTGATGATTATGCTGTTAATGAGGGATACGAACTGAAAGTGAGCAGTTCCGGAACAGGTAATAAGGCCGGATCCGGCAAGAGTACACCGGGGATATCAAAGGATAAGATTAAAGTAGGAGTAATCCACCTGTCTGATCCGGCAGAAGGCAGTGGTTATACATATACCCATGATATAGGCATACAGGGCATGCAGCAGAATCTCGGACTTTCAGATTCACAGATTGTAAGAAAGAATAATATAAGTGATACTGATGCTGATGCGACACGCACCGCAATAAAAGAGTGCATAGATGCCGGCTGTAATATAATATTTACAACAAGCTGGGGATATATGCAGACAACGGCTGAGATGGCAGAAGAGTATCCGGATGTATATTTCTCACATGGAACCGGATATATGAGTAATGGCAGGAACTTTAATAACTATTTTGGAAGAATATATCAGGCAAGATATCTTAGCGGAATAGTTGCCGGAATGAATACAAGGACGAACAGAATTGGATATGTTGCTGCAATGGGTTCGGACAGTGCAGAGGTGACAGGTGGAATAGATGCATTTGCACTTGGAATATATTCGGTTAATCCTGATGCGAAGGTGTATGTAAAGGTAACTAACAGCTGGTTTGATCCACAGGGAGAGGAAGCAGCTGCAAGAACACTGCTTAATATGAACTGTGATGTTATTGCACAGCATTGCGACACTGTATATCCACAGACACTTGCACAGGAAAAGGGGGTATACAGCATAGGATATAATTCAGATATGAGCAAAGAGGCCCCGGATGCGTGCCTCTGCAGTGTAACGTGGAACTGGAGTGCGTATTATACATCTGCCGTACAGAGCATAATTGATGGAACGTGGGATGGCAGCAATTATTATGGAGGAATGAACGAGAATCTTGTAAGTATTACATCAGTTGCGAGCTTTGCGGCACCGGGCACACAGGAGAAAGTGAATGAGGCAAAGCAGCAGATTCTTGCCGGTAAGAACGGAGTATTTGACGGTGTTATTGAGACTAATACCGGAGCAACTGTGGGAACGGCAGGTAAGACACTTGATGATTCGACGATAACAGGCGGAATTAACTGGTATTTTAAGACAGTAAGCGTTGTTGAATAATTTGACGGGGTGAACGTGCGGCATGCTTTGATTGGCAGGGGTGCCGCAGAATGGAGAGGAAAATGAGTATAAAAAAGAAAATACTTGCTATGACAATTGGTCCGGTCTTAATTCTGGGACTTATATCGGTTTCATTTACACTGACAATGGTAAAAAGCGCAATGACAGATGAGATACAGGATGCACTTAAGGGAACTGCAGCGGCAACGCTTGCTGCATATGACCAGAATGCAGGCGATTATATACAGGCAAGTAATGGAGACATATGGAAGGGAAGTTATAATATCTCCAAGTCGGAGAGTCTTGTAGATGGAATCAAAGAGAATACGGGAATGGATGTAACATTCTTTTACGGAAGCCAGAGGATAATGACCTCGGCAAAGGATGGGAATGGTGACAGACTGCTTGGTTCTCCTGCCGGAGAAGTTATTATTGAAAATGTCCTTAATAAAGGCGGGAGTTATTTCAGCAAAAATGTATCACTTAACGGGACACTTAACTATGGATATTTTACACCTGTATACCAGAATGGAAGCAGTACTGATATCGTAGGAATGGTATTTGTCGGAACGGATAAGGAACAGAAGAATGCGGTAATAAACCATATAATGCTTACGATAGGCGTAGCTGTATGTGTTGTTATGATTATATGTGCCGGTGCAGGCATTAAGATGTCATCTGCAATGAGCAGAAGTATCAGAACGAGCATAGGAGTTGTTGAGAAGGTTGCAGGAGGCAATCTGGATGTGTTGGTTGATGATAAGCTGCTTAACAGAAAAGATGAGATCGGAGATCTTTCTAAGGTTACAATAAAGCTTCGGGATGCAATGAAGACAGTTATCATGGATATATCAGCGAATGCAAATGCACTTCTTAATGCGGGAACTGACCTCAAGTCTGTAGCAGATAAGACCAATGGAACAATGGAGCAGGTAAGATCAGCGGTGACGATGATTGTTGACAATTCAAGTGAACAGGCCAGAAATTCACAGAGCACTTCAGAGCATATGAAGATTATGGGCGAGAATATAACTGAGACATCGGGCGAGGTCGATATGCTTGATAACAATGCAGCGTCAATGCAGCAGTCAAGTGAGAAAGCATCAGAGACACTTGAAAAGCTGAGAATAATTAACACTGACGTAGAACGTATTATAAACGATGTCAAAGAACAGACCATAAGAACGAATAATTCAGTCCAGAAGATACAGGACGCAACTTCATTTATATCATCAATTGCAGAAGAGACGAATCTTCTCAGCCTTAATGCTTCAATAGAAGCAGCAAGAGCAGGAGAGAGTGGTCGTGGATTTGCAGTCGTTGCAGAACAGATTAAGAAACTTGCGGAACAGTCTAATACATCAAGCCAGGAGATAGATGATACGGCAAGAATTCTTATGGAGGATTCAACGAAGGCGGTTGAACTCATGAAGCAGATGCAGGATATAATGGTAAGCCAGAGTGCAAGCATGGAAGAGACACAGGCTGTTGTTGCCGGTGTACTTGCAGAGATTGAAAGCTCCATGAAGAGTATTGAGCTTATAAAGACCAGCACTCATAAGCTTGAAGCATCACGTAATAAGGTGGTGTCAGCAGTTGATGAGCTTTCAGAGATTGCACAGAATAATGTCGAAGGTACCAAAAAGACGCATCAGGAGACCGAGGAAGTGGCAGATACATTCAGACAGGTGTCAGATAGCGCTGAAAAGCTGAGAGAGATAGCAGGGCAGCTGGCAGACAGTATAGATTATTTTAAGATATAAATATAATATTGATAAAACTAAAAACAGATGCACTGTGTTATATAATCAACGGTGCATCTGTTTTTAGTTTGCTTAAATTACGCAATGTGAGCATAGAACTTTCGGGAGTGTCATTATACCGGCGCATTGCAGATAATCTTCGTCGAAGGATATGCGGCGGCGAGCTTATCTGTGAATGTATCAACTAATTCATCATAACCCCATAACACAACTACATAATCCTCTGTCACGGCTATCACGTACTTGTCCGGAAATCCGTCGAGCCAGTGACGCTGTACAATGTTGGCCTTGACAGCATCTGTTACGGTTGATGAATCAGCAGGATTCTTGAGGTGGAAAACACCGCAGGTAAATGCGTTGGCAAGCATCATATGTGACAGGGATGCAGCATTGTCAATCTTGTCAGCACAGTCCGCAGGAAAACCGAGAGCACGGTCAAGCCCATCAATGTCACTGACTGAATATACGCCGGGTGCATCTTCAGTGGCATTATTATGTGATACATCGCCTCCTGCAGCATAGAATCGTTCATCTTCATTGTAACTGTTCCATACAGTATTAAGAAGTTCAAGCGAGCTGCCGATTGCATGCTGCGATGCCTGTGTGCTTCCTGCTGCGGTATTATTGCCGTTGTTGCCGGTGGTGCAGCCTACAAATGACGAGATGACTGCGGTGCCTGCAAGTATAAAAATCCAATGTCTGAAACCTTTATTCATAAAAACCTCCATTCTTGCACTGTTTTCAAGCGCATCTCAAGTTTGTGCGTAAGCACAAATCTTGCGTGTGAAAAATGTATTTTTCACACTAACCTCCATAAAAATAAAACACCGATAATATAAATCTGCAGATTCTAATATATAGATTTTTTAATATTATAACATGGAAAGTTGTATTTTAAAAGGATAAAAGTGCAGCCGGTGCAGTGGAATTCCGGTAGTGAATTTTCATAGATTTTACACAATTAATATATTTATGTGATAGCAGCAGTTACGTTTGTAATGTACGATGAGAGCAGTTCATTGAAAGGAAACAGCTGTATGAAAAAACGTATGTGATTGATACTAATGTCTTTATTCAGGCACCATATGAGGTAAAAAGGCTGTAATAAAGCCGCAAGAAGGCTGGAGGGAATATATTTGAAATACAGTGAAATTATAAAAAATGAAGAAGTCCTTGCATATATACGCAAGGGCAATGAAAAGCTTGGCATGCTTGGTTATACCGACCATTCCGAGGTTCATACCGCAATAGTGGCAAAGCATGCTGCAATGATACTTAAGCAGTTCGGGTATCCTGAACATGATATAGAGCTTGCTAAGATTGCCGGATTTATGCATGACATAGGTAATGCAGTCAACAGAAGCCATCATGCAGAGTATGGTGCAATTCTTGCCGTACAGATATTGGAAAAGGCGGGTATGAGCCTTGAGGACCGTGTTGAGGTAATGTCTGTAATAGGTAACCATGATGAGTCAACGGGTGGCGCTTATGATGCAATATCTGCGGCACTTATTATAGCTGATAAGACGGATGTGCGCCGCAACCGCGTGCGCAATACAGACCTTGCCAGCTTTGACATACATGACAGGGTCAATTATGCCGTTACGGAGGCAAAACTTAAGCTTAATACCGAAAAGTCAGTTATATCGCTTAACCTTAAGATAGACGAGAACATATGCACAATGTACGAATATTTTGACATATTTTTAGGGCGGATGATGATGTGCCGCAAAGCAGCTGAGATACTTGGAGCACGTTTTAAGCTTACAGCTAACGGAAGTAAGGTTTTATAAATATACAGCGGACAGATATATTAAGAGACAGACACATAAGGAGAATAGTGTGAAAAACAGATTAATATCTGTAACAGATTAATATCTGTAACAGATTAATATCTGTTTTTCACACAGCTATTTGTGCCTGCGGAATGGAGATTATTATGCCATTTACATATGCTCTACAGAATGGGAAAAGAATTGATTAAAGCACTGCCTGAGAGCAGGCAGACGATAATACGCAATAATATGGAGCTTTATCTTATAGGACTTCACGGGCCGGATATCCTTTTCTATTATAAGCCGCTTAAGCAGATATATAACTATACATTTGGTTCTAAACCGGGCGAAGCTTGTACAGATGCCCCGGCTGGGAAGAAAGAAGGTTACAAAGATGCGGTTTAGACTTACAAAAAATGAACGTAACTGGGTCCTGTTATGGGCACACTTGCAGATACAAAGGGCTTCAAGAAGCCGGTATTTACAATATCAATGGAAACTGCAATGACGGTTACATTTGCAGTAACAGCTGTATGGTGGATTGCAATGACAATTCTGCTGCTTAAGACCTACAGGCAGAAATATTATGCTGAGAAAAAGGAGAAGCGGGAAGAACTTATAAAAAGTAAGCTGGCTGTTACGGAAGAATATTAAAATCATATTGATATGAATAAAATCATATAATGCGTGACACACTTTTCAAGTACGGATATTAAGATATATATCATGCTGTATGGCAGTGATATGTTGTAATATGCCGAATCTTGACAAGTGTGTTATTTTATTATAAAAGTAATATAGCAATGCGGGTGATTAAAATGTCAGATCCGGCATCATATAACAATATTCTGATTCCCGGATATAAGTTTTCCGGATATATGAGGAGCACTATGAGGTACGATATAGCAGTAATAGGAACAGGACCGGCAGGAGTGTCAGCCGCAATTACGGCAAAAGTCCGTAATAAGAATATTATTCTGATAGGGCCGGAGTCGATGAGCCGGAAGATCAGGAAAGCCCGGACAATCAGGAATTATCCGGGGCTGCCTGATATAAGCGGTGGCGCTCTTGCTGATGCGTATAATAAGCAGCTTGCGTCGCTTGGAATAGAGATTACAGATACAAAAGTGAATATGGTATATTCAATGGGAAACTATTTTTCATTACAGACGTCAGGCGGCATTCTCGAGGCATCAGTGGTCATACTGGCAACCGGGGTTATACCCGGAGCTTCTCTGCCCGGGGAGAATGACTATTTGGGGAGAGGCGTAAGCTATTGTGCTACATGTGATGCTTTATTTTATAAGGGAAAGACAGTGGCTGTTATAGGATATTCACAAAAAGCAGAGGAAGAAGCTGAATTCCTTGCAGAGACATCAGAAAAGGTGTATTATTTCCCTATAACCGGAGCGGAATATAAGAATTGTGGAATAGGTGGGTATGACGTACAAGGCGCTGCTGCCTCAGAGAAATATCATAACATAGAGGTCATATATGATATTCCTCAAAAGATTACAGGAGAACTGAAAGCAGACACACTTGTATGCTCCGGCAGAAGTTATCAGGCTGATGGCATATTTGTTCTCAGGGATAATATAGCTGCGGACAGGCTTGTTCCGGGACTTAATATGGTGAACGGACACGTTGAGACAGACATGTCAATGTGTACGAACATTAAGGGGTGCTTTGCGTGTGGAGATATAACAGGCACGCCATATCAGTATATAAAGGCAGCAGGACAGGGGAACGTGGCTGCATTGTCTGCAGTGGACTATCTTAAGACATTATTATAAGAATGGAGATAGTGTGAAAAATCAGCCTGATAGCTGATTTTTCACACAGCTATTTGTGCCGCAGGCGCCACAAACAGCATCTATCGCAGAGCCAAATCTGACATTTGGCCCGCGATTCCTCCGGCACTTTGTGCCTGCGGAATGGAGATTAGTATG
>OHIU01000599.1_pt1 | contig 18574 bp, 12 predicted proteins | sample 1568281 | NCBI WGS metagenome assembly OHIU01 (sample SAMEA3879543, study PRJEB24766) | human gut metagenome | biome: human-associated habitat; feature: feces | place: USA | collected 1985/1987 | reverse complement strand
ATATAGAGCTGATGCGCATCCGCTATACGGATAAAGTGCGGATAGATGTGTCTTTTCCTACGGATACGGGCGAAGTACAAGTACCACCCCTATTGTTCGTTTCGTTTGTAGAGAATGCTTTTAAGCATGGTGTCAGTTATCAGCATGCTTCATTCGTATCAGTCTGTTTGCAGGTGGTGGGAGAGGAAATTCATTTCGTTTGTTCCAACAGTAATTATTATAGGTCCGAAGATCAGCACCACGGTATCGGTCTTGATAATATCCGCAAGCGTTTGCGTCTGTTGTTCGGTGAGCGTTATAAACTATCTATTGATGATACGGCCGATTGTTTTGATGTGCAGTTGCTTGTGCCGGTGAGTTAATACAGAATGGAGGTATATTATGATAAATTGTATAGCTATTGATGATGAGCCGTTGGCTCTTACCCAACTGACGGGATATATCTCCCGTGTACCTTTTCTGAATCTTGTAGCTTCCTGCCAAGACGCTTTCGATGCTATGAGTGTTCTTTCCGCACAGAAGATTGATCTGATGTTTGTTGATATCAATATGCCCGACCTGAATGGGATGGACTTTGTGCGTTCCCTGACGGAAAAGCCGTTGGTTATCTTCACAACAGCTTATTCGGAGTATGCCGTCGAAGGCTTCAAAGTAGATGCACTGGATTATCTGCTGAAACCGTTTGGCTTTCAAGACTTCCTGAAGGCGGTGGACAAAGCGTATAAATGGTGGGAATTCCGCACCAAAGGTCATGGAACAGTTGCTCCACCGTCAACTCCGTCCGAACTTTCTTTCAATGACGGTACTCTGTTTGTGAAGAGTGATTATCGCGTTACGCGTATCAACTTGGCAGATATTAAATATATTGAGGGAATGAGCGAATACGTACGTATCTTTGTAGAAGGAGAGGCTAAGCCCATTATGCCTTTACTCAGCATGAAGCGTCTGGAAGAAACTTTGCCCCCCTCTCAGTTTATGCGGGTACATCGTTCTTATATTGTCAATTTGAAAAAGATAACGGAAGTTTCTCGCCTGCGCATCGTTTTTGGAGAGACCTATATTCCGGTAGGAGAGAATTATAAGGATCAGTTTACGGAATATATTAACAGTAGGATGATGAAATAGTGATTAGTAGTGAGTGATAAGTGATTAGTACCATGCGGCAATGACAGCACAGCACTAATCACTCACCACTAATCACTTATTTAACTCCCAGCTTCTTCAGCAATGCTTTGGGCACTGCATCTTTGTGTACCAGGATATTGATAGTTTTGTAAGCAACGAAAGGTTTAGAAGCATACCAAGTACCTTTGTATTTGTTGTTGGTACCCCAGGAGTTCTTTACCATGTAGTATTCCTTACCGTTCTGGTCTTTGGCTATACCGTAGATAAGCATACCGTGGTCATCAGTAGTTTCCCAATTGTCGAATGCTGTTTGGCGCATTTCCTGAGTTACGGTGATTTCCGGTAATGGACGGGAAGTCAGTTCTTTGCGTTTGTCGGCGGCAGTAAGACCTGTCCAGCGTGCCATGTCGGAACCGGTGAGTTCGGCACCACGATCCGCATCGGGCATAACGGCTATGCCGTCACGAGTGAAACCGCTTTCGCTGACGTCGCTACCCCAAGCTACAGTGTAACCGTTGTTAACGGCATTGTCGATAACAGACATGAATTCCATCAAAGGCAGGTTATAAGAAAGGCCGTTGCGCCAGTTGTCCTGAATTTCGATGTTCATCTGAGTGTAGAATGGATGGTGGGTAAATGAAGTCAGAGATATGTAATCGTCCGGATTGATTCCGAGGGATTCGGCAAATGTCTTCGGAGTATATTCTTTTCCTTTGTAAGTGAAGTTTTCGGGACACTTGCCGAGGTAAGTATCATAGATAGAGCACAGGCCTTTCTTCCATACCGGAGTCAGTTTGGTCAGTTTGCCTTTGGCAATAGCGTTTACGTAAGCACCGGCCACGGCATCCAACTCGTTGTGTACCGGCAATGTGTCACCGTACATGATGCCCGGCATAGCTTCCTGCGGAACAAGACCGTAGTTTCTCAGGCAGAACATGATGTCGTAGAAGCTTCCACCGGGTGAGAAAGAACTGTCACCGTGATAGCGTACGTAGTTCACGCCGCGGTCCATCATGGTGTGGTGCACCACAAACATTTCTGATAAATCATATTCGCCTTTGCCCATACGCAGCAATTCGCTTTCAAGGAAACCAAGAGCCGAAAAACTCCAGCATGTGCTGGAACGGTTTTGGTTTTTAACGGAAGTAATCGGGTTTTCTTTAACGGTTGTGAAGATGAAGCCTTCTTCCGCTTTCGGAGTGTCCTGTGCTGACACATTGAAACTCAATAAGCCTAAAGTGGCAATAAGTATTGACTTTTTCATCATAATTAAATTGATATTAAATGATTGTTACTGGCACAAAGATAGGGAGATTTCGGAAACAAAAGCTATCTTTGGAGCGTTTTATCAGATAATTATGGAGAAAAAGATACATATCAAACCCCAGACAGGATTGGTTCTTGAAGGCGGCGGCATGCGTGGTGTCTTCACTTGTGGCGTGCTGGACAGCTTTATGGACCGTGGCATCCGCTTCCCCTATACTATCGGAGTCAGTGCCGGAGCATGTAATGGACTTTCTTATATGTCCGGCCAGCGCGGACGTGCCAAGTACAGTAACATTGACTTACTGGAGAAATATCAGTATATCGGGTTGAAATATTTGTTGAAGAAACGTAATATTATGGACTTCGATCTGCTGTTCCAGGAATTTCCCGAACACATTCTTCCTTATGATTATGAAGCGTATTTCTCTTGTCCGGAGCGCTATGAAATGGTGACTACAAATTGTGTGACGGGTGAGGCTAACTATTTTGAGGAGAAACGGGACAAGCATCGTGTGATTGACATTGTGCGTGCTTCAAGCAGCCTGCCTTTTGTCTGCCCTATTGCTTATGTGGATAATGAGCCGATGCTTGACGGAGGTATTGTCGACAGTATTCCGCTGATGCGTGCCAGGAGTGAGGGATTTACCTATAATGTGGTAGTGCTTACCCGTAATCATGGTTATCGTAAAGAAGCAAAGGACATACATATACCTTCTTTCCTGTACCGTAAATACCCGAAAGTGCGTGAGGCTTTAAGCCGTCGTTGCCGTGTGTACAACGAGCAGTTGGAAATGGTGGAACGTATGGAAGCGGCAGGAGAGATTACTGTAATCCGTCCGCAGAAACCTGTAACAGTCGACCGTATCGAACGGGATATCAGGAAATTGACTGATTTGTATGAAGAAGGTTATGCATGTGCGGCGAAGTATGACTTTCAGTGATTAATCAAAAGATTGTAAACGCATTGCCAAATAATGATTGCTATAAAGTGGCAATCATTATCTGGCAATGCGTTTTTTATTCTTAATCTTTGTTGGTCTACAAACTTTAGTAAGTCTGATATGAACAATTCAATGATTCGTTCACTATATTAAACTGAGGGTATTTCCCACTAGGACTGAAGGCACTTCCCACTAGGACTGAAGGTACCTCCCACTAGGACTGAACTCGTGTTTCATTACGACTGATCGTGATGGAACACCAAGTGCGTTGTCACACAGATGGTTACGTGGTATGTGAAACTCTTATAGAACTCTGTGAAACTCAGTGTTACTCTGTGGTGAATTAACTCAGTAATAGCTAACCTTCACAGCGCTGACTTCCACCGTTCCCGAATAACTATTAATAGACCATGGATTCTTCTGCATACCATATATGCGGTTTGTATAAGCCACATTATCATTGATATAAACCACGCAGACAGAGTTGTCCGTACAGATAGTTACATGATAAGTATTATCAGCAGGTCTGTCGAACAGATACCCGTCTATTCCGTCGATGAATCCTTTACCTTCTTCACCTTCTTCTTCGAAGTTTATCTTTCGCTTGTTATTGTTGTCTTCCGGATTCACTACAATGGTATAATACTTTTTGGAGTCCGTGCCGCGTACCAGAGAGATACCGAATCTATCTGCATCGCCTGCCGTCTTTACGGTAAACGAAATCTTGTTGTTTACATTTAAGCGATTGAATAGGATATGAGCATTATCCGTCAGAGTATAGTTACCGTTGCTTTCTGATACTCCGCTACTCTTTTCCATCACTTTTACAGTAGAGGCGGTGGCATATTTCTGGCTGATACCTTCTACTAAGCCTAAAGTCAAAGTGCCATCCGCATGCTGAACTACTTTGTGTGCAACCAGGCTTCCTGCCCATTCCGGTTCGTTCGGAGAAGCTCCAACGGCAGTATTGTCATTGCCCGAGCGGGTGGGGCACCATCCCCAGATGTAGCGGTTAGTTCCGTCCGAAGCCGTCTTGCCTGCATAGAAGCCACGTGAGTCAAGGAAACCTTCGTGGTTGTCGGGCCAGATACCGGCATCGTTGGCGGTGGTTGCTTTCAGTTCTTCCAGTGTACGTCCCTTGAAATATTGAACTTTGCGTACAGCTGCATGCATCTCCGAGTAGACCAGATACCACCAGTCTCCCATCTTGAAGACATCGGGACATTCATAAAAGCGATCCCACATCATGGTCATGAATACACCTGCATGTTCCCAGGCCTTCATATCTGTAGAAGTATATTCGGCCAGTACACCTTTGCCGCTTTTAGTAGTGGAAATAAGCATGTGGTATTTTCCATCTTCACCTTCAAAAACAAAGGGGTCGCGGAAATCATTCTTGCTGTACCCGTCAGTGTCACCCTTCAGATAAAAAGTGCGGTTCTTGGTCCAGGTCTTGAAGTCGGGTGAGGTGGCATACATCACTACCTGACCGTTCTCGGAAGAAGTAGGCTGATATTTGTTACCTGTGTAGAAGGTATAGTACAATTTATCCGAAGGATTATAAATAGTACTACCCGTTCCGATAGCGGCATCTTGCTCCGACAATCCTCCGCAAGAAATCAGTTCACCCATAGATGTGTATGAAGCGGTGTCCTGAGTACTTACCGCCCATATCGGGTGGTAAGTGCCTGCTTGGTTCGGACGGTATTCTTGTAGATACATAATCTTGAAATCTTTTGCCTGCGGATCATAGAAAGGCATCGGATCGCCTACATATCCAACAGATGGCTTGTAGTATGTATCGAACTTCATGGCATCTGCCGAAGCAAAATAAGTGGTGGTTCCGTCCCAGTCTTTCTGAGTTAAAACCGGATCATTGTCATCGCTACAGCTGCTGAAAGAAGTGATCATCAGAGCAGCCAATGTGAGTGAATATATCATTGTTTTCATATATTAGTTTTTTTTACTCGTTAAATAGTCAATTGCATTCTCTGTCAGTTTGGCTACATTGCCATGATACTTGTCTGCTGAAGCATCTATGCCGTAAGCATACCAGTCGTAACATCCTGAGCCGATACATACGATACCTCCGCGAGAGTCTTCAGGCAGATATTCCCATGCCACGATAGCACCATCGCCACCATAACCCAGGTCAACACCGCCATGATTGGTACGCCATACTTCATTCGTAGCATAGCCGCCCCAGTCGGAACCGATGTGCCATTGTGCCGTACTGTTGGTGGTTCGGTAACCGGTATCGAAGGTATAGACCTTATCTGTTTCACCGCTGTTCATTACCAGGTTCTGGTAGAGGGCGTGCGACTCGTGTCCCTGGATAAAGAAGTTCCATGCACCACCCACTATTTCACCGGATTCTTCCGATTGTCCCCAACAGTTGTTCGGGCTGTTGCCGTCCAGGGTAGCACCCAGTTTGGCGGCATAATAAGTAGCATAGCGGGTAAGCAGCAGGTTCATGCCATTGTTATAAAGGTCTTTCATCTTCACCAATGCGTTGATTGCCGCAGGCGCTGCCTTTTCAAACTTATCCATGTTGTCGATGCCGCCGTCTATATGCAGATGCCACCACATGATTTCACATTCGCTCAGGTCTACTCTTCCTGCCTGCACATCTTCGAATGAGATATACTGCGAATTGGCAATATTGTTCAGCATCCAGGTTGCCGCTTCCTTTTCTTCCGGATTCAGTTCGTTCAGTGTAGCTGCCAGACCCACATATACGGCACTCGGTGCATCGGTCGGGATAACCGTTACCGTATAAACGGCAGATGCGGTGTTATATGAAACGGTGAATTCTACAGGATTGCTGAAGTCAATAGCCTGGCCGGATGCCGGCATTACGGTGGCTCCAGCCGAAGTTGTAATGATCGGAACCATGTTTTTGATATTGACTGAACTCGGCACACGTACGGTGATGGTATGTTTAGTCTGGTCGATAACTCCGGCATAAGCGTCATTCAGTTTGAAGGAGAGTATCCGCGCTTCATCATGCTTGATGTTGACGGTGTAGTCCAGGAATACGTTTCCGTTAGTCACTTTTATCACTTGGGGGAATGAGAAGTTCAGCACATCGCCTGCCTTAACAGAGGCCTCGGCACCTTCGGATACTTCGATACCGGTAACTTTCATTGCGTTAGTGTCGTATACTTCGGGCACTGCCACAGTTACGGTCTTATTGGTCCGGTCTATCACCCCCGTATAGGTATCATTCAGTTCAAGGGCGGTGATCCATGTGTCTCCGTCCAGTTTCAGGTCGGAAGTATTATCATCGCTACATCCCGGGAATGTTAACAACAGGACAGTTCCCAGTACAAGCAGATTTAGTTTATTCAGTATTGATTTCATAATGTTCTTCTTTTTTATAAGGTTACCAGTTACCACAATTCTGCGTATAGTTTCCGTTGCTGGCACTCATCTGTGCAAACGGGATAGGCAGATATTCATTTTTATTCTTAGTGAACGAGGCATTCGTGTAGATGGTGCAGTCGGCAGCTTCCTCGGCATAGAATTTATTCAGTACTTCGGCAGCTTCGCCCCATCTTACCAGGTCAAAGAAGCGCTCTGATTCCAGAGCCAGCTCTACACGACGTTCAAACTTCAACAATTTCAAGGCATCTGCCTGTGAGTAGCTTCCCGTATAAGGCTGAATGTTGAAACGTACGCCATATTCCATTTCGTAGTCGGCAATCATGGCTGTGCTTTGTTTAGCACGGTTACGTACTTCGTTAATCAGGCTGATAGCTTCAGCTATACGTCCGTCGTTCAGTTGGATCAGTGCTTCGGCACGCATCAACAATACATCCGAGTAGCGCAGTACGATGCGGTTCATCGGAGAACCCCACCAGGCACCCTTTATCAGGTAATCGCCATCCGGATCCACATTCTGCTTCAAGGTCACGTAATATCCGTAAAGTCCGTTGCTGCGGCTCCAGGTAGTCGACTGGTCCATCATGTAGTTCTTATTGAATTCATAAGGGAATCCCGGCATACCTACCGTCAGGAAGAGGCGTGGGTCAGCATAATCGGATTGCGAATTGTAATCGGTGTTGTTAAAGGAATCCAGCAGCGGGTGTCCGTTGGCATCTGTTTTGAATGCATTTACCAGATTCTGGCTCGGTTTGTAGAAGTCGCAACCACCATCGGTAACTCCCGGAATGTTGGGAACGATCAGACCATAAGACCAGTTGCAGTTACCGTTGTTGGTACCGTCGTTCATGGAGTATTGCATGGCCCACAGGGATTCCACGCCATTTTCATATTGAGGTTCCGGACGGAAGTTATTGTGAAAATCTGATTCCAGCCCGTAGCCGCCTGCCGACATAATGGCATTGTCTGTGTATTGTACTACTTTCACCAGGTCTTCCGTGCTGAGGCTTGTCACTTCATGGCTGTCTGCATTATCCTGATGATAAGCTTTGTACAGATAAGTCTTTGCCAGATAGGCGGCTGCTGCGGCTTTGGCGGGGCGACCTTTGTCTGCCTGCTTCACGGGAAGGTTATCATAAGCAAACTGGAAGTCATCTGCAATCTGTTGCCAGCCTTCGTCATTGTTGTAAGTGGTGTTGGAGAGATAGTTATATTCTTCCGGTGACAAGTTGGCATCGTTGGCAAACGGGATCTTCTTGTACAGGCGTTTCAGCAAGAAGTGACCATGTGCACGGAGGAATCTCATTTCGGCAATGCGCTGCTGCTTTAGTGAATAAGTACTTTCATCCACTTGTTCCAATAGTTGCAAAGCTGTATTGACGCGTGAGATACAGTTGTAGAGGCGCTGCCACATATCGCTGATGTTCCATGCCGTAGTCATGATACCTTGTGAGATGTCCAGTGAGTGGAATACATCACCGTCTTCCGTACCGTTTCCTCCTTTGTAAGCGTCATCCGAACGTACGTCATAGTTCCACATGGAGAAGGAAGAATTGATATCTTCGGCAGTAATCCATACTGCATAAGCAGAGATTACCAGATTGTCGATGTATGCCGGGTTCTTCAGCTGTTCATCGCTGATGGTTCCCTGGGGGAGCTGATCTTCCAGAAAGTCGGTGCAACTGCTGCACATCAGTGAAAGACCTAAGACTGCTGTATATATTAACTTTTTCATAAGTAACTGATTTTATTGTTAAAAGCCTACATTAATACCGAAAGTTATATTCATCGGGATGGGGTAACCATAGTTGGCATTCTCAGGATCTACTCCGGTGAACTCCTTACTCTTGATGGTGAATACGTTTTGTGCGCTCAGATAGAAGCGCAGGCGCTCCATCTTCATCTTCTGGGCAAAAATTTTCGGAACGTTGTATCCCAACTGTATATTGCGTAACTTCAGGAACGAACCATTCTCAACAAAGTAAGTGGAAACACGTTTCTCATTGTTCGTATCGCTGCGTGACAATGCAGGAATGGTAGAGTTCGGATTGGTGGGTGACCATGCATCGAGTACTCGCTTACCTTTGTTCAGGAAACCGATATTGAGTCCACTCCAAAGGTCGGTTTCTTTCTTCAGGTCGCTGATAACATCTACTCCCTGAACACCTTGCCAGAACATGGTGAGGTCAAAATTCTTGTATTCAAGGTAGATGTTCAGACCATAGCTGAAGTCCGGAGTCGGATTGTAAATCCATTGCTGGTCTTTCTCATTGATGATACCGTTGCCGTCCAAGTCACGCCAGCGGATACGGCCTATCCCGGCACCTTCCTGAGTGGCATGGTTATCAATTTCTTCCTGTGATTTGAAGATACCGTCAGCTACATAACCCACCTGCGAACCATTGGCGTGACCGATTACGCTTTGTACACCGTTACCACCGAAAGTGCCGTTGGCTGCTACTGTAGTTGGTAGCTTCGTGATTTCATTCCGGTAGGTGGATATGTTGGCATTCAGGTCATATTTCAGTCCGAATCTCGTTTGATTGCGATAACCGAGATTCAATTCAACACCCACATTTTTCATTTCTCCCGCATTGATCCATTGACTGCTTCCTTCGCCCATGGCGGCGATACCTGCCATCTGTACCAGAATATCCGTTGTCTTTTTGTAGAACCAGTCGAATGAACCGTAAAGAGATTGTTTAAACAGTGAGAAATCGAGGCCGAGGTTCGTTTGTGTGGTTGTTTCCCATTTGATGTTATCATTACCGATCTGATTACGTTTGAATCCGGATTGAAGGATGCTGCCGCCATTGGTTCCGGCAATGTCGTAGGAAGTACCATAGCTCTGACCGCCTGATTCCGTTACACCGTAGTTGGGAACATAAATTGTATAGCGGGCAATGTTCGAGATTTCCTGGTTACCGGTCTGTCCCCATGAACCGCGGACTTTCAGATCGTCAATCCAACTGAGGTTTTGCATGAACTTTTCACGGTTCAAGCGCCATCCCAGTGAGAAGGAAGGGAATGTGGCATAGCGGTTATTTTTACCGAAACGTGAAGAACCGTCACGGCGTACTGTCATCGAGAGTAGGTATTTATCATCGTATGTATAATTCAGCTTTCCGAAGAAAGAAACCAGTGAATAGCCTTCGCCCGAACCGTAAGCCTGAGCCGTACCGGAACCCGCATTCGGCCACATATAGTCGGGTGTCAGAATAGAATAATCTTCTTTATAACCCGAAAAATTGATATCATCTTCACGGTTCAGCTCCATACCCACCATGGCGTCTCCACGATGTTTGCCGATTTCCAGATTGTAGGTAGCGATGGCATTCCACATCCATTTCGTCCAGTGTTCCTGCTTGGCTTCTACGGCATTCTTATCATTTGCCACATTGCCTTCGGTGATGGGGTAGGTGAAGATGCGTTGTGATTTCTGTGCATAATCCAATCCGAAGGTTGAGCGGACATTGAATCCTTTGAAGGGGTTGAGGTTGATGTAGGCATCACCAAACATACGCCAGTAAGTATAGCGATTATCAGAGTTACGGTCCAGTCTCGCTACCGGGTTCTCACGGTCGGGATATCCGCCTACCGGACCTGCATATTCTCCATTGATGTCGTAAACGGGCAATGAGGGATTGAATTGCAATACATTTTGCAAGAATCCACCCGGTGCCTGCACCTCCGAAGTGCGGTTCAGTGTGAAGTGCTCTCCTATGGTCAGGAATTTGCCAATCAGATTATAATCAGAATTTATGCGGGCAGAGAAACGTTCGAAGTCACTGTCCTTGATGATACCTATATTCTTATAATAGCCCAGGGAGAAGAAAGATGACCCCTTTTCAGAACCATTGCTTACTGATACATTGTACTGCTGGATAATACCTGTACGGGTGGTTTCGTCAAACCAGTCAGTATCGGCAGCCGGAACCGTATTGGCGGAATCCAGATACTTGGACATGCTGATGTTGTTCAGTTGAGGATAACCGTTTGCGTCATATCCCCAGCTATACTTATAACCCAGTGCGTTGGTGTTGGGATCCTGGCCTTCGTTTACGTAAGCTTGCCACATGGCACGGCCATATTCTTCTGCATTCAGTACTTCCATCTTATTGGTATACATGGAAGCGGCGATAGAAGCATCGAAGTTAATCTTTATCTGTCCTTCTTTACCTTTCTTCGTAGTGATGATGATGACACCGTTTGCAGCGCGCGAACCATAGATAGAGGCAGAAGCCGCATCCTTCAATACCTGGATAGATTCGATATCATTGCCGTTCAGTTCGTGCATGCCCGATTTGGTAGGCACACCGTCAATAATATAAAGAGGATCGTTATTATTCAAAGTCCCGACACCGCGAATACGTACAGTGGCGTTTCCACTGGGATTACCGTCGGCTGTGATGTTCATACCGGGGACGCGTCCCTGTAATGCTTTGATCGGGTTGTTTTCGTTTTGCTTGGCAATCTCGTCTATGCTGACTACGGAGATGGCTCCGGTCAGGTCGGCCTTGCGTTGAGTAGTATAACCTGTGACTACGACTTCCTGTAGCAATTCCGATTCTTCTTCCAGAACGATATTCAGTGTAGCTTGAGCTTTCACATTCACAGTCTTGAATCCGATATACGAAATGGAGAGTTCTGCGCCTTGTGGTACAGACAATGTAAAGTTACCGTCGATGTCTGTTATGGTGCCGTTACTTGTCTGGTTGGTTTCTATGACAGTTGCACCGATAATGGATTCTCCGTCAGTCTTGGAAACCACTTTTCCTTGTACCGTCAGGCGTTGGGCCTGAACTAGTGTACACATTATAAGAAAGAGTGCAAATAGAAGTGATCTTTTTATGCCTTCCATGTTTTTAGATTTTAATTAATATGCTTTTCATTTTGTAATCGCTGTGGATTACCTCTCAAAACATGCTTTCCCGAGTGATGTTTTGATGTTGCAAAGAAAGGGAATTAAGTGAAAATATGCTGTAATTTATGTTTCATAAGCTGGTATATTTGTAACAAAATAAAGGGCAGGTATCATATTTGCCAGCTTATGAAACATAAATGGCAGGCTATTTCTGTTTTATTCGCTTCCTTTGCAAAGTGCTTTCCCGAGCAACTCATTATTAATTAAATGTAATACCCAAAAACATCATGAATTTAAAAAACAATTTGTTGACTGTGCGATGGACCCTTACCTTTATAATAGGTACAATCTGGTCTGTCTTTTCGTGTCAGGCTATTAATCCTCCTTTTGTGATTAAACATTTAGGTGACGGACAGAGCATTGTCCAGATTGAGAACCAGAAGAAATTTCTGTTGCTTCCCGTGGAAGAGGCTGCTCCGGAGGCAAAGCTATATATGATAGCCGATAATGACGTAGTGCGCAATATGAATGTTCGTCTGGCTATAAATAAGGTGGACTATTTTGTTCCGGTAGATCTCTCCGGATTTGATAATAAATCACTTTCTTTCAACTTCCAGTTGATACCCGATACGGCTATTTGCTGGGATGAAATGAAACTTTCCAATGAGTTTGATACATCCAATCGCGAGAGTTTCCGTCCGCTTTATCACTTCACTCCTCAATATGGCTGGATGAATGATCCGAACGGTATGGTATATAAAGATGGTGTTTATCATTTGTTTTATCAATACAATCCTTACGGTTCTATGTGGGGAAATATGCATTGGGGACATGCCATCAGTACAGACCTGGTGAATTGGGAACATCAGCCGATAGCCATTGCGCCCGATGCGTTGGGAACTATCTTCAGTGGTTCCTGTGTGGTTGATAAGGATAATACGGCAGGCTTTGGTGCCGGTGCGATCATAGCTTTCTATACTTCGGCCAGCGATCGCCAGGTACAGAGTATGGCTTACAGTCTGGACAACGGAAAGACATTCAAGAAGTATGCGCGTAATCCTATACTGACTTCCACCCAACGTGATTTCCGTGATCCGAAAGTTTTCTGGCATGACGCTACCGATAAATGGATCATGATTCTTGCCGTAGGTCAGGAAATGCAAATCTACTCTTCAGCTAATCTGAAGGACTGGGCTTATGAAAGTAGTTTTGGTGAAGGTCAGGGGGCTCATGGTGGTGTATGGGAATGTCCCGACCTGATAGAACTGCCTATTGAAGGTACGGAACTGAAGAAATGGGTTCTAATCTGTAATATTAATCCCGGCGGACCCTTCGGTGGAAGTGCTACTCAATACTTTGTAGGTACCTTCGATGGAAAGAAGTTTGTGAATGAATCACCGAAAAACACCAAGTGGATGGACTGGGGAAAAGATCACTATGCTACCGTGACTTGGAGTAATGCGCCCGAAGGACGCCATATAGCGCTGGCATGGATGAGCAACTGGCAATATGCCAACAATGTACCTACTACTCAGTATAGCAGTGGTAACTCTGTTCCCCGTGACCTGAGTCTCTATACTTCGGCGGGTGAAACTTATCTGAAATCTTCCCCTTCGCGAGAACTGCTGAAACTGCGTGGAAAAGAAGAAAAGAAGCATTCCTTCAAGGTGGACCGTACTTATAATATGGACAAACTGCTTTCGGATAATACAGGTACGTATGAAATTGAAATGACGATTAAGAACAGAAATGCAGAAGTCATTGGCTTCCAACTTTTCAATTCAAAAGGAGAAGAAGTGGATATTTACTATAATCTGGTAGAGAAGAAGTTTGCGATGGATCGTAGTAAGAGCGGAGTCGTATCATTCAGTTCGGACTTTCCGGTGCTGACTCTTGCTCCGATAGAAGGCAATTCGGAAATGACGCTGCGTCTTTTCGTTGATAAATCAAGTATTGAAGCGTTTGGCGATGACGGACGTTTCGCAATGACAAACCTTGTGTTTCCTTCGGAACCTTACAACCGTATCAGTTTCTATGCCAAAGGCGGTAGCTATGCGGTAAGTTCATTCAAGGTTTATAAGTTGAAATAAGATTGGTCTATATTTCCTCCTTTTCTGTACCCGAATTTTATCAAAGCCGTACCCGCTCCGTAGCTGGTCCGTACCTAAGCGTTTGGACCAGATACGGACCAGCTACGGCTTCTCCTTTATTCTTCTATTTCAATGGTATATTTTCCTTTGAATACCTCTTCGGGTTGCAGATGCTGTACCCAATCCTTATCTTTATACTCTCCTGTATAATGTGCTTTGTCGCAACGACCGTACCATGGTTCAATACAGACAAACGGGGCATTCTTGGCAGGTGGCGACCACAGTCCGATAACAGGTGCATCGAAATGGAGGCTGAGATAAGGAGCTTTCTCCTTATTATATAGAGTAACCCGCCGCACCTGGCTTCCCTCCAATATAAGTGCATCTTTGTCAAATGTATGTGTGTCCAATGGCAACAAGTCGTTTGTCAGTTTCAGAGGATATTGGGTGTCCGGGTCGGCACATCCTTTTTCAGAAATAAGTATGTATTTCAGTCCGCTTTTCTTATTGAAACCGAAAAATCCCCGTTCTTGCGTTTCGGCATCGAAATCCGGATAGTAGAATGCCGGATGTGCACCAATCTGGAAGTGCATTTCCTTCTCCCCGGTATTCTCTACTTCCCACATGACATCGACCTTCTTCTCGCGGATGCGATAGCCGATGGTGAGACGGAATGGGAAAGGATATTTCTTGAGTGTTTCTTCGTTGCTGACAAGCTGGTAGCGGACTTCATCGTTTTCCTCGGATATCAGTGTGAACTCCATGTCGCGGGCAAATCCATGCTGAGTGAGGACATAGGTGGTATCTTCGTTTCGATATTCATTCTCCCATACGCTTCCTACAATCGGGAAGAGTACCGGCGAATGGCGTTTCCAGAATGCAGGATCTGCCTGCCATAGATATTCTTTTCCATTAGAAAAAATACTGCATAGCTCTGCTCCATGTGCAGAAACTTCAATGCTGAGTCGTCCATTAAAGAGTGTTTCCATATTGTTGTTTAAAAAGTTTCTTTGGATAATTTTCCACAAATGTAGCTAAAAAGAGAAATAATGCCCTTGAAATGCGCTTAAAAAACATTCTTGTATCATAATTGCCACTCTTTGTAACAAGATTGTTATCCTGTTGTTCTGATATTCGCTTCCTTTGCAACGTGCTTTTCCGAGCAAGAAATACTTAAATTAATACCATACAACAATGAAATCTAATTCTTCGTTATCCAAGCTGATCCCTGTGATGCTCTGCTTTTTCGCTATGGGATTTGTGGATCTGGTAGGCATCGCCTCCAACTATGTAAAAGCAGATTTGGGTCTGACTGACTCTCAAGCTAACATCTTCCCTTCGCTGGTTTTCTTCTGGTTCCTGATCTTCTCTGTGCCGACAGGTATGTTGATGAGCCGTATCGGACAAAAAAAGACGGTACTCCTTAGTTTGGTTGTGACCTTTGCTTCGTTGTTATTGCCTGTTTTTGGTGATAGCTATACGTTGATGCTGCTTTCTTTCTCTTTATTAGGTATCGGCAATGCATTGATGCAGACTTCACTGAATCCGCTGCTTTCCAACATCGTGAGAGGTGACCGGCTGGCAAGTAGCCTTACCTTCGGACAATTTGTAAAGGCGATTGCTTCGTTTCTTGCACCTTACATCGCTATGTGGGGAGCTACACAGGCCATTCCGTCGTTCGGTTTGGGTTGGCGTGTGCTGTTTCCTATTTATATGGTGATAGCTGTGATAGCCGTTTTATTGTTGGGACAGACACAGATTGCCGAGGAGAAAGAGGAAGGAAAACCTTCTACGTTCGGTGAGTGTTTGGCTTTATTGGGTAAACCGTTTGTTTTGCTTTCTTTCATCGGTATCATGTGCCATGTAGGAATCGATGTAGGTACGAATACTACTGCTCCTAAGATTCTAATGGAGCGTTTGGGGATGAGATTGGATGACGCTGCGTTTGCTACCAGTCTCTACTTCATTTTCCGTACGGCAGGCTGCTTCACAGGTTCTTTTATTTTGAGGAGGATGAATGCTAAATCGTTCTTTGCTATCAGTAGTTTTATGATGTTACTGGCAATGATTGGACTTTTTGCTTTCCATTCAAAAACATCTATTTATATTTGCATTGCGTTGATAGGTTACGGAAACTCGAATATCTTTTCGATTGTCTTCTCACAGGCGTTGCTGTATATGCCCGGCAAGAAGAATGAAATTTCCGGTCTGATGATAATGGGACTTTTTGGTGGAACTGTTTTTCCGTTGGCAATGGGATTGGCAAGTGATGCCATAGGACAAAGCGGTGCAGTAGCCGTGATGACTGTCGGAGTACTTTATTTGCTGTACTATACTTTGAAGATAAAGAAATAACCTAATGTCTAATTGTAATTTATAATTTGTAATTAAATTTAGTGTCATGAATAAAATCATCGTAGGAATGGGTGAAGCACTCTGGGATGTGCTGCCCGAAGGAAAGAAGATAGGTGGTGCGCCTGCCAATTTCGCTTATCATGTATCACAGTTTGGTTTTGATAGCCGTGTAGTGAGTGCAGTGGGACGTGATGCTGACGGACAGGAAATATTGGATGTTTTTGCTCAAAAGAAACTGACTTGTGAGATCGAGCAAGTGGATTATCCTACCGGTACGGTACAGGTTACTCTTGATGCTGTGGGGGTTCCCTGTTATGAGATTAAAGAGGGGGTAGCTTGGGATAACATTCCTTTTACGGATGATTTGAAACGTCTGGCCCTTTCCACCCGTGCTGTTTGTTTCGGTTCGCTGGCTCAGCGCAGTCCCGTGAGTCGTGCTACTATTCAACGTTTTCTGGACACCATGCCTGATGGAGAAGATCAGATCAAGATTTTCGATATCAATCTTCGTCAGGGATTCTATACGAAAGAAATACTCTGCGAATCTATGCGCCGCTGCAACATACTTAAAATAAATGATGAGGAACTGGTTACTATCAGCCGTATCTTCGGTTATCCGGGTATTGATTTACAGGATAAATGCTGGATACTTTTGGCTAAATATAATCTGAAGATGCTGATTCTGACTTGTGGAACCAATGGCAGTTATGTATTTACTCCGGGTGTAGTATCTTATCAGGATACACCGAAAGTTCCTGTTGCCGATACTGTGGGGGCAGGTGATTCTTTTACTGCTGCTTTTACATCGGCTATACTTAGTGGGAAACCTGTTCCCGAAGCGCATAAACTGGCAGTGGAAGTCTCCGCTTATGTTTGTACACAGAGTGGGGCCATGCCGGAATTGCCGTCTGCTTTTAAGAGTCGGTTGGGAGCAGCTGATATCTCCGGTGTATGAGTTGAACCTATCCTGATAATTGCTTCAACTTGGCAGGCAATCTTATATTATAGGGGCATTGTGTAACATACAATGCCTTTTTGCTTCCAACTCCCTTTTGTGCCATATTCCTGCTTGTCTTCTGTAGTATAACAATAATCGTTCTTATTTTCGGCTTCGTATAGCGGGATGGCTTCTTCTACGGGCGAAGCGTATACATATCCTAATTCTTTTTCCAGTTGCCATTCGGTGTCGGCTGGCAATAGCTCTACAGATAGACGTTGCTTTTTTCCGTTACTATATAAATACAACGGTACGGTACTCGTGATTTGTTGTTTGTAGATGGAACAGATGGCTCCTTCATATTTTTTGTTGGAGTGCATTGCAATATCTAAGTAAGATGTGTCGTATGTGTGATTTTTGCCATTCCAGGCCTGAAGTAACGGAGTGGTAGAAACTAACGATAACTTTTGGTTGGATATATATTTTTCTATCGCATCTTTCACTTGCTCTTTTTTGGTGGCATCCGCTATTAGTTCATAAATAGGAAGGACTTTATTTTGAGTGATTTTCGTCAAAGTATAATTCTCTTCATTGAACGAGTTCCACCAGGCATTAAAGCCATCGGTTATCGGTTGTGAAGTCAATAAGCTTGTATTTCCTCCATAGAATTCCAGTATAAGCTGACCTCCTATGCTTTGTGCCACTTCTTCTTCCCATCCGCCGGCACCGCTTCCGGTAAAGAGACCTTGCTGGCCTATTTTTTCTAAAGCGCTGAGTAAGGTGATTTTTGCGGTGCTGGCAGCTGATGTCGCTGTAGGTACTGCTGTCCGGTAAAGTCCTCTGAATCGTGCTCCTATACCGACATCCACTAAAAGGTGTGTGCCATATTTGTTTATGATATCTTCTGCTGCCAGACTGGTTACATCATTTTCAAATTCCTGCGTAAGGTATCTGTATTTATATTTCTCTAAGGTATAGAAAAACGAAAAGTACCAACGCTCCGCTGTAAATAGTTGTTCGCTGGAGGCAAAAGAATACTGTGAAGAATGGTTGTAATCAGACTCGAACTCTTTATGCTTGAGAATGGTACCGACCGATAGAGCATTTCTGGAATTTATGTCTCCCAATATCAGGCTATTGGTAATATCAGTCAGGAATGTTGTTGCATTTTCTCCGGCGTAGTCTCTGGGTTCGGAAGAAGTGGCTTTCATACGATAGATATAATCTTCATCGCTGTTTTCCAATTTTTCCAAATCTATTATGGGAGCTTTTATGGCTTCGGGACTTAAATGGTCGGCAGTAGCATCGTAGCCTGCGCCAAGAATTTGTTTCATATTTGCCGGATAGGCTTTGAAAATGACTTTCTTGTCAGGAATGGCTTTAAGTTCATAAAAATCAGAAGAAGTGGGATTTTCATCTTCCGGGTTGAAATCAGAATCCGAGGAACATGCATATAACGTGCATATCGAAATGATAAAATAGAATAGATTTTTCATAATATAATAGTTTTTCTAGTAGTTATCTTGTAGCTGTCGACAAAAGTAACAGAAGTATTTGAAAGGGCAATGGATACACATTCTTTTCTCAAGAAAAAGTGTCTTATTTTATAATG
>OHIU01000594.1_pt1 | contig 18781 bp, 12 predicted proteins | sample 1568281 | NCBI WGS metagenome assembly OHIU01 (sample SAMEA3879543, study PRJEB24766) | human gut metagenome | biome: human-associated habitat; feature: feces | place: USA | collected 1985/1987 | reverse complement strand
AAACAATCTGAAAGTATATGGCGTAGAAAATATCAAAGAGGTCATCGAATTTTTCGATGCAACATATTCACATCACTGATTATCAGTGACCATTCATCTTAATCGGTACAACCTCACTTCTGACAAGTTCACAGGAAATGGGGATAAATGCAAGCCACTGTCTTTCACCGCTTTGCATATACGTGTTGTACCGCCTCTCTTCAGCCCATTTGCGCAATGTCCGCCATCAGTTTCAAAGCACTGACCGATAGGACATTTCCGTATGGATGTTACAGAACGCTTGTGAAGACAAAGGTAGTGTTTTTCTTCTGATTTCGGTGATTTGCGGTGGAAATTTGTTGATTCGTTTCGAAAAATGTGTGCTTCTTGATGATATTCGTTCCGAAAAGTGTAACAAGTCTTGCGTATTCGCTTGGAAAAATGTATTTTTGCATTGAGCTAATCGTGGGAAACTATGCTTAAAAGGAAGATAGAAACATATTTGACCGAATGGAAGGAGGCAAAGGATAGGAAGCCTCTTGTGATAAAAGGCATCCGCCAATGCGGAAAGACATACATCGTGCAGAAGTTCGCAAAGGAGCATTACGAGAATGTGGTCTATATGAACTTCATCCTTGAACCGGATAAGAAATCGGCCTTTACGGGCAACATAGATGTAGATACCATCATTCTCAACCTCTCGGCCTTGATTCCCGGCAGTCGCTTCATCAATGGAAAGACCTGTATCATCCTTGATGAGATACAGGAGTGCAAAGAAGCACGGACCGCCTTAAAGTCATTCCACATTGATGGACGTTTCGATGTTATTGCCACTGGTTCGCTCTTGGGCGTGAAAGGCTACGGCAAGAGCAAGAAGAAAAACGAGAAAGAGGGACAAGATTCCGTACCTGTGGGATATGAAACGGTTGTTGATATGTACCCCTTGGATTTTGAGGAATTTCTTTGGGCAAATGGTATCAATGATGCAGTGATTGATTCTGTCAAGACATGTTTCGAAAACGAAGCGCCTGTTCCCGATGGCATCCATAAGGCGATGATGGAACTGCTATATAGATACGTCATTGTAGGTGGTCTGCCTGAGGTGGTGAACTGCTTCCTTGAAACGAAGAACATCGAGCTTATATATAAGGTACAGCGTAACCTCATTGCCGAATACGAAGAGGATATGGTGAAGTATGCGGATGATTCCGACAAGCCACATATCCGTGAATGTTTTGAGTCCATCCCAACGCAATTGGCAAAAGAGAACAAGAAGTTCCAGTATTCCATAGTCAAGAAAGGCGGACGGGCTTCGCTATACTTGGGAAGCATCCAATGGCTGGAGGATGCCGGAATAGTTCAACGGTGCTATAACACATCCATTACGGAACTGCCTTTGGACGGCAATGCCATCAAAGATTGCTTCAAGGTATATACTACGGACATAGGCATCCTGATGGCAATGCTTAATTATGGCACGCAGGTGGATATCTTGAAGGGCAATCTTTTAGGCTACAAAGGAGCCATCTTTGAGAACCTCATGGCTGATTTCCTCTGCAAATCCGGGCAGAAGTTGTATTACTTCCACAAGGATAGCGGTCTCGAACTGGACTTCTTGGTGAGATTCAAAGGCGAATGTGTTATTCTTGAAGTGAAAGCAAAGGCAGGCAAAGCAAAAAGCATGGCCACCGTTCTTAAGAACAGGGATGTGTATCACGTGAACAACGCCATCAAGTTGGGTCAATACAATGTCGGGCGCGAGGAAAATATACTCACCATCCCGCTCTACATGGGATTCCTTATACAAGACAAACTTACGGATGCAATCATTCCGGAGGTGGATTTGAGTTTACTAAACACAATATGATAATTTCAAATATGGTACAATGATGGATTCTACGAATGTATATAAGCCTTCCATAATCCTGATTTACTAAAAGAGGTTGCGTAATTTCCCTATTCAGTATGAGCGTTGAAGAGTTAGTACCAAATGTGAATGTTACAGAGTCTAGTAAATTGGATAGCCGTTCAATATTAGTTCTGAAAACTATTCTTCCTGATGATCTTGTTGACTGCCGACAACTTCAAGAAGGTGGAACGTTGCCAAATATTGATGGATATCTTGATCTTCTTTGTTCTGATGGAACTGCAAGAGAAAAAGTTGTTGTTCAAATCAAACATCTCACATATCCTGTGCAGGAGGGAAAGGTGTTTTACGACATACCGCAATCCATATATGCCTATGCAGAACGGCATAAGGGTGAACAGGTCCTCTTTATTGCCTGTGATGATGTAAATAAAACATTTTATTGGAAAAACATAGACACGGCTTCCATAGAAGTATTCAAAAATAAGTCTAATCATATTCAGAGGACAGCCAGATATTATTTTGATGATAAAGAAAAGTGTGATGAAGGAAACGTTGTAGAAACCATAGAGAATTGGCGCGAGTTGTATAAACAGAAAATGGAGTCCATTCGGGATGAAAGGACATTGGCAGAGCAATTTGCTTCACAGCAAAGGGCATGCTTCAATTCTATTTCTTCAAAGTTGCATGGGGTAAAAGATTCTCACATAATCCGACATCAAGTTAATGATATAATGCAATGGCTGAGTAAGGATTCCGGCGAAACTGGGGAAAACATCTGTCTCCTTGTCGGTGATGCCGGGGTAGGAAAGTCCGCCGTGTTGAAAGAGTTGATTTCTTCATGCCAAAACAACGATGTCAGGTGTTTGTGCATCAAAGCCGATTACATTGACGATAAAGGGAATCCCGTGACATTTGAACAGATATGGAACACCTTGTTATATTACAGCGCTGGAGCTGGCAAGGTAGTTCTAATTGTGGACCAGATAGATGCGCTCTCGCAATCTCTTACGAGTGACCGGAAACATCTTAATATGATGATGACGATACTTTCGTCACTAAAAGATTTTCCAAATATTAAAACCGTTGTCTCTTGTCGGAAGTATGATCTTGAATACGATTCTGTATTAAACCGTCTTAAAGACGAATCCACCCTTGTTGAAATAGGTGAACTAACCGATGATGAGGTAACGACTGCTCTGAACAAGTTGGATGATGGTCTTGGCAAGAAAATAGATTTAATTACCGCCAAAATACTTAAGACTGTCCAAATGCTTGATGCTTTTTGCATTTTATATCAACGCGACAAATCCATAATAAAATTCAATAGTCGGATTGAGTTGTACGATGCACTTTGGAACAACATCATTTGCGATTCTTCTATACAAGATGATGTGAATGTACGTGAGCAGTTGATGTATGAAATTGCTAAATACATACGGATTACAGGGACACTGAACCCTCAGTTTGCTCCGATGTCCAATCAGAGACGAGCTTTTGAATACCTGGCAAGCAATCGTCTTATAAAGAGAGAAGGAAGTTCGGTTTCTTTTTTTCACCAGTCTTTTTATGAATATACTCTTGCTCGCCATTATTCAGAGAAGAATAGTCTATTCACGTCTGATATCAAAAAAGACATCCAAGGATTGGAAGTGAGGTCTACTGTCAAGGCTGTACTTGATTTCAAACGAGGACACGACATCACAAAATTTGTTGAAGAAGCCCAATGTGTCCTTGTTGATCCGGGAATTCGTCTTCATCTGAAATTATTGACGTTATCAGTCATCGCTTTTGTAGAAACCCCATCCCGCAGTGAGAAAAACCTAATTCTTGGTGTTTGTAAGGCTGATGAAAGACTATTGGACTACTTCCTCCGCGGAGTTAATTCTCAGAAATGGTTTCCGACCATCCAGAAGTTACTAAATAAAATGATGCTTGGACTCAACAGGAAAAATCAACTATTTTCCCCAATAATATCATGTCTATCTCGCTATACATTTGGCAATACGAATGAAGTGTATGGTTTGATTGACAATATACAAGATAAAAAATCAAGACAGTTTGCCGTTACATATCTGCTACGGGGGCACAACGATTACAGTAATCCCTACGTACTCAAAGCGTATGATGAGGTTAAACCACAGAATACATTTTATCTTATCAAATTGATACAAGATGCCATTAAAAGCAATAAAGAGTTTGCTTTGAAAGAAGCAGAAGAATTGATTTTGAACTATCTCATTCCAAATGGAATTGAAAAGAAACATGACAGTTATGAATTGGTGAACGTCTTATGTACAAAGCTATGTTCTGACTATCCTACAGAAATGCTTGAGATGTTACATCGATGTTTCTGTAAAACCGTTAGGGAAACTGCAGTGATGGAATTATATGGCCATACTACAACAAAGATTCTTAATGGATGGAGTATTGATGACAACATCAAAAAGCTTTTGGAGTTATTTGAACGCCTTTTAATCACCTATGCTTCTAAAGAGAGCCTTATTCGGCCCTTAGTTGAGGAGTTTCTAATTCTTAATAATGAAACTACGTTGTCTCTGGCTTTTGTCACGATGGCTGAATCTCCAAAGATTTATGATGACTTAATTCGCACTTTATTAAGTAGCAATAGGAAAATTGAGGAAAATCTTCATGGAGACATCGAATTCTTTTTTCTGAAATTACTTAAGGTATGGTATAACACAATAGATAAAGATGATACGGTATGGTATCAGAAACTTTTACTATCCTACAAGTCTGAATTAGATTTTAAGTTTGACGCAGAAAGGAAATGGAGCAAATTCCTCTGTCCTCATTTGTGGAGAGATAAATGGGAACTGATATGTAATACATTGCCAGAAAATTCTCTAATTCCGGAAATGAAGAAATGCTTTCAAGAACTTCTGCGAAGATTTGATGAGAGAATTATAATTGAAAGACCTGACCATTCCGTATCGGCTGCATTTTCCTGTGTGGGTGTAGTCAGTAACGATATATATGTGAAGTGGCCGGTCTCAAATTGGTTAAGGTCATTCCAAAAACTTAACGAGAATAAATGGCGAGAAGGCAGGAATCCTATCAGTTTAAGAGAACATGCTGATGCTTTCAAAAAGTGTGTGATTTCCAATTCTGATAAGTTCTACAATTTTGTATTGGATATGTACTCAAGAACTGACATTCGAGAGTTATACAAAGTTGCAGGTCTTGAAGGTCTTCTAGCTGGTGGAGTCAATCCGTATACACTTTGGGATTGGGCGAAACAATATATTACAAAGGATTTCGCAATTCGCGATAGCCACACATTCAATAGGATTACCGGATATTATATCAAGGAAGAGAATCCATATTTGGATGAGATTATTGAACTCTGTAAATCTTTGACAATTGTTCCTGTCTCTGAACATAATGATACCCTTACGAATGAAGATATAAAACTAGATGCTTCCAGCCGAGCCAATAATCTGCTGACAGAAGCCATCAATTCATTTCAAGGTAATGCCGCAGAATTACTGGTGCAAATATGCGCGATTCAGACGCGTAGACCAATGGTTTATGGGTTCTTTACCGATAGTAGTGGGATTTTGCCTGAGTGTATCAAAGCCATACCACTTCACTATCTAAATGCGCGAGATTACTTTGATGAAGACTTATATTTCCCAATGATAAAATCTCTCCTTGCAGGCATGGGAGTTGAAGCACTATATATTCAAGCAAATGTCATACAATGGTGTTTCTATCACAAATACGATACTGTTGAAGGATATATAAATCGAATAGAAGCGGATCCATCAAGTCATAAACTACTGGTTCAGATTTACTTTTATGGCGCGGTCGGTACAAACAATTACATAGAATGTGAGAATCGTTTAGAGAAGATATTATCCTTTAACGATGAAGAGATCGTGGCAACTATAGTCAAGACTGCGATAGAATCGTACGAACATACGAAATACCGAGAGTTATGTGTGAGGTATCTTGAACGATTTGCAGTTGACGATCGTGAGAAAATCACCAACACTTATTGTTTATATTGCGACTCACTTCCAGTTGAGGCCTTCCCGTGGTTCTATAATATAGCCAAGACATGGGGGAAAAAGAAATATCAAGAGAAACATAATCAACTTGAATACGTGAATAAGTGCATCTCTACTTATCCTGTTATATGTTACAAATTTATAGCATCTCAAACTTTATTAAATACGGAAGATAATTGGATAGCGGATGATGATATTGTAAAAGTTCTACTTGAAATCTATAAAAATTTAAGTCACGATGAAGACACCGACGCCATGAATGAAGTTCTGGATTTGCTTGAAGAATATATTTATCGTGACAATAGAACAATAAGGGAAGCTCTTTCTCTATTGTACAAAGAAGACATAGCATTATAATCTCAACCGCGCGATATAGTATGCCATCTTTACCAGAATATCGATTCTTGGAAAATGGCTGAAATTCCGTAACTGTATATGTTTATATCTTGTGCTCTTTTTCAATTGAACTATCCTAATGCTTCGAGAGGTTATTTCTTTGGCGAGTTATCCAAGGAGTTAATTAGTTTTAAAAGAGCGGTTTACCAATTCAACCATTTCAACCATTTGGTTGAAATGGTTGAAAGCCTTAGATAAAATACAGGTGTTACTCACATGTGAAAGTGTAGTTACTTTCAAGAGGATACAAATGCAATCAGGAAGTATGTCGATACAGTTTAATATCAAGTATTTTATGTTGTATACTATTGTGGTTGAACAATACCTCGACCGAATTATATGTTTGGAACATGGAAGTGTAAAATAGGGCACATAGAGGATTGTTCTGCATTTCAGTTATTCGAATTTTTCGAATAACTGAAATGTTGTACGGGACAGTCGCTTAGCAATTATGTTTCTACACATAATGTGTTATCTTACTTGATAATTGCTATCTTTTATCATCGTATGAAGGCTCTGCTACCATTCCAATACAATAATGTTCATTCTCAGAATAATTTTTCGTTGAAGTATAAATTATATTCGTTGGATGATTTTCACGGACAGCTTTTCTCACATTCCGTAGAGACGTAATGGAGTTTACAATTTTATCGTAATACGCTTCTATTTCAAAAGCTTGTAATACAGTATAGTTATATCTAATCCAATCATCATCCTTCAATTCTTCATCAATGCTCATAATAGGCTTGTTACAAACAATACTAAATTGCATTTTGATGTTGTTAATTGAATCTTGTGTTAGTAGATTAGGGTTCAGCATAAGACATTCAGATATGTTTTCTTTGTTAATATCTAATACACCAAGTCCACGTCCAAATCCTACTGCTTCTACAAAAAATTTCATAAAGAGGCAATTCATTAATGCATGACAAAGTTCTACATCCGTATGAGAATCTAATGCTTTGAAACCTACCAATCTCTGGTTGATAAAAGTCGGCGATACAAATCTACCAAAAAACATTCTGTCATCAGGATTCATCATTGTAAATAAGTCCGCTATCTCATTCGTTTTCATTTCATACCATTCTTCATTTGAGCGTTTGAGTACTTGTGTGAGCGGAATACCTTTACCGTTCTTTTCATTAATGAACTTCATTATATGTCGATATGCTCCTGGATAATTTTCCTCTAAATCATCCAAAGAACAGCTACAACTAAATGCTTTTCTGTTAGGTTGGGCAACAAGCGAAACTACTTTTTTTGCGTTAAACAGTGCTGGCATAAGAAAATCCTCTTCTATGTCAGAACAATTTTCCGGGAAGAATAACTTATCCCATCCGCGTCTGCTTCCTCGAAACACTTTAAAGAGACTTTTTAGAGGACACAACTTATGCTGAATATCAAGAACCCAATTTACATCGTGAAAAAGTGAGTTGTATGATAAGCCAAAATCATGCAATTGAGAAATTTCAGTATTATTATAAGTCGACATTGAGACGATTTGTGAATCTATAACACGATTCAACAAAGAACTATTTATTAGCAATTCTTTTGCATGAGTGTCATGCTCAAGTTGGTATAATGATTTACGCCATACGAAAAAGTTTGTTTTTGAATGTGATTTCTCTTTTCGCAGAATCATTATTGTAGCTACAACGTCTGCATTATGAAACCAACGACCAGCCCCACTAATATGAACCTGAAGAATGTCAAACTTTTTTTGAATTTCGTCATAGAATAATGTGCCAGATTTAGTACCCAACCACGAGTTTGACACTATAATTCCTAGATATCCACCATCTTTCAACATCGTTGAAAGATGTACTGCGATATAGTAGCTTAAATCAGATTTGTTGTCTAATTTGCAATTAGGCAAGTTGTCGTAAATTACAGATTTATCTTCTTGAGGTATAGACTCAAATGACAAAAAAGGCAGATTGGAACAAATTGAGCCAAATAGCGGTATAGCATGTAGTAAAGCCTTGCCATCTGTAGGGTCAACAATGTTTACAGTATCTCCTAATTTAAGAGTAAGTGCATTTTTTTGAAATATTCTGTTTGCCTCATTAATAGAATCGCTTGCCGTTAAGCTAATGTTTGCGATTTGTAATGGAACTTGATATTTGTCAGATGCCCATGTTGTAGTTACAGCTTTGTGTACTCCAATCTTACTCTTCTTTTTTACAAGAATCTCATTAGCAATAGTTCCTGTACCACAACAAGGATCGTAACAATCATCTGTCCAATCATGTATTGTGATAGAAGTAAGTATATCTGCAAGTACTTTTGGGGTTGTAAATTGACCATTTAGCTCTCTTCGTGTAACATTCACACATCTTTCTAAAATGTTCTGGAGCATCATCTGATCTATTGTGTGAATGCCGTTTAATTTTAAGAAATCAGACAATTCTATTAGCGAATCCCAAGTTTGTGCTGGGATGTAATTGTTAAGTTTAAGAGACGTAAAAATATTGTAGAAATCACATTTTTTAGTTATATCCGTAAAAATTTTATTGGCATCTTCTGGAGTAGTGCCATATTGTAAACAATCAATTTTATAAGCCTCTTTTTGATATCGTTTAATTATATGTGCAAAAAGGATACGATAAGCCCAGTTGAGAATAATATTTTTAGCATATGCCCTGTAACAATCATTCTCGTCAAAGGTATATTCTTGTTTAACATCTTCCCACCACGCTGCTATTTCTGCTGAAATAATAGTATTCTTTACAGCATGTTCCTTTAAAAATTCAGCAACAAGATCTTTATTATCATTTATAAGTATATCTATAGCGTTTTGCGATATGACTTCGCTTATAGAGATGGTTTGAATACTATTGCTCGCAAAATATGAGTTAACGGTAATCACCAAGTCCTTAAGAGTCTTTTCCCAATCTTGTCTATATTTTCCTACATCACTACGACTAATTATGTTAGGATGTTCCCATGTCTGTATTACTTCAAAGGTGTTGGTTTCAGAGTTTAGCACATAGAATTTAGCGAATGTGAAATTCCATATTACACAACTTGTCAATCCAAGAGCTCTTGCTTTACGTTGGGCATCATTTACAAAAATCTCATCATTTATAGGAACATCTGGCATTTTTAATTCCCATCCTTGAATAATCGTATTAAGTTGACGATCTTTATACAGAATTACATCGGGGAACATTCTTCTTCGCGTTCCAACTGAAATTGTACTTTCGCCACCAGCCCTTTTTATGACAAGATCATGAGTATCAGCAATAGAATTAATTTGTGAAATTAACTCTATTGCCCAAGAACGTTCATTTTTGTTTATCTTCACATCAATTTTGCTCATTTTCAAAAATTTCTATAATATTGGTTTGAGCTATTGACGTTTTTATTGCAGAATCCATTTGAATCCAAGCATCACGTAATCGTTTTTTTGTTTCATCTATAAAATCTATAGCCGATTTTTTAAATAGCTCAACATTCTTATTCTTTTCTATACCTACGAAATTCCTTCCTTCAAGTAATGCTGCGATTAAGAAGGAGCCACTTCCGAAAGTGTTGTCAAGAATTAAATCTCCAGGATTGGAATATGTTCTAACAAGATATCGTCCTAACTCAATAGGTTTTTGTGTTGGATGAATAACTCTACCTTCACTTTCTGCCGTTTTGAAATAAATAATATCGATAGGATATCGTTCACCGTCACTATGTACGTGCACTGGTTGAAAATCCCCATAGCTTCCACTAAGTTGATTTTTACGAATACCCTTGTTATATGGTTCACCTTTTGTCATTTGTGGATTATATGTGGGTTGTTTCTTATAGAACACACACACATCCTCGTATTTACGAAGGGGTTGCTTCTTAGCGTTTAAGAAATTTGTCGGTTTCGATTTTTCCCAAATCCATTTATATTTAAACATTTTTGGATTACTCATCATTAGTTGAGCTGTGAATAATCCTTGTGATGTTAAAACTATAGCCCCATTGTCCTTCACAACTCTTTCATATTCTTTCCAAAGTTTACTTAATGGAATCACACTATCCCATTTGTTTTGGGTGGTTCCATAGGGTAAATCGCAGAGAACCATATCTATGCTGTTATCTGGAAATTGTTTCAAATACTTGAGACAGTCTCCTTCAAACAGTTGGTTTATTATTTCATTATAGTTCATTATTCTATTACTTTTATGAGTTATATTTTGTTATTTTGCCACTCATTGGCAATCTTGCACCAGTCAATTTTACGTTCTTTACGTCCTGTCCAAACATCCCAATAATCAGGATCGTCTGATTGAGGACATTGGGATTTTTGCAATGTGCGCATTTTTACCATGACAGGCAATTCTGATGCCCACCCAAGTAATACTGCATATTGAGAAGGTAATGATGGTATTTCACGAAGGATACCTCTCATGTTATCTGGCAACAAACGATGAACTAATTCTTGGTCTTTGTCATTAGATATGCGGTGCAACAGGAAAGAATTACATTGTGACAATACGGTTGGTGACAATTCTGATGGCCTTTGTGAAGATAGAACCAATCCTAATCCGAACTTTCTTCCTTCTCTTGCTATTTTCTCAAATACCTTGCAGCATTGTGTTGTTGGCCCCGTATTTTCCATATCGTCATTATAACGTTTTATAAAGTAATGTGCCTCTTCCATAACTAACACCGTTGGAAGGCATTGTTTATTTAGTTTGAGATAACGTTGCTGGGCTTCAAAGACCATTCTTGCAATAACAGCAGTAATGATACTAGTAACATCTGATGGCAAAAGAGAAAGGTCTACAACAGTTAATGCTTCTTTTTCATTTGCCCCAATATATGAACTTAGCCATTCATCCAATTTTAAATTTTCATTGTCAATCACATTCTTAACACGTACGTCACTCAATAAAGTTTTGATACGTGGTAACAAAGTAATAATGTAATCAGTCGTTTTGAGAATTTCCGCATTTGCTTCTATGGAACGAACAAAATTCTCTCCTGTAAATGGAATAGGACTATCTTCATCTATTGGGAAAAACTCCTCTTCTTTACCACCGGCTTCAGAAAAAACAGAGCTCATCAAATTGAGTAACTCTTTAATTTCTTCCCTTGTATAGGTATAATCTATGAAACCATTACCTGTTCTATTAGCGCAAAACTCTGATATTTTGGAATTAAGTATAGCCAACGAATCCTTAAGTTCTTTAGAAAATTCTTCTTCAGCCTTGAATCCTTCACTCCATTTTACTAATGTATTATGAAAACCAAATGCGGGCTTTCTCAAAAATGGTAATCCGTCTTTAACACTAATATTTATAGCTTGTATGATAACTCTAACATAATTAGAAAGTTCCCTTTCTTTTGATTGGCCGTCAACATTAATGCCACTTCGTACCGTTTTTAGGGCGTGTACAATAGTCGTTCTGTGAGTCTTAGGTGATGCTTTTGTAAATCCACACCATTCGTCTGTATTCCAAAACCATAAAGGAATCTCAAGCAGTTTGTTTCCATCACGTGTCTCGACATTCACTGTATAGATATTTGCATCTTGCTTGTCTGCAAAAGCTTTGCTATACTCACCATTTGGATCAAGTATAATGAAACGGCTATTTACTGAATTTGTATTATCCAATAGATTTTTTCTGGCACTATCAAGCGACCACCGTATTAGACCAGCTACAGTACAGGATTTTCCACTTCCTGTATTACCAAGTACAGCAAGATGACGTCCAAATAGACGGTCGGGGTCAATCATAACCTTAGCATTACCTAATAATGGACTGTTGCCAATGTGTACTCGTCGATTTTCTCCAGACTCGATAATAGAACGTAGTTGTTCTTCTGTGGGTAATATTACAATATCTCCGACAGACGGAAATGTTTCGAGACCTCGTTTAAATTTGTAGGCGGTCTCTGTTGCACAAAGAGTCCCTACTGGTTGGAGTTCCATTTTCCTTAAAGGGAAAGGTAAATCTATCAATCCGAAATCCTGAAAGCCACTCCGTTTAGGATATGGTGAACGTTGGATAGTTATCCATGAAACTTGCCCAACGACAAAACCAAGGTCAATAGGTATCATCACATAACTATTGATTCGTGGGAAATTCCGTGGTGTTCCAGTATTCAAGGCAACACTATCTGGTGATTCAATGTCAAGTTGCACTTCTATCCTGTCTGGTGAAATGTATTCGACTGTACCTACACGTAATGAGGCGAGATGTTCTATGGGTGTTGTTAGCATAGACTATTATTTAGAAGGGATTTCTGATGTTGGTACTGCTTCTTTCGCACTAACATTATTTGTTGAAACAGGTGATGCCACTACAGAAGATGCACCCAAACGATGTTGCAATAATTCTGCCATTCTTATCGTAGTTCTGTCTATAGCAGATTTTGGCAGATAGTCATTCGCAAGATTGGTAATATCTCCTAAGTCTTTTCCTATCAAAATAGACATCTGTGCATAGCGTGCAGAATCATAATAAAATTGTAAGATACGACCAATGGGGTCATTATAAGAAATAACGACCAAATGGGTTGAAGGAATAGTAAGCATATCATAAATTACACGATTTATATGCTCGTCACCGAATCCATACCCATATGTAACTAAAGTGCTATTAGGCCTACAAATAGAAGCTGCAAAATCGCGAAATAATTCCACATATGGATATTCAGCTGTTTCACGATCCTTTGCAGAATTTGGGTAAATCATAAGTTTTAACGCATCTGCACCATAAAGTCCTGGGGCTTGCAAATATGGTCCAATTTTTTCTGCTCCAAACGGCAACCCTACACGTCGTATTTCTCCTTCATTTTGTATCCAATCAATAGAACCATGAAGTTTTGTCATACGTGCAACACCTTCTAAATAACGAGGCTCCCCTCTAATACCAGGTGGGTTATAATGAATATCTAGATTAAGTCTTGAAGAACGGAAGATAGGCATCATATTTCCTACGAATCTATCCATTAGATGTATGCCTGCAAACTCTGCACCGACCTCTATTAGACGGTCATAATTAGTAGTGAATATATTCAATCTTTCTCTATTCCCTGTACGACTTGCAAAACTGAGAAGGAAATTGACTAATACAGAATATGCATTCTCTCGATTGTCTATATCAGCTGTAGCTATACCATTCTCTGACCTTAGGATAGATTCTGCAAACTCAGAAATAATAGAGTTGAGTTCTGTTTCTAAGCCTACCGCTTCTTCATTTTTCTTCAATATTTTTAATCCACGGAGCAAATCATTGGCAATCCTTATTTGGTCTTCGATATTACCGGGTCCACGACCGCTTGCTTCTGCAGACAATTTTGCAGCCTCTTGTATTTCATCTTTATACTTGGAAAACGTTGTTGTTCCCATTGTAGTACCACCTGTTGCTCCAGCTAAAAAACTGACAGCATTGGTGATACCAGAGCCACAAAGCAATGACAAATGTTCGGATTGGAAAAGCGATGTTAGCCAAGGCTCTATACGCGTGCGATAAACAGTTTTATCTACATTTCCATTGTTATCGTTATCATCTTTATTAGGTAGCCAACTACAAACATCTTCATTCTGCACTTTTCCATCCTTATCAATTAAGACAAGTTCACGGTCATCACGTGTCTTAATAATATTTCCCCCAGCGCTTAGAGTCTGCTTAGCTATATCTATTTTTTGTTTGATGTCCATATGTAAAATTTAAATTTTATGAAATAAATTTTCTAGTTTTACTATCATTTGCTTTAAATCATCGAAAGTAGGCTTTTCACCATATATCATAGATGACTCCATATCCTTGTAGTCGTTGCGCCAATCGTCAATTACATCATCGGGAGGTAACAGCCTTATGCGTTTACGAATATCGGGAGTATAGTCTACTCCACTCATACTGGTGAACCGTTCACGATGATGGTGTATCGTATTCCAAAGTTCATCATTTGCTATGGCCCGTGCTGCAATATCGGTGTTCATCATTTGCACTAAATCGTATAGATGGCGTGATTTACGATTGGCCTCTCTTGGAGATTGAGACGAGAACAATTCATGCAACAAAAACGTTTTCTCAAGAAACGTTTTTTCAGCCAAGGCTGTTGGTATCATGACCTGTTTAACGGTTGTGCTGATTGGTAACGTGTCTTCCAATATGCTTGTCACCGATGCTTCTGCTGTTGGTTCAAGTAGAAAGCGGGCACCTACTTCCAGTTTTGCCTCTGAATGTAGGTAAGGCAAGCCATCATCGAAAAGAGACTTGTAACGGATGTGTATTATTCTTGGTTCCGGGTATGTTCCATCACCCTCGCCATCAGGGTCTGCTTCTACTAAAAGCCATTTCTCCAAGCCTATTGCTGCGACTGTCTCTTGTAGTGATTGACAGAGTACATCTCGAACAAAGATAGATGATGCCTTACGCAATCGCTTGATTTGTTTTTTCGTTAGGTCTCCTTCAAAGCCCCAAATAGAAGGGTCTATTGCTAAGTCAATATCTTCAGAGAAACGCTGTATCACTTTCCACACTTTACTTAAGGATGTACCACCCTTGAATACGAGGTGATTTGCTATGGGTAGTGCAAATACCGCCTGCAAAACTACGGTTACCCACAAGTCTTTCTCAACAGCCTGTACAGGCAGACCTGTCTTGTTGGCGGCTTGGGTAAGCACCATTTGCTGTTGCTCCTTCGATAGTAGGAAGTAATTATTCATACGCTTGTCTTGTGATGGTTCTTATCCATGCAGGCATAAGAGCTTCGTCTGCCAGCACATTCTCTTTTTGTTCCTTCCGAAGCACATTAGTAATTTGCCTAGCTATATCGTCAGTTACATTATCTTTCCCTATTTCTTTCAGGGCAAAAGTGACTAACATAGCAAGTGGATTGGTGAACGATAGATTTTTGGGAGTTGTATATTTGAATTGTATTGACCGACCATTTCCCAGACTTATCTTGCGAGGTGCTCCGTCTGTTAGATAAACCACGTTCATTGGTACTTGTGTAGATATACCCAGTTTGTTCATGGCATAAATGCCTGTTGGTACTATTCGTGTTTTATCCCTACGGGCTATAGTCTCGGCAATCTGCTCTATCGATGGCATCAATACGCCAAGTCCTAAGACTGTATCAATCTCAGGATACGTATATATCCCTCTTGCCAAACGGACGATATTCCCTTTTTCTGTTAATCGTTCAAGACTTTTTCCAACAGCTTTGACTTCTCCATATGACGTAAAATCTGAAGGGAAAAAGATACTTCCTCTTCCTTTTTTCTTGATTGCAGTCCAGATACGTTCTTCTATGCTTGTCATAGCATCTTGTTTTGTCGCAAAATTATAAATTATTTGCGACTTCGCAAAGGTTTGGATGAACCAAAGTTGATATTTAACACTAACCGTTGGTTAAATCCCTAAATTCGACATATTGGATAGTATTAAATCACTGTAAAGACTGAGTAAGATTTCTTTAATCATACCCTGCTTCAGAAGATATTGCTAAATGTGTAAATGGAGAAGGAGAGGGAAAATCCCCCTCCTTACTCTCAAATCACGAATCAGACATTCAGATCTTTCAATGCCAGTACATAATTGTGTCCGAAAAGGTCTTTCCTGACGAGCCTCAAGCCGAGTGTTTGGTAATACCCGTATTCATCACCCTCGGTGCAGATGTACTTGTAACCGTAGCGGGGCATGTACTCTTTGAAGAAGCGAGCCAAGTCTTTCAGGCTTTCCTCTTGGTTCTTCCTGAAGTTGCTGCGCACGATGATGATGCTCCAGTCGGGGAAGTTGCCCACGCCGTTGCTGTACTCCCAGAAGCGGATGTAGCAGTCTAGATCACGTTCACTGATGTTCACACAAAAGCCATTGGCATTTTGCATCACGCTACAACTGTTTCTGTAGCCGAACTTCTCACACAGGTAGAGATTGAAATCACAAATCAAATCGTTGTGTAACATAATTGATAAAGTTTAAATTGTTAATAAATTGATTATAAATGAAAGCCTCGCTTGCGCTTAGTCTTTTTCTTCTTCATCAGGCGATTGAACTCTGCTTCTTCTGCGGCAGTGGCATCGTAAGAAGATCCACCGTTTAACAGACCGAGACTGATGCCAACTCCATCATCAGAATGAGAAACGCTTTGTTGTGTCTCTGTTTCCTCTTGTTTGGGCTTCTGCTTGGCTGATTCAAACAAGAACGCACAGGCATTCTCTTCCAATCGATTGTCGATGTTCAGGTAGCTGAACTCACGGCTGACCTTTGAACCGGAGAACGAGAAGCCACCATACTCAAACTTGACACCTTGTATTGCACGTGTGGTGCGACTGACCTTGAATTTCATATCAATGTCTCGGTCGGCAAGGGCATCTTTCAGTTCGTTCCAACTCTTGGCATTCGGCAGTTCTTCTTTCAATGCTTTGTATATTTCATGCTTTGCCCGGTCGTATGGGCGCAAGCGTTCCTCGTTGATATGGTCTTTGCCATTGGCAAAGTGCAGTCGGTATTTTGCTGTCAGCATCTTGCAGACCTTCTCATTCCTACGAAAGTCGTTCTTGTCACTAATCGTCTTGCCGTCATTGTCCACCCGGTTGAAGACAATATGACAATGTGGATGTTCACGATCAATGTGCCGGGCAACGATGTATTGCGTATTCTGAATGCCCATCAGCTTCATGTAGTCATGAGCGATTTGCAACATCAGCGCGTCATCATGCTTTAAGCGGTCGCTATCTTCTGGAGAGAAGTTGAGCGAAGTGTGTCCGACAATATTCTTTACCTTGTCGTTGAGCAACGATTGTAACTCAAATTGCTCTGCCATCTGTTCGGATGTTCCGTTCACTCCGACAACCTCCAGCAACTTGGACTTTTCTTCTTTGAGAACATAGCAAACGCATCCGTTGAACGATGTTCCTTTCGTTTGTTTACCTATCATCTTTCAGTCGTCTTATAAGTTGGTTTATCCGTTCCGCCATCTCCTCGCATCGCTTGGCAACGGCAGAGAACCCATAGGTGTTTGCCTGCCTTGCCAACTGATTGAGATTGGTGCTTTCGCCAATCAACTGACGGATGATGTAGATGTGTTCTTGTGAGATTCGTTCACGCACCGAACCATTCTCGATGAACGAGCGGATGACCTCACTTTGAGTCCGTTTAGTCCGTCTGCAAATCGCACCGAGTAATGTGTACTGCATATCTGTCAGTCGGAGTGTTATCGTATATTTCTTTTCCATTTTGATTCTATTTTTAGTGACTAATTTGTGACCATCGGGAGTCGTCTCCTCAGACTTTTTGAGGAGCAAGTGGTCGGGGAATGTAATACACCGGCATAAACTTGCTACAGTAAAAAAGTCTCATATTTCTTCCCTTCGGTCATAGTCTGAACCCCCGTTTCTTAGGTGGTGAAACCTTTGGATGAGGGATGCCTCGTTGCACACTAACGAGCTTCAAATCGAGTGCATCTATCAGTATTTTCAGAGCGGGATTCCTCTTAATCATCTGCTGAAGTACTGCTTCGTCAGGCTTCATTTTGAGCAGATAATCGGCAATGTCGTATCCCTCTTTTCGCTCGGTTTCACTGGCATTGGCCTCCAGATAATCGAACATCTGCACCTCGATTCCACAACTTTTCATCAGTCCGATTTTGCTCTGCCAATAGTCGGTTGCACCCAAGTCGGGAAACAAGACAACGCTTCTTCCGGCAAGAACAGACAGGCTGTTGGCATTGAAACAACCGTTCTTCCCACCTGAGGCAATCCATAAGAATTGCGGGAGATAGTAAGAGGCGATGAGGGCAGTTTTCTCGCTTTCTACCAGTGCAACAGGTCGGCTCTTATTCTCGGAAAGCAGATGCTCGCCAAAGAAACATTGCCTCAGATTATAGTCGCCCTTGTGCAGTACGGAGTGTGCCCATGTGACATGATTGTATGGCTCTTTTACTCGTTTGCCCGTCTCCGAATTGTAAAGCATAATCTTCCCAGTGCGGACTTTGTTCTGATTGTCCGTCTGCCAGAATACGGTTGCACCGTCCCAATACTTGGATGTGCCTACCTTGTACTTCTTCATCAGCTTCATTGTTTCGGATTCTCCAAACTGAGCTGATAAGAATTGAAACAACTTGTTCGCCGGATAGCCTCGTAATGATTGGTTGACGATGTCCATGTCAATGTAAGAGGTGGCTATTGGTTGCGCCTCCTTAACAGGAGCATAGCTTCTAAAGCTGTTCTCAGAGAATTTTTCTTTCTCTGCCGGGTTCTGCTCGAAATAATCACGGGGCGTGAAGTGATAACCACATTTCTGCTCATGGTCACAACGCCCCACGTACTCGGGGAACTTAATTTGCTTCTCCGTATCAATATACTTGGAAAAGCATTTTTGGCGGTGGCAGTTCGGGCATGTGTGCCGGGTGTTGACACCTTTATAGGGTTCTAATATGAATCTGTGTGTACTCATTGTTTTTTCGTTTTTTAGTGTGTCACTTTTGTCGTTATTGTCGTTTTCGCTTGAAAGTGTCAAAACCGACAAAAATGTCACGGGTTAATCTTTGAATATTCTCCATG
>OHIU01000572.1_pt1 | contig 19627 bp, 20 predicted proteins | sample 1568281 | NCBI WGS metagenome assembly OHIU01 (sample SAMEA3879543, study PRJEB24766) | human gut metagenome | biome: human-associated habitat; feature: feces | place: USA | collected 1985/1987 | reverse complement strand
AAAATGTGACTTCTTTTTGAATTTGATGAAAAAGTCCTTGACTTTTCGTCTCTGGGGAAGCCGGAAAATACATATTTTTCCGCTCTTTATTCGGAACCATAGGTGTTTTTGCCAATTTTTATGCCATAGGTAAGCTTAATATTGCGGATGCTTCCATGCTTAATAAGTTATCTCCCTTTTTTGCCATCATTTTCTCCTATTTTTTATTAAAGGAAACCATCAGGCCGTACCAGCTTGGTTGTGTGATTGTGGCATTTGTGGGAGCATTGTTTATTCTGCGGCCGGGTTTTGATAATGTGGCTACGTTCCCGGCATTTCTCGGTCTCATCGGCGGTATGGGAGCCGGACTTGCGTATACCAATGTGCGTCTGGCTGCCAAACACGGAGCACCCGGACCGCTCATTGTGTTCTGCTTCTCCGTTTTTTCCTGTGTCAGTGCGATTCCGTTTATTATTTTTAACCATGCGCCGCTCGCCTGGTGGCAGCTGGCATCCCTTTTGATGGCGGGTGTTTCCGCCACTCTGGGTCAGTTTTCCATTACGGCGGCGTACACCTATGCGCCCGCCGGCGAACTGTCGGTTTATGATTACACGCAAATTATCTTTGCGGCTTTACTGGGAATGATATTCCTTGGAGAAGTGCCGGATATCATAAGTATCCTCGGCTATTTCATTATCTGCGGCGCGGGAATTGCCATGTTCCTGATCCGGAGAAAAAAGGAAAAGGCGGAGATGCGTCAGGCGGAGTGAAAAGAGAAAGCCTACGAAAATCTAAAACGCTGCAACTATGGGTTTGTGATATTGCAAAAAAGATGATATAATGAGCCTCAAGGAAAACCAAGCGACACCGAAGGTGGCATTTGGTTTTCTGGGCTCATTAGCGAACGAATATCCTGCGAAGCAGGATGTAAAGTGCGGTAGCGCGGATTCGTGAGAGAAGAAACACGAGCAAGAAGTGCGTAAGCACGAATTCTCGAGTGAATGATTGTTTATGATTTCGTGACTTTTATCCCAATAAAAAGGAGGATTTCTTATGTCTACACCACACAACGGAGCTGAAAAAGGTGATATTGCAAAGACCGTACTGATGCCGGGGGATCCCTTACGTGCAAAGTACATTGCAGACACTTACTTAAAAGATGTAAAATGCTTTAACACAGTCAGAAATATGTTTGGATATACCGGAACCTATGAAGGAAAAGAAGTATCCGTCATGGGCAGCGGCATGGGGATGCCCTCCATCGGTATTTATTCCTTTGAATTATACCATTTTTATGATGTGGACCAGATTATCCGTATCGGTTCCGCAGGCGGAATTTCCGATAAAGTAAAGGTAAGGGATCTGGTAATCGGTATGGGAGCTTCCACCAATTCCAATTTTGCCAGCCAGTACAAGCTGCCCGGCACCTTTGCTCCCATTGCGGATTTCGGACTGCTTCGGAAAGCAGTGGAAATTGCCGAAGAGAAAAATATTCCCGTAGCCGTGGGCAACATTTTATCCTCCGATACGTTCTATACGGATGACGAAACGGCAAACGACCAGTGGAAAAAGATGCAGATTTTGTGCGTAGAAATGGAAGCGGCAGCGCTTTACATGAATGCAGCCAGAGCCGGAAAGAAAGCTCTCTGCATGCTGACCATTTCCGACCATCTGTATACGGGCGAAGCACTTTCCGCAGAAGAACGCCAGACATCCTTTCATGAAATGATGGAAGTAGCGCTGAAGCTGGCGTAACCGGCGAAAAATAAAATCAGACAGAGAAAACCGGAATAAATGGATGTAATAGGAAGTCGAGCCGGACAGGCGTAACTGGGAAGAAACAAGGCAGACCGCGAGCCGGCAGAAACCGGTGGGCAGAACGACAGAACAGGAAAGGCAGAAATTATGACACAGAAAGATATATTGGCAAAAGTAGACCATACGCTGCTGGCACAGACAGCAACCTGGGAAGAAATCAGGCAGATTTGCAATGACGGCATGCGCTATGAAACCGCATCGGTGTGCATCCCTCCCTCCTACGTGGAGCAGGCGAAAAATTATGTGGGGGACAGGCTTAAAATCTGTACCGTAATCGGATTTCCCAACGGTTACAACACCACTGCCGTAAAAGAATTTGAAACAAAGGACGCTCTGAAAAAGGGCGCCGATGAAATCGATATGGTTATCAATTTAGGCTGGGTCAAAGACGGCAGATTTGATTTGGTGGAAAAAGAAATCCGTACCCTGAAGGATGTCTGCGGCGGCAATGTTCTCAAGGTAATCATTGAAACATGTCTGCTTACGGAAGAAGAAAAGGTAAAAATGTGCGAAGTGGTTACGAACAGCGGAGCCGATTTCATCAAGACTTCCACCGGCTTTTCCACAAGCGGAGCCACGTTTGCAGATGTTGCCCTGTTCAAGGAACATGTAGGTCCACAGGTGAAAATCAAGGCAGCAGGCGGTATTTCTTCTTTTGCAGATGCAGAAAAATTTGTAGAACTGGGCGCCGACAGACTGGGCACCAGCCGTCTGGTAAAGATTATGAAGCAGAATGAAAAATAAACTTTTCACAGGGTGTTAAAGTCCGGGATATGAAAGTCCAAGGTGCAAAAGCCCAAGGTGCAAAAGCCCAAGGTGCAAAACACCTGAAAGGTACAGGTATTGTATGACAAAAAAACGATTGTCAGAAGAACAGGTTGCGGCTCTTTTTGAGGTGGCAATGGCGTTTCGCAGGAGAGCTTATACGCCCTATTCCCATTTTCAGGTGGGAGCGGCGCTGCTTACAAAGGGCGGCAAAATATACGGCGGCTGCAACATAGAAAATGCGGCATATTCTCCCACAAACTGTGCGGAGAGGACGGCTTTCTTCCATGCAGTCAGCGAAGGGGAGAGAGAATTTGCAGCTATCTTAATCGTGGGTGGCAAGGAAGGCGGACCTCCGGTATTCTGTACTCCCTGCGGTGTATGCAGGCAGGTCATGGCAGAATTCTGTGCCCCGGACGAATTTCTGATTTTGTCGGGTGACGCACCCGAAACCTGCAGGCAGTTCACCCTGCGGGAAATTTTACCCTTTGGATTTTCACAGGAAAACCTGAAATAAAAGTGTTGGAAACAGAAAAGTATAAATATGCAATAAAATACGTGAAAGAACGGGATTGGTAAGGAGGAAAAAATATGTTTTGTGACCAGTGTGGAGCAGAGTTACCCGATGACTCTGTATTTTGTCCCAAATGCGGTGCCAGACTGACATCGGTAGACAGTGAAGCAAATAACGCTGCAGGCGAGGCTGCACCAGAAGCGGCAAATACAGCAGGTGCAGTAAGTGCGACAGGCGCAATGAATACAGCCGCAAATGCCGCAGGAGCAGCAGGCAATGCGGCAGGTACAGCAAATAATACAACCGGAAACGGCACAGGCAATTCACAGACAAATATGACAAATGTGTCAAGTGGTACCCCGGCAGCGGAGCCGCCGAAAAAGAAAAAGGGATTTCCTTTTGTGCCGGTGATTCTGATTGGCATTGTGCTGGTAGCGGTGATTGTAGTTGTGGCGATTTTCCTGCCGAAGGGAAAAACGAAGGACGGCATTGAATTTTCAGAGAAAAGTCTGATGTATAACGGTTCCAGCTTCTTTACCACGGATGGAAAAGAGCTGGAAGTAAATAATGTAGACACCCTGGCATATAATTATGACAACAGTGTCGTTGCATATCTGACAACGGATGATACTCTGTATGTAATAGACAGTGAGCTTACTCCGGTGGAAATCGAGAACGACGTCCTGAATATGGAGGTCAGCTACTCCGGCAGCAGCATTGCATACACGGTTGGAGCTGATTACACAGCAACCACCCTTTATGTATACAATGTGAAAAAAGATAATTCCGAAAAAATCGATACAGATGTATACGCATACAATTATCTTGTTTCTCCTAACGGTAAGCAGGTGGCTTACTTAAAGGACTACGAAGGAAATTCCGATAACACACTCTATGTGGCGGTTGTCGGAAAGGACGGCAAAAAAGTGGACAAGGACGGCTGCATTCCGCTTGCTATCGGCGACAACGGAAAATCCTTTTTCTACACGGACAACAGCGACTCTTCCAATGTAAAGCTTTACTGGTATAATGGCAAAGACGCGGAAAAGATTTCCCGCGATGTTTCCGGCTCCTATTATTTTAACAACAATGTTTCCGAAATTCTTTTCACCAAATCAGACAATACTTATTTCTACCGCATCGGCATGGACGAGCCTTCCAAGGTAGCCGGTGATGCCCTGATCGGTATGTGGAATTATAAATATGAAACTACCGCCCAGGATTATACATTCGGCAACCAGAGCAGCGGTGTTTTGGTAAACCGTTCCAAACTGACGGAATGGGTATTTGCAACCGAGGGCGATATCTGCTACCTGAATAAGGACGGCAAGGACAGCGCCAAGCTTTGCGATGCGGACGGCATCAGCAAAATTACGGTAGCGCAGAACGGAAAATCTCTTATTTATCTGAAGGACGGCAAACTGTATAAGATTACCAAATTCGGCGCAGACAGGGAAGAAACCGAACTGTACGAAGGTGATGTTTATATTAACGGTTATGTGGCAGGCAGGGATTTATCCAATATCTATGTGGTAAGTGACGAGGCGGAGCTTTATTACTGCAAGAGCAAAAAGAAACTGGTTAAGATTTCCAATGATTTCGCAAACAGAAACAACATGGCTTATAACGAAGCATCCAAGACCATCTTCTATATAGAGGATGAAAACCTTTACAGTGCCGGCAAAAGCGGTAAGAAAAAGGAACTGGTTGCGGAAAATGTAACCGATGTGGTAAATTATGCAGATGGCATTCTTTATATGGTGACCGAAGACGGTGTAAACAGTTATTATTATGTGAAAAAAGGCGAGCCCGTAAAGATTATGGAAGATTAAATAACGGCAGGAAGCAGGTGACAAAAAGGTCCGGAGAAATTCGGACCTTTTTCCGGTAATAGAACCTCAGAGGTTGAATGTGCAGATTGCAAAGGAAAGAAATGTATTATGACAGATGTGAAAATCAAGATGCCCGGAAAAGTAAATAAAATTATCGGCGTCCTGCAGGAGGCCGGATTTGAAGCCTATGCGGTCGGCGGATGCATCCGGGACAGCCTGCTTGGCAGAACACCCAACGACTGGGATATTACCACCTCGGCAAAGCCCATGGAGGTGAAGGCGCTGTTTTCCCACACCATCGACACCGGCATCCAGCACGGAACGGTGACCATTCTTTTGGACAGGGAAGGCTTTGAAGTCACCACCTATCGTATCGACGGCGAATATGAGGACGGCAGGCACCCGAAGGAGGTTTCTTTTACCGGCAGCCTGGAAGAAGATTTGAAGCGGCGGGATTTTACCATAAATGCCCTTGCTTACAATGAAGCGGCGGGTCTGATTGATATTTTTGAGGGACAGAAGGACTTGAAGGACGGCATTATCCGCTGTGTGGGCAATGCGGAAGAACGTTTCACGGAAGATGCTCTCCGGATGCTGCGCGCCATCCGTTTTTCGGCGCAGCTGGGTTACCGGATTGAGGAAAATACCCTTACCGCCATTCACAAACTGGCGGGCAATCTGGAAAAAATCAGTGCGGAACGCATCCAGACGGAGCTTTTGAAGCTGATGGTTTCGCCGCATCCCGATTATCTTCGGACGGCTTACGAATGCGGCGTCACTAAAGTATTTTTCCCGGAATTTGACCTTGCCATGGAAACACCGCAGAATCACCCCCACCACTGCTACAACGTGGGAGAACACATTCTGCATTCTCTTTTAGAAGTTCCGGCGGATAAAGTATTGCGTCTCACCATGCTTCTGCATGACATTGCCAAACCGCAGTGTCTTACCGTGGATGAAAAAGGCATTACCCATTTTCACGGACATGAGGAAATGGGCGCGGAAATGAGCCGGGTTATTTTAAGGCGGCTCCGCATGGATAACGACACCACGGATAAGGTCTGTAGGCTGGTGCGTTTTCATGATTACGGCAACGGTGTTGCTCCTGACAGGCGTATTGTGCGGCGGGCAGTCAACAAAATAGGGGAGGATTTGTTTGACGATTTTCTTCTGGTAAAAAAAGCAGACCTTCTTGCCCAGAGCATGTATCTGCGCGAAGAAAAATTAAGCAATCTTGCGGCATGGGACACCTGCTACCGGGAAATCCGTGAGGCAGAGGAATGTGTTTCCCTGCGGACACTTGCGGTGAACGGCAGGGATTTGATTGCGGCGGGTTTACAGCCCGGCAGAGAGCTGGGAGATATTCTGAAGCAGCTTCTGGACGAGGTTCTGGAAACTCCCGAAAAAAACGAAAAAGACTATCTGATTTCCCGGGCAAAGGAACTGCGTCATTCTTAACATACTTTTTTCTTTCTTTTCATATGATAGGTTAGAGTTTTGAAAACCGTAATATCGTGTGGGAGGAAAAGACGTGAATGACAGAGTAACCGGGTTACTGGAGCTTTATGATATAGAGGCAGTTCGTGTCAGAAAGGGCAGGGGAGCTTTGCTCTGTGACACAGACAACGGATGTTTTATTTTTAAGGAATATAACGGCAGTGAGCAGAAAGCGGGTTTGCAGGCCCGGGTACTGAAGAAACTGGCAGACGAAGGCGTAAGCTGCGAGCGGATTTTTCCCACTAAGGAAGGGGCACTTTTTTGTCAGGATACCGACGGCAGAAAATATATGCTGAAGTCATATTTTGACAACCGGGAGTGCAATATCCGGGACAGTCAGGAGTGTAGAGAAGCGGCGTCCATGCTTTCCCGCCTGCACAGACGGATGGTTTTACCGCCCGGAGAAGCCGGGGATTTATCGGTGTATTCCCTTACCCATGAATATGAGAAGCACAACCGGGAGCTGAAAAAGGTCTGGCAGTATTTGTGCAAAAAAGGGCAGAAGTCGGCTTTTGAGGTGACACTGCTCGCACGGTATCCGTATTTCTTAAATCAGGCGCTGGAAGTGTCCGGTGAATGGAAGGAATTTGCATTGGACAGTGACACGGAGTATATTAAGGAAAAGGGCTTTTTGTGCCATGGCGACTATCAGCAGCACAACATCATCCGCGGGAACCGGGAATTTGCGGTCATCAATTTTGAAAAGCTGGTGATGGATAATCCGGTCAGGGACATCTGCCTGTACCTGCGCAAGGTCATGGAAAAAAACAACTGGAGCGTGGAGCTGGGCGAAAGCATTCTGCATGCATATGATGTGGGAAATCCCCTGCCGGCGCGTTCCTTTGTGGAATTATATTACCGGCTGGCGTATCCGGTGAAGTTCTGGAAAATCGTGAATTTCTACTACAATGCCAGAAAGGTCTGGACGCCGGATAAAAATATTGAAAAGTTAAACATTCTGATGGAACAGGAGCAGCAGAAGCAGAACTTTTTGGATAAGGTATTCCGGGACGTGGCGCATCTGCGGTAAGACGGCGGCACAGGGTGACGAAGGCTTGTACACACGGTGGGTATAGGGTGACGGAACAAAGTACGGCAAGACCATACGTCGCACATAGGTTAAAGGAAGGAAAGATACATGGGTAATCGGTACGGCTACATATACAAAAGAATAGGAATGGGTTTCATTGCTGGAATATTACTTCCCGCCATGTTGCTTACAGCGGGATGCGGCAGGAAAACCTCCGGTCAGGCAGCATCCGGCACTAACGGCAATCCGGCATCGGCAGCATCCGGAGCTACCGGCAGTGCGGCATCCGGCACTAACGGCAACCCGGCATCGGCAGCAGGCAGTGCTAACGGCAACCCGGCAGACGGAACCAGCGGCAATACTTCGGGGGCGCAGTCCGGCGATTATGACTCTGCCGACACGGCTGTGGTGGTAAAGGTAAACAAAGGGGAAAACCAGATTACCTTTTACAACCTGACGGTGGATAAGAATTACACTCTGACCTATGACGGTATTACTTCTTTTACGGATAAATTCGGGGAGGCGCTTTCCTGCGATCAGATTAAAGAAGGGGATATTGTAGACGTTACGTTTATGAAATCCACCAAGCGGCTGAATACATTAAGCCTTTCCGCTTCTTCATGGAACAACAAATCGGTGTCCCGTTACAGCATCGACAGCCGCAGCCATAATGTTACGATTGGCAATGATGTATACAAGATTACCGGTCAGACCAAGATTTTTTCCGAGGGCGAAGAAGTTGACCTAATGGATTTGAACGAGGTGGACGTACTGGATTTTTACGGCATTGACACAACAGTGGTCAGTATTGTGGTAGAAAAAGGACACGGTTACCTCAGGCTCTCGGGAGATGAGAGCTTTATCGGCGGCTGGATTGAAGTCGGACAGAACCAGATCCGCCAGATTACGGAGGATATGCTTCTGGTGGTGCCCGAGGGCAGTTACGAAGTGCAGTTTTCCACAGCCGGGGGCGGCGGTACCAAGAATGTCAACATTGTGCGAAATCAGGAAACTTTAGTAGATATCAGTGATTTTGAAATTGCGGAGCCGCAGTACGGTCAGGTTGTTTTTGCCATGACGCCTTCTACGGCTACCTTGTATGTGGACGGCAACCTGGTGGACACCAGCCTGCCGGTTACTTTGCAGTATGGTATTCACCAGCTCCTTGCCAAAGCAGACGGCTACGAAAGCGTGGTCAGCTACCTAAAGGTGGCGGAAGCTTCCGCCGGCATTGAGATTGAACTGGAAAGCTCGGACGGCGATGAGGACGAAGAGACCGGTTCTAACACAACGGTTTCTTCCGGTGACAGCACAGGCAACAACACCACTAAGAATTATTACCAGGTGCACATTGACGCACCGAAGGATGTGGAGGTTTATGTGGACGGCAACTATATTGGCATTGCTCCCATCAGCTTCCGTAAGACCGAAGGCGTGCATGTGGTGACCCTGCGGAAAACCGGTTACACACCCCGCAGCTACACCGTCCAGGTAGACTCTGAGGACAAGGATGTAAGCTATTCCTTTGAAGAGCTGGAAAAAGCACAGTAAGGCTGAAAATCTAAAAGCAGTGAAATAAAAGCTTGAGATAATAGAAGTGTGAGATAGCAGAAGTATAAAATAGCATAAGTATGAGGTAACAGAAGTACCGATTGAAAATGACATCAGGAGGAACAAGATGGAATTTAAGGACAGATACACATATGAGGATTTCTTAGATATTATCGCCATGCTGCGAAGCGAGAATGGCTGCCCGTGGGACAAGGTTCAGACTCACGACAGTCTGCGTCCCTGCATGATGGAAGAGGCGGCGGAGGTTCTGGCTGCCATCCGTATTTACGATACGACCGGCAATGCCGGAAACTTGCAGGAAGAACTGGGGGATGTGCTGCTTCAGGTAGTAATGCATGCGCAGATTGCCAAAGAAGAGGGCATTTTTACCATGGAGGATGTGGTAAATGATGTGGCGCAGAAAATGGTCCGTAGACATCCGCATGTGTTTGGCACGGTGGAAGCGAATACCTCCGAACAGGTGCTGCAGAACTGGGAAGAAATCAAGAAGCAGGAAAAAGTCGGACAAACCTGGGCTTCCACTCCGCTTAGGGATATTCCCATAGAGCTTCCGGCGCTGACCAGAGCGACCAAGGTATTAAAGAAGGCGGACAAGCTTTACGACAGACATACTAATAAGGAAGAGGCTCTTCAGAAAATAGAAGAGGCAGTTCAAAAACTGCGTGCCGTGCCGGGAGAAGCTTATTCCAAGGATGCCGAGGCGCAGGTGGGAGAGCTTTTAACGGAAGTCTGTGATTTAGCACGAATTTACAAGCTTTCCCCGGAGCAAATCCTGACCGACCGCATTGAAGATGTGATTGCGGCTTACGAATCGTAGGGGCATATGGCAGAACGGGCTTCGTATAATTAAGGTTACTCGGCAAAATTTAGAAGCAAAAAATGAAAAAACGGCAATTTGCTTCTCTTGTTTTAGACCTGGTAGAAGCAAATTTGCTTTTTTGTCTGAAATGCTCCAACGAAAAAGAGTAAAAAGCATAAAATATCAAAAATACGTTCTTGCCATATCATATTTAAGAACATAAAAGAAGCAAATGAAAGAAATTGGGAAATCTGCTTCTAAGATGGAACAGCAAATAAGGTAAAATATAAAATTTGCTTCTATGTAAAGAAAAACACAAGAAGCAAATAAGCCAAAATATAAAATCTGCTTCTATGCAAAGAAAAACGTAAGAAGCAAATAAGCTTGAAATTAAAATCTGCATCATTTTATGTATTACGGCAAAAGGAGAAACAGCATGTCTATTGAGTATCAAAAATTGACTGCGAAGGAGCTTCCGCGGTTTATAGAAATGAGAATTAATCAATTAAGGGAGGAAGGCGCCAAGGAAGATTTGGACCTGCGGCCTACATTAAACGATTATTACGACCGGCATATGACGGACGGCACATTTGTGTCATGGCTTGCGGTGGATAATGGTGAAATTATAGGAACAAGCGGCATGTCTTTTGTGGAAAAGCCACCTTATTTCGGTTGTCCCAGTGGAAAAATAGCTTTGCTGTCCAGTATGTATACAAATCCCAAGTATCGCAGACAGGGAATTGCCAGGGAATTACTGTCCCGTGTCGTAAAAGAGGCGAAGGAGTATGGCTGCGGTACCGTGCAGATTACGGCTTCTGATATGGGCGTTCTTTTATATACGGACTTTGGCTTTGTAAAAAACGGCAACTTTATGCAGTATAAATTGTAAAAATTTTGGGGAGAAAGAGCCCTCAATATTGTTTCCCTGCCCGGTATTCCCGCGGGGTGCAGTTCTTTTTTTCATGGAAGCATCTGCCGAAATAACCCTGACCGTGAAAACCTGTGCGGCTGGAAATTTCGCTAACGGAAAGGTCCGTTTCCTCAAGTGGCCGTCTGATGCTTATAAATGCGCAGAAATCCGCATAAATAGGGCAAAAATTCTTGACAAAAGTATGAAAAGCAGATATAAATATGTATAGACGTTTCAAGCGGAACATCTATGTAGGATACAAATCAAGAAAGCCCATTAAGAGGAGGAGTTCGACATGAACAAAACAGAATTAGTTGCAGCAGTAGCTGATCAGGCTGAAATTTCCAAGAAGGACGCAGAGAAAGCATTAGCAGCTTTCACCGCAGTTGTTACAGATGAATTAAAGAAGGGTGAAAAAGTTCAGTTAGTTGGCTTTGGTACCTTTGAAGTAGTTGAGAGAAAAGAAAGAGAAGGCAGAAATCCTCAGAGCGGCGAAACTATGAAGATCGCAGCTTCCAAGGCTCCTAAGTTCAAAGCTGGTAAAGCATTAAAGGATGCTATGAACTAATCTAAAAAGACGAACGTGAATGAAAGAGGATCTGGTCCGCCAGGTTCTCTTTTTAATTTGTCGCGTTAAGCTATTCTGGAAGTCAGTTTGACTCCATAATGATTTAAGAGGTAGTGGAGTCAAAGGAAAAATCAGAGAAGAGGCTTTCAGCTTGACTTCATAGTGAAAAAAAGGAAAAAAAGTCAAAAGAAAAATCGGAGCAAGGAATTTTTGTTTGACCCAGTAATGGAAAACAAGGAATAAAGTCAAAAATAAAACCAAAGTAGCAGTTTTCAATTTGACTCCATAATGAGCAAAAACAAAATAAGTCAAAAAATTTATTTATATATAAGAGAAGGGAAAATCATGAAAAGAAAGATCAGGAAATACGGCTATATAGCGGCAGCAGCACTCGCCATGAGCGTTTTGTTTGTAGGCTGCGGGAAGGAAAAAGAGCCGGACACACAATTATGGGAAACCATATCCAAAGAAGATGTGCAGAACGGCGGCACAGGGGACAATGATGCAGCCGGAGCCGGAACTGCGGATGCAACCAGAGCAGTGGAAGGAGCCGGAGCCGTGGATGCAACCAGAGCAGCGGAAGGAGCCGGAACTGCAGGCAACAATGACAGTGGCGGAGCAGCGGAAGGAACCGGAGCCACAGGCAACACAGAGGATGAAGAGACGGGAATTTACAGTGATATCATTGCAGAGTACCGCGACATGGTGCAGAATAATTTCTATCAGGATTTATTGGAAAAAGAGGATCTGCTCGCCTATGAAAACAGCTTTGGAAAAGACATCGGCTCAGAAATCCGCCATGCACAGAAAGTTTATTATGCACTCTATGACATTGACGGAAATGGCACACAGGAGCTTATTATAGGTGGCGGTGAAGATGCGTCAAATCCCTGGAATTACGATTTGTATACTTATGACGGCAGCAAAGCGGTGCATGTTTTCCCGGATTTTGAGTTTGGCTACCGCAGCAATTTTTCACTTTATGAGAACGGAATTATAGAGGTATTTTATAGCAGCAGCGCTTCAGAGTCGGGAAATGATTTTTACCGGATGAATGCAGCCGGAACCGGAGCGGAGATAGTGGAGAATTTTTCCATAATTGGTTCTTTAGATGGTGACACGACTGTCATTACATATTATCAAGGCAAAAATGTGATTACGGAAGACGAATACAATCGGAAAACAGAAGAATATGAAGTTGCGCTACAGACACCGTTCAGCTGGACGGAAATTAAATAACGGACAAGGAATAACAGTGAGCAGATATTGAACTGCCCACAAAGAGTAACAGTAAGCAGTAGTTAAATGAAAGTGATTAAACAGAAACGGAGAACGAATATGAGACTGGATAAATATTTGAAGGTGTCCCGCCTGATTAAAAGGCGCACCGTGGCAAACGAAGCCTGCGACAGCGGCAGAGTACTGATTAACGACAAGCCCGCCAAGGCATCCGCTAACGTAAAAGAGGGTGACATCCTGACCATTTCCTTCGGAAACAAGGAAGTAAAAGTAGAGGTACTTGATGTACAGGAAACCGTGAAAAAAGACGAAGCCAAGGAGCTGTTCCGTTATCTGTAAGAAAAGACGAAGCCAAGGAGCTGTTCCGTTATCTTTAAGAGAAGACATAAAACAAGCCGCCCTGTCATATACTGATAGAAAGTATAGCAGGGGGAATCTTTATGGAAGATTTGAATGCAGTCAACAAACGGGTACATAAAATCATGATGACAAATCGCAGAACCTGCACCATCAACGGTGTCTGCGATGTGCTTTCCTTTGATATTCATGAAATTTTGCTGGAAACCGACCAGGGCATGCTGATGATAAAAGGCGATGAACTGCATGTGAACCGGCTGATGCTGGACAAAGGGGAAGTGGATGTGGATGGCAAAATGGATAGCCTGACATATTCGGAAACTTCCGGACAGAGTGGAAAAAACGAATCCCTGCTTGCCAGATTATTCAGGTAAGGAGAATGTATGGAAAGCCCTGCTGCACAGGAAAATCTGTTTTTGTTTTATTCCGTTATCATGGGCATTTACATCACCTTTCTATATGATCTGCTGCGTATCGGCAGGCGAGTGATTACCCATAACGGATTTTGGGTATCTGTAGAGGACCTGGCATTCTGGATATATTGTGCCATGAAGGTTTTTTACCTCATGCATGCGGAAAGCGACGGCACGTTGCGGTGGTTTGCTATTCTGGGAGCCCTTCTTGGCATGTTTTTATATAAGAAAACAATCAGTCCGTTTTTTGTAAAATGGGTTTCTTTTGGACTGCAGTCGATTTTAAACTTTATTGCAAGACCATTCCGATTTGTGGCAAAGCAGATTAAAAAAATGTTACGAAAAGCCACAATTCCCACCAGACGAAAAATGCAGGCGGGCAGAGAGCAGTTAAAAAACAAGTTGACGAGTCAGTGGAAATTGCTTAAAATTTCTATAAGGAAACAATAGAGGAAGGATGCAGGATGAGTACAGAAAGGCGAAAGAGAAAAAGTACATATCGCAGGAAACGCCAGCGCAGGCAGAATCGCATGAGTATGTTTCTGGTAAGCCTTGTTGTCGTTATGATTTTGGTGGCAGTCGGTGTCCGAAGCATCAGCCTTAAGGAAAAAGGCGCGGAATACGATGCAACCATAGCCAGCCTTGAGAAGCAGATTGAGGAAGAAAATGTCCGGACCCGTGAAATCAAGGAATTTGAAGATTACACCAAAACCAATGCATATGTCGAGCAGATTGCCCACAGTAAGCTGGGGCTGGTTTATCCTGATGAAACGATTTTCATTGACAAGGACGAATAAAATCTGATATAGGAAATGAGAAAACGAAATAAATGATGCAAACATGCGCCCGCGGAGAACGGGCGCTTTTTGTCGCACAAAAATAAGGTTTGAGGGTGTATTTTTGACAAATTATGAAAACAGTGTCCTCTATAATGGATAGGCAAAAAAGAAAAAGAGAGGTACATAGGGAGTTATGAGAAAGCTGCTTGGGGAGAGATGGGAAAAAACAAATCTGCTGTCGGAGTACGGCAGGCAGAGGCTGATTGGGTACGCCGAGTCTTTCGGAGCCATAGCCCAAAGTCTTTACGGAGGGGACAAGCTTACAAAAAATACGGACTTGCCGTCCCGGCAGAGTGTTTATTATCGCACATGTTTAGAGAATAACCGGCATCTTCTGGCGGACAATCTGCGGGAAATGGCGGGCGTCATGAAGCAGGTAGCCGGGGAAGTTTTTGCCTGCCGGCCGTTTCCGGTGCGTAGGGAACGCCGAGTTGTGCAGATGTTTAAGGCAGAAGGCATTACCGTGAGGGACCTCTATTACATAGAAGACCGCGAGGACAAAAGCCGCATAGGCATTACCATGGCAGCGGAAAAGCGGGAGGGTGTCAGTGCGGAAGAAGCGGCGGACATGCTTTCCGTGCTGCTCAATGAAAGGCTGGTGCCATCCATCAACAGCCCCAGTGTCATCGATAACTGCATGCGCAATTTTGTGTTTGTGGAAGAAGCCGGGTTTGTGGTTCTGACGGGTGCTGCCAAGGCGGTAAAAGAAAACGAAACCCGTTCCGGGGACAACTATGCTATTCTGGAGTCGGAAACCGGCAATGTGACCATGCTTCTTTCGGACGGTATGGGTTCCGGGGAAAAGGCGTGCGCCGACAGCGAGGAAGTTCTGGATTTAATGGAACGGATGATTGAGGCAGGTTATAATCCAAAGTCTGCGGCAATGCTTATCAATACGGCATTTTTGACCGGCGAAGAAGCACAGAACATGTCCACACTGGATATCTGCGATTTGAATTTGTACAACGGTGTCTGCGAATTTACAAAAATCGGGGCAGCGGCGTCCTATCTGAAAAGGGATTACCGGGTGGAAAAAATAGAGCATAATACACTGCCGCTGGGAACCTTGAAGGAGCCGGAACAGGAGAGCATTTTCCGCCAGCTCTGCGACGGCGATTATATTATTATGGTATCGGACGGCATCACGGACGCGTTGGAAGGGGATAGCATGAACAACGATTTACGCACCATTCTGGGCGGTCTGCATCAGGAAAATCCTCGGGAAATGGCGGAGGCACTGCTACAGATTGTGCTGCACAAAACCGGCGGACACATCCGGGACGATATGACCGTACTGGTTTTCGGAATTTGGGAAAACGTCTGAAGCAGAGGATAAAACGTATAAAAACGGCAGATATGTGGACAACAAAGACGGCACGGAAGAAGTTACCGTAAATTGCCCCGGAAAGGGATGACATAATCGAAAGAAATGTGCTAAAATGGCTGCATGAACGATTTTTTGGATAAAGTAAGCACTTATATTGAAAAATATCATATGCTGTCTGCGGGGGATACCGTGGCGGCAGGCGTTTCAGGAGGAGCCGATTCGGTGTGCCTCCTCTTTGTGTTGTCTGCATTACAGAAAAAAATCCCCTTCCGGCTTATGGTTGTCCACGTAAATCATAAAATCCGGAATGAAGCCGGAGAAGATGCCGCCTATGTGCAGAAGCTGTGCGAAAGTCTGCAGGTGCCGTTCTCTTTATATGAAAAAGATGTGGAGCAGATTGCCCGCAGGGAAGGCATTTCTACGGAAGAAGCCGGCAGAAACATCCGCTATGAAGCCTTCCGGGAAGTGCTGACGAAATGCGCTTCCGCGGAGAGCAAAGCACCGGAAGCAGAAGTCATGGAAACAGGAACTTTGAGCAGGAATGTCGGCGGTCACCTAAAAATCGCCGTTGCGCACCACAAAAACGATCGGGCGGAAACCGTGCTGTTTCACCTGTTCCGTGGCACCGGTCCGGTGGGACTGGAAGGCATTCGCCCTACCCGCGAAGACAAGGACGGCATAGAGGTCATCCGGCCGCTGCTTGATGTCAGCCGCACGGAAATCGAGGCATATCTCAAAGAACTGCAGGTCGGATGGTGCGAGGATGCCACCAACGGGGAGGACGATTACTGCAGAAACCGCATCCGCCATAATATTCTGCCCTATGCGGAAGAGCAGATAGCGCCCGGAGCGGTGGGTAACATCTGCCGCACAGCCGATTTGCTGCTGGAAATGAACGACTTTGCGGGGCAGGAAATGAAAAAGGCATGGCAGGACTGTGCAAGGGAGAATGGCGCTGCGGAAGAAAAACATATCTGTTTTGACTGTGAAAAATTTTCCCGCTATCATTCCTTTTTGCAGAAAAACATGTTGCTCTACGCGCTGGAGCAGCTTACGCCGCACCGGAAAGACATGGGAGCGGTGCATGTTGACTACCTGCTTTCCCTTTTTCAAAGACCGGTAAACCGGGAAATTTCCCTGCCGTATGGGTTAATTGCCGGCAGGGAATATGACTCCGTGGTTATCCGCAACGGTAAAAATACCGGCATACAGACATATGCCGGCATGCAGCCGGGTACTTCTCTTCCTGTGGATCTACCCAAACCCGGCGAAGGGGAGAAAGAGGTTTTTCTGCCTGACGGAAATTCCGTGATTTTCAGCATAATAAATTGTGAAAAAAGCATAAATATTCCGCAAAATCGGTATACGAAATGGTTTGATTATGATAAAATAGAAAAATCGCTGGTACTGCGAACCCGTCAAAAAGGGGATTTTCTCACCATAGATGGCAGGTTTTCCCGCAAAAGCATACAGGACTACATGGTAAACGAAAAAATACCGCGTGCCATCAGGGAGGAAATGCCGCTTTTATGCGAAGAAAATCACGTTCTCTGGGTGCCGGGCTACCGCATCAGCAGTTTTTATAAAATTAATGAGAATACAAAATATATTTTACAGGTACAATTAAGAGGAGGACAGATTGATGTCGGAACATATTGAAGTTTTGGTTACCAAAGAAGATGTAGAAAAAAGAATCAGTGAGATGGCAGATGAAATCAATCGTGCCTACGCAGGAAAAAGCCTGCATTTAGTATGCGTATTAAAAGGCGGCGCATTCTTTATGTGCGAGCTGGCAAAGCATCTGAATATGCCGGTTTCCCTTGACTTTATGTCCGTTTCCAGCTACGGCAGCGCTACCAAGTCAAGCGGTGTGGTAAAAATCGTAAAGGATCTGGATGAGCCCATCAAGGATAAGGATGTACTGGTGGTGGAGGACATCGTGGACTCCGGCAGAACATTAAGCTATCTCATGGAAATGTTAAGAGACAGAGGTCCGAAAAGCCTGCATCTGTGCACCCTTCTGGATAAACCGGAAAGACGTGTTGTAGAAGTAAACGTGGATTACACAGGATTTCAGATTCCTGACAAGTTCGTGGTAGGCTACGGCCTTGACTACGATCAGCATTATCGCAATTTACCGTATATCGGCGTGGTAGAATTTGATGATTAACAGCCGATTAGTACGGAGGAGGAATTACCATTGAAACAAAAAGGATTTAGTCAATATTTTGTAGTGATTGTTCTGCTGCTTTTAGGTATTGTGCTTATCAATGCCTGGAAGAAAAACAATGTGGAATATACCAGAGCGGAGCTGGTTCAGGATTTAGAGGACGGTGACATCGAGGAAGTTGTCATTCATCCAAACGCCCAGGGACCGACCGGCTATTTGGATGTCACATTTGCGAGTGGTCAGGAAAAGACCCTGTATGCAACTGATATTTCCGAATTGGAAAAGCTTGTAAGGGACAACGGTATAGAACCGAGGGTTCTGGATATACAGAGAGAAAGTATATTTCTGACCTCCATTCTGCCGACCTTGATTATCGTGGTGGCGGCAGCTTTCTTTTTTATCATGATGAATGCCCAGAATGCGGGCGGCGGCAGAAGTGCAAGAATGATGAATTTCGGAAAAAGCCGCGCCAAGCTTGCCAATGTGGGCGATGACAAAGTCACCTTAAAAGATGTGGCAGGTCTGCGTGAAGAAAAAGAAGAATTAGAGGAAATCATAGATTTCTTAAGAGAACCCGCAAAATATACCAAGGTGGGCGCCCGTATCCCGAAGGGCGTATTGCTGGAGGGACCTCCCGGAACTGGTAAAACCTTACTGGCAAAGGCAATTGCAGGCGAAGCAAATGTACCGTTTTTCAGTATTTCCGGTTCGGATTTCGTGGAAATGTTCGTCGGTGTCGGCGCTTCCCGTGTAAGGGATTTGTTCCTGGAAGCAAAAAGACATGCTCCCTGTATCGTATTTATCGATGAAATTGATGCCGTGGCAAGACGCCGTGGTACCGGTATGGGCGGTGGACACGATGAAAGAGAGCAGACATTGAACCAGCTTCTGGTGGAAATGGACGGCTTCGGTGTCAATGAAGGTATTATTGTGGTGGCAGCGACCAACCGTGTGGATATTCTGGACCCCGCTATCTTACGTCCCGGACGTTTTGACAGAAAGATTGCCGTTGGCAGACCGGATGTGGGCGGCAGAGAAGAAATCTTAAAGGTTCACGCCAAGAACAAGCCGTTAAGCGATGACATTGATTTGGGACAGATTGCCCAGACAACGGCGGGCTTTACCGGCGCGGATCTGGAAAACCTTCTGAATGAAGCATCCATTTATGCCGCAAAAGACGGCAGACTCTTCGTAAAGCAGGAGGATATCCGCAAAGCATTTGTTAAGGTGGGTATCGGTACCGAAAAGAAGAGCCGTATTATTTCCGACAAGGAGAAAAAGATTACCGCTTATCACGAAGCGGGTCATGCAATTTTGTTCCACGAGCTTCCCGATGTGGGGCCGGTTTACTCCGTTTCCATTATTCCTACCGGCGTAGGGGCAGCCGGTTACACCATGCCGCTGCCGGATAAGGACGAAATGTTCATGACCAAGGGCAAGATGCTTCACAACATCATGGTTTCCCTGGGTGGACGTATTGCGGAAGAAATTATTTTTGACGACATTACCACAGGCGCAGCCAGTGATATTAAAAAGGCTACCAAGGTGGCAAGAAAGATGGTTACCAGCTTTGGTATGTCCGAAAATATCGGCGTTATCAGCTATGACGAAGATGACGATGAGGTATTCATTGGCAGGGATCTGGCGCATACACGCGCTTACAGTGAAAAAGTTGCCGGTGAAATTGACAGCGAAGTAAAGGCGATTGTGGACGACTGCTATGCCAGGGCAAAAGCCATTATCATGAGCCACGAAGACATTCTGCATAAAGCAGCCAAGCTTCTTTTGGAGAAAGAAAAAATCAGCGGACAGGAATTTGACGCTTTATTTAAGCAGAGTGCACAATTGGATGTTGTGCAAAATTACTAAAAATGAGCAAAGAGATTTGTAATATTTGTGAATTTTGGGAATGGACGACAAATAGGGGCTATGCTATTATACTACTTGTAACCCCCCCAATACATTATATAGTTTTTTGCTATACCCCATAAGAAAGAA
>OHIU01000559.1_pt1 | contig 19992 bp, 14 predicted proteins | sample 1568281 | NCBI WGS metagenome assembly OHIU01 (sample SAMEA3879543, study PRJEB24766) | human gut metagenome | biome: human-associated habitat; feature: feces | place: USA | collected 1985/1987 | reverse complement strand
ACCCCTATGGGTTGCATCCTCCGCACATTACGCTTGTGTGCGGGATGGCTGAATTCCGTATCCGGTTTACGGATGCGGCTTACTCCATTTCGGCATTGCCTACTTTTTCTTCTGACGTCCAGTTTTCTATCTTCGAAGTGACCGTCAGCCCGGTTTGGTTCACCGTAATCTTATAGGTGTATTTCTTACCGCTTTCAAGGGTCAGACCACCGACAGGTATTTTATAAGTGAACACGGCATCATTGCTTAACTTCACTTGGATAAATGGGGTATTCTGGCTTATGGTCTGCTTCGGAAGTACAACCGCTTCACCATACTCGGTGTTACTGTCGAGATTGTCTGTTGTTACCGTGCGGATTTTAATCGGAGCAGCATCATTGTCGCTTTCGTTTATGGCTATCATACCTGCACGAGCCGATTGCTCGGTCATTGTTACATCTTTGCCCGGAGTGAAGTCCGCTTTCAGCTTTGTCCCTAAAATCGTCACGGTAGCTCCTGTCAAATCCGGGTTACCGTCACCTGATTTCAGTGCCACCTCTACTTTGGAGAGCATGTGGTAGAAAGTCAGTTCTACCGCATCTTTGCTACGGGTTACGCCTTTCTTAACGGCATAGAGCAGGTCGGACTTGGCATAGTTCTTCATATTTGTATTTGACTGGTCGGCTTCTACCGAATGTACGATAGCTGATGCTGATGTAGGAAATTCAGTGGTATTTTCCGTAAATGTAGCCTCTTTGAAGTTTCCGTGCAGGGCATAGAAATCCAGATTGCTGCCATCGGTAGGATAATATTGGGAAGTGCCCGTAAAGTCGTTACTGCTGCCTGCTGTAAGCTTCCATGCCTTTATATAATCCGCAGTAGAGGAAGCCTTGTCCGCCCATACGTAAACCGTTTCGCCTTCCTGTATCTGCGTTGCCTGCGTGTTGGAGCGTGTCTGCGCCGTTACGCCGCTCGTAAGTCGTATCTCGCCGTTCCAGTAGTCTGTTATCTCGTTCTCATCGGTGTTGCAACCTGCCAGTATCATTGTGGCGGCTGCCAGTGTCATAACTAATTTCGCTTTCATTTTTAGTTCTTTGTTTATAATATAATACATACGTTTGGGTTCTCATTTATCGGGTCTGCTCTCGCTTAATCACTCGGCATTGCCGTTTTCACCCTCACCGTTGCCCGGTGTCCAGTCCGCTACGGTAGAAGTCACTTCAAGGCCTGTTCCGGTAATGGTAATGCCATATTTATATTGGCTGCCTGCCACAAAGGATTGCGACTGGCCGGCGGAATGAATATTCCACCTGAACGTTGCTCCGTTTGTCAAGGTGAACACCAACTGCATCCCTTCGGTGGTAGTGTTGGGGAGCACGATGCCCTCGCAGGCCTTTCCCTGGTTGGTGACGAGCAGTTCCAGTTCGGTTTTGTCGGCTCCGATATTGGAGAGTGTCCGGGTCAATACGTCGAAGTCCGCTGTAGTGGACTGACTGGTGATACCCACTGTCATCCCCTCGAGGGCTTCGTCCGTCAATACTTTGCCGTCGGTCTTGATGGTAAGCCGGAGATTCACCAACCGGTGTTTGAAGCGGAAGGCTACTGCCGGACTGAACTTGTCGCCCGTCACCGGGGCTTCCGATACCATCAGGTCGATGTCCTTCTGCACCTCCTGCCGGCTGACATCCACTTTATACACGTCGTTTTCCAAGGGTGTCCGGTAAGGATAGTAAGCAAGGAAGTCCACTTCGCTGCCGTCTATGGGGAAGTAGACGGTTTGTCCGGCTTCCGCAGGGCGGAAAGTTCCTGTCTCTCCACCGGTTTTGGTAGTGTAGTGGCGGTTTCTCGCATCCTCTGCCACCTCGGTAGTTCCCGGTGCCAGCATATAGATGCCGATGGCGTCGTTGGCGTCCCACTGATTGTCGTGGGCACGGGTGTTCACCTGTATGCCGCCGGTTACTTCAAGGGCTACACGTCCGTTGGCCGGCGTGCCTGTTTCTTCATTGTCGTTGCTACAGCCTGTCAGCAGTGCCAGAGCGGCAACCATCCCCCATAGGGAGACTCCATGATTCATTTTGTCATTCATAAGTGATCGTTATTTATTCGTTTTATAGTCTGATTACAATTCTCAATGTATCTCTATCTGCCCGTTGTCCACTTCCGTCCAGCCGGTGATGGTGCCGGAGAAGCTGCCTTCGGCGGGCAGTTCCAGCGTGGCATCCAGTGTCAGCGGTTCCATCTTTTCACCGAAGTTCTTCAAAACTTCGGAAAGATCGGTGGTGAAGGTCTGCACGCTTCCGTCGGTCAGGGTGATGGCAAGCGTCAGTATCTGCCGTTCTCCGGTCATGATGCCCATCAGCCGGAGCGTGGCGGCCAATGCCGGCTGTCCGGCTGCACGCGTCCTTCCGACGTCCGTACCGGGGGCAAAATCGGGCACGACTGCCTTTCCTCCGGCGGCGGTAATCGCTCCGTCCCTTAAATCGATGGCGGAAGCGATGCCTGTCAGGGTGGCGGAGGTCGCAGTGATGCGCTCTTCGTCGCCGGGGTTCAGCTTCAATGCCAGGGTCAGGTTACGGATGCGCTGCTCCATCTTCACGGTCACCTGTAGGGTGTCGTCCTTCACGATTTCCAGCTCCTCCGCTCCCGAAAACAGGTAGCCGGGCGTTGGTTCCAGCGTGCCGTCAGCCAGCGTATTTACGGTGGCGGTATGGCCGGTGAGGGTGATGCCTTCGGCCTGGTGGTAAACCAGCAGGTCTTGCCGGCCGGGTTCAAACAAGGCGTTGAAAGCGTTGTCCGTTCCGCCGGCCGTCTGTTCCCGCGTGCCGATACGCAGAGTATAACTCTGCGGCGGCACGGCGTCCGAAGAGGCTCCCGACCAGTCGGTGGTTACCCGTACCGCTCCCTTGTCGGGATGCGGGGTGTTATACAGGTCGTCCTTCACGCAGCCGGTCAGTTGCAGGGTGGCGAGTGCAAAGGTCAGCAACTTGCCGGCGATGGTCCATTTTATGATTGGAATTGCACGTTTGTCCGTGCGGATAGTCATTCTGTCCATGTGAACGGTATTTTTTATCATTGATTAAGTTTCCATACCAGTGTGACGCCGAGCTGGTTGATGCCCAGGTAGTCCTTGCTGTCACTGCCTTCGCGCACCCGGACGCCGTCCGTCATCTTGTACTTGTCATATTCGGCACGGGTATAGCCGATGCCCGCATGGAAATCCAGACTTAGTGCCCGGTTCAGCTCCAGCAGGTAACCGCCCGTGATGCCGCCACCCTGATAGTCGCCCTGCCTGCCCGTAGCACCGAGCTTGCAGTTGAACTCTCCGATGTGGTACATGACACCGAGGTAACCCCGGTTTTCCTTTCCTATATAATAGCGTACTTCGGGCGATACCTTCCAGAGGGAATATCTTCTGTCTTTGCCGCTCCATGACCACGACGTCCACGAGCCGTTTGCAAGGATACCCACGTGGCGGCTGACGCGCCATTCGATACCGAGGTCGGGAGTGAGCGTAGCCCAGCGCAGCAGGTTGGCACGAAGAGCGAGAGTATGGCCGCTTTTTTCCACGACGCCGGTTTCCTCTGCTGCTGTCACTTTCTCCGTCGCAGCCGCCTTTTCCATTGCCGGTGCTTTATCTTTCATCGCAATTTCCGCTGCCTTGTCTTCCACTGCGGTTTCCCCTGCCTCTTCATTTCCCGCACGGGTAGCGGCAGGGACTTCCGTAGGATGCGGGACGGTAACCCGTACCGTCACCCAATCCCCCTTGTCGGCGTGGCTGTGCGTGACAAAGCATTCCTCTGTCAGTCCCTGATGCAGGATCAGTTCCGACTTCACACGGTTGGCACGTATCTGTGCGACGGCCTTGTTCTCCGCCTTGCCGGGCATCGAATTGCAGTAGGCGTCCACGAATATGGGCGTCTGCCCGCCTGTTATGGCTCCCTTGTAGCGGGCCACCAGAGCAGACAGGCGTTCCAGTTCGGCAAGGTTGTCCCTGTACGGGATGAAAAACATGTCTTTCCGGGGCACAAACCGGAACTCGTACACGCTGTCGGTTTGCAACGCCTCCCGGTCCTGTGCCGCAAGGGGCACGGTGAGGAGTGCGAAAAGCGGCAATAGCAACAATCTTTTCAACATTTTCTGTATGGTTTTAATAAATTCGTGTCCGTGATTACGGGGACGGATAAAGAGTGATATGATAAGGAATAATATCCTGGAAATAAAAAAGGGAAGGGGTTGCTTTTCAGCGAAATATTTAGTATGCAGACGTCTGCATTGTGTGTGTGTGTGTGTGTGTGTGTGTGTGTGTTTAATGAAATAGTCGGGACTTCCAAATATCGGCATGGCAAAATGCAGGAAAAGTCATCTTTTCTCGCAGGCACTTCTTTATTTATTTTTCTATGTACTTTCATTGGGGGCATAACGCCTCTTCTTTAGTCAGACATTGTATCATTTGTGGGTCAAAATTAGTGTTAATAGTCATGCGCTCCAAAAAACAGGTACCCCCTAAATCAACAATTGTTGTTTCAGTAGTATATTTTTGTTGTTTCAGTAGTAAAATTGTTGTTTCAGTAGTTTTTTCATTGTCATTTCAAGACATTCCGGCACTTTGGAAGGATAATAAAAACGACTTTTGAGGGGATTTTGCTACCTTTGCAGGCGATATTTATATTAAAATGGAAACTGTTTATCATAACATACAGCTGATTTCTTTCCCGTTGACATTTGTCTATGGGTTGTTTTTTCTGCTTGACCCGGCTCCCAAGGATATGTTCCGGAATCATGTCTTGGCCCGCCGCCTTTTTGGGGCGACTTTGATTATCTGGGCGACGCATATCGCCATTACGTGGTCCTTAGGCGGAGAATTGGAAGATCCGGTCGCTAAGGTATCTGTCAATCTTTCCCGCTTCTATATCTTCGGCTCCCTGCTGGAAATCGCTTTCTCAGCCTTGGTAGATAACCGTTTTCCCATTGTACGGAAAACACGCAACAGGCTTGTCCTGTGGGGTGCGCTGATGACTGTCATGGCTTTGAATATCCTGTTTGTGCCGGTACCCGTCCAAAAGTACGTGGTCATAGCGGCCGCGCTCTACTATGCCTACGAGGTTTACGCCATTCTGCACCGCTATTACAGGGTCTATGCCAACATGAAGCGTGATATGGATAATTATTACTCCGAGAATGTCTCCAACTTCACCCGCTGGATGCTTCTCAGTTCACATGGACTGGGAATCATCGGTTTTTCAGGCATCGGCCTGGCATTCGCGCCCACTCTGGGGTTACTTATATATATGGTGGCGGGAATTCTCTTTTTTACCTACATGTCTTATTCGCTGTACCGGTACACTCTGTCGGTGGGACATATCAAGGAGATTATGCTGTCTGCCGAAAGCGAGGCGGAAGATAAGGAACAAACGGAAGAGCAGCACCTGCCCGTCGGCGAAGACGCCCATCCGGCATTCGTGGCATTGGAAAGAAAGGTGGATGAGTGGATTGAGGACCGGGGCTACACAGCACCCGAACTGACCATACAGCAACTTGCGGTGGAACTGGGCACGAACCGGACTTACCTGTCCGACTATGTAAACTCAAAGTATTCCCTCTCTTTCCGGAGCTGGATTGCCCAATTGCGCATCGACTATTCGAAGCGGCTGCTTGTCGGGAGTAGCGCTCTTTCAATCAATACGATTGCCGAAATGACGGGCTATTCCTACAATAACTTCATCACGGTGTTTACCAGAATGAACCGCATCTCTCCCTCGCAATGGAGAAAGAATTATGGTCAAGGATAAACTCTATGAAAGGAAGTGCTGAATTTTGTCGGTAAATTTTTAAAAGATGTAGAAAATCATAGGCACATCCAATATATTTCCGTACCTTTGCCCCATTATTGAATCTTGATTTTAATAGCCAGACATGATAAAGAAAGTCGTCACAATCCTCTGGATTTTCATCGCGCTGATCGCACTTGCGTGCGTCGTTATATTCTTTTCGATAGCTAAAGGGTGGATAGGTTACATGCCTCCGGTAGAAGATTTGGAAAACCCTAATTATAAGTTTGCCACAGAAGTTTTTTCCGATGACGGTAAGGTTTTGGGAACTTATTCATACAGTAAGGAAAACCGTGTTTATGTGGGCTACCAGGATTTATCCCCTCATGTTATCAATGCATTGATTGCCACTGAGGATGTACGTTTTTCGGAACATTCGGGCATTGATGCCAAAGCACTGTTCCGAGCAGTGGTGAAGCGGGGCATCCTGATGCAGAAAAATGCCGGCGGGGGAAGTACCATTACCCAGCAGCTTTCCAAACAACTTTACTCTCCCAGCGCGGACAATGTAATGGAGCGTCTTTTCCAAAAGCCGATAGAGTGGGTGATTGCCGTAAAACTGGAGCGTTACTACACTAAAGAAGAAATTCTGACCATGTACCTTAATAAGTTCGACTTCCTGAATAACGCAGTGGGCATAAAGACTGCCGCCTTTACTTATTTCGGGTGCGAACCCAAAGACTTGAAGATAGAGGAAGCCGCCACATTGGTTGGCATGTGTAAGAATCCTTCACTTTATAACCCGGTGCGGTATAACGAGCGTTCCCGCGGGCGCCGCAATGTGGTACTTGACCAGATGCGTAAGGCCGGATATATTACGGAGGCCGAACGGGATTCCCTGCAGGCATTGCCTCTAAAACTGAAGTACAACCGGGTGGACCACAAGGAGGGGATGGCAACGTATTTCCGTGAATACCTGCGTGGGGTGCTGACCGCTAAAAAACCGGACAAGTCTGATTATCGCGGCTGGCAGATGCAGAAGTATTACGAAGATTCACTCGACTGGATCAACAATCCTTTGTATGGCTGGTGTGAGAAGAACACCAAGAAAGACGGAAGTAAATATAATCTTTATACGGACGGGTTGAAAATTTATACGACACTTGACTCCCGTATGCAGAAGTATGCGGAAGATGCCGTCACGGAACATTTGAAAGAGCTGCAAGGCTACTTCTTTAAGGAAAAGAAAGGGGCCAAGAAAGCGCCTTATACTTTCCGGCTGACTCAGGAACAGGTGGATGAGATTCTGGGACGTGCCATGAGACAGTCGGACCGTTACCGCCTGATGAAGAAAGCGGGTGCTTCGGATGCTGAAATAAAGAAAGCCTTTGATACTCCGGAGGAGATGTCCGTATTCAGCTGGGCGGGCGAGAAAGACACTGTCATGACTCCAATGGACTCTATCCGCTATTATAAGTTCTTCCTCCGTGCAGGCTTCATGTCAATGGATCCGCGCAGCGGGTATGTGAAAGCCTATGTAGGTGGTCCGAATTACCATTATTTCCAATATGACATGGCCATGGTAGGACGCCGCCAGGTCGGTTCTACCATCAAACCGTTCCTTTACACACTGGCTATGGAGAACGGATTCTCGCCGTGCGATGAAGTCCGACACGTGGAATATACATTGATCGATGAAAACGGAAAGCCTTGGACTCCCCGCAATGCCAACAAGAAGCGTCTCGGTGAAATGGTGACCGTGAAGTGGGGACTTGCCAATTCGGACAACTGGATTACGGCTTATTTGATGAGCAAACTGAATCCTTATAATCTGAAACGGCTGATTCATACATTCGGTGTCCGTAACCGTGAAATTGTTCCTTCCGTCTCTCTCTGCTTGGGGCCTTGCGAGATTTCTGTAGGCGAAATGGTTAGTGCATATACTGCATTCCCCAATAAGGGAATCCGGGTAGCTCCTTTGTTTGTGACACGGATTGAGGATAATGACGGCAATGTACTGGCAACTTTCGCGCCGGAAATGCAAGAGGTGATCAGTGCATCCAGCGCTTACAAGATGTTGGTGATGTTGCGTGCCGTTGTCAATGAAGGCACAGGCGGCCGCGTCCGCCGTTTGGGCGTAGCGGCAGACATGGGAGGCAAGACAGGTACCACCAATTATAATGCAGACGGTTGGTTTATGGGCTTCACTCCTTCGCTTGTTTCCGGATGCTGGGTAGGAGGTGAAGACCGTGACATCCACTTTGACACGATGCTGCACGGGCAGGGTGCTTCCATGGCTTTGCCTATCTGGACCAAATACATGGTGAAAGTTCTTGGTGATAAAACTTTGGGGTATGATGAGAACGAGAAGTTCCAGTTGCCCGAAGGTTTTGATCCCTGTAAGGATAATATGGAAGGGGACAACAGTGTGGAGGAACCGATAGAGGGGTTGGATGAATTATTCAATTGATGGCTTAAATGGTTTACACAATCAGTATTGGCAGTAACGAGCAACGGAAAGCCAACTTGGCGCTGGCACGCAAACGGTTATCCGACTTCTTTCCCGGTATCCGCTTCTCTACGGAGGAGGAAACGAAGCCTTTGTATCTCCACCGCTCCGATTTGTTCTCCAATCAAGTGGCGCGTTTTATGTCTGACCGGCAGGCCGGTGAAGTGATTGCCCGGTTGAAAACCATCGAGCAAGAGGCCGGAAGGACTTCTGAAGAAAAGGAACAGGAGATAGTGCGTCTGGATATTGATTTGCTTGCCTGTGATTCCATGATTTACAAACCGGAAGATTGGAAGCGGGATTATATCGTACGCGGATTGCAGGAGTTGGAGCTATAGACTAGACTCTCTTGAAATAGGAAAGAAATGAGCCCCTTCGATTATAAATATGAAGTAATGCTATCCTTTTTTTATTAGAAAAGGGGCACAAAAGGATTTGAAGAATATGAAATTTTTAGGAATTATTCCCGCCCGCTACGCATCTACGCGTTTTCCGGCCAAACCGTTGGCCATGTTGGGGGGTAAGACAGTAATACAACGGGTGTATGAACAAGTGGCGGGGGTATTGGATGATGCCTACGTCGCTACAGATGATGAACGCATTGAAGCTGCCGTCAAAGCTTTCGGTGGAAAGGTGGTCATGACTTCCGTGAATCATAAAAGTGGCACGGATCGCTGCTATGAAGCATACACGAAGATAGGCGGGGCGTTTGAAGTTGTCGTGAATATCCAGGGAGACGAGCCTTTTATCCAACCTTCACAGTTGCAGGCTATCAAGGCTTGTTTTGATGATTCCACGACCCAGATTGCCACTTTGGTAAAGCCCTTTGCTGCAGATAATGGCTTTGAAGTACTGGAGAACGCAAATTCTCCGAAAGTGGTGCTGAACAGGAATATGAACGCTTTGTATTTCAGCCGCTCTGTCATTCCTTACCAACGGAATGCCGAAAAAAAGGATTGGCTGAAGAATCATATTTATTATAAGCATATAGGCTTGTATGCCTACCGCGTGGAAGTGCTGAAGGAAATCACTTCGCTTCCCCAGTCTCCCCTTGAACTGGCAGAGTCGCTGGAACAATTGCGCTGGTTGGAAAATGGTTATACCATCAAGGCGGGAATAACGGAGGTGGAGACTATAGGAATAGATACTCCACAGGACTTGGAACGTGCGGAAATGTTTTTGAAAGAGAGTGGCAGAGCGGCAAAGTGAGAAAGATGATAGACAGAACCCTTCAACCCCGAATACTCGAACCGGAACAATTGGCGGTACAAATGCCTGAACGTATGGTATTGTCTAACGGCATACCGTTGAATGTACTGAATGCAGGTGAAAATGAAGTCGTACGCATTGACTTTCTGATAAAAGGCGGCAGGTGGCAACAGGTACAACCTTTGCAGGCCTTGTTTACCAACCGGATGCTGCGGGAAGGAACCCGCCGTTTTACAGCGGCTGAAATTGCGGAAAGGTTGGATTACTATGGAGCTTGGCTGGAACTGTCCAGTGCGTCGGAACACGCTTATCTCACACTCTATTCATTGAATAAATATTTGCCGGAAACTCTGGATGTGCTGGAATCCATTGTGAAGGAACCGATATTTCCGGAAAAGGAACTGGGTGTAATCATAGATACTAATATCCAGCAATTTCTGGTCAACTCTTCCAAGGTTGACTTCCTGGCACATCGCGGACTGCTAAAAGCGGTGTTCGGAGAGCGGCATCCCGGAGGACGTCTGGTACAGGAGGAGGATTATCATCGTATTACTCCTTCGGTATTGCGTGATTTCTACAACCGCTATTATCATTCCGGTAATTGCAGTATCTATTTGTCCGGTAAAGTGACGGACGAGTGTATCCGGAAGGTTGAGCAGCTTTTTGGGAGCGAACCTTTCGGCACCGGTTTCCGCAAACCGGAAAAGAAAGAGTATCTTCCGGTTGTTTCTGAAGAGAAACGTATTTTCATAGAACGCCCCGATGCATTGCAGAGTGCGGTGCGTATGGGAATGCTTTCTCTGGACCGTAATCATCCCGATTATCTGAAACTCCGCGTGCTGGTCACTTTATTCGGAGGCTATTTCGGAAGCCGGCTGATGTCTAATATACGCGAGGAAAAAGGATATACATATGGTATTTCTGCAGGTGTCATGCCTTACCCCGGTCAAGGTGTACTGGCCGTGAATGCCGAGACGGCCAATGAATTTGTAGAACCTCTGATAGCTGAGGTTTACCACGAAATAGATCGCTTGCAGAATGATCTGGTTCCTGCCGAGGAACTTTCGATGGTTCAGAATTACATGTCGGGAGAGATGTGCCGCAGTTATGAATCAGCTTTCTCTTTGGCAGACGCATGGATATTTGTCCAGATATCCGGTTTGCGGGACTCTTACTTTACGGATGCTTTGGATGCCGTAAAGAACGTTACTCCGGAAGAGATCCGTGAACTTGCCGGAAAGCATTTATGCAAAGAGAAATTAAAAGAAGTCGTATCCGGCAAAAAAATGTCATAAAATGCGTAAAGTACCGCGTTGTTTTGGCAGATAAATCGTATCTTTGTACATAAGATGTTGAGGAAGTGTAACAAATTACAGCTTGGATACGTCTTCTTTATCAGTAATATAAACTATTAATCCCCAATGAAATATCTATATACTGCACTCATTCTGGCATGTTTATGCCAAGGTGGAGCTACTGCTCAAGAAAAGAAAAATGGTTTTTTCGACAAAGTTAAAAGCACATTCTCCTCAGAAATAAAGATAGGAACCCATACATTCAAGGATGGCAGTGTCTATACAGGCGAGATGAAAGGACGTAAGCCTAATGGCAAAGGAAAAACGGTCTTTAAGAACGGTGATGTATATGAAGGGGAATATGTGAAAGGGAAACGCGAAGGCTTTGGTACTTATATGTTTACTGACGGGGAGAAATACGAGGGGCAGTGGTATCAGGATCAGCAGCACGGCAAGGGTATTTACTATTTTATGAACAATAACCGCTATGACGGCATGTGGTTTCAGGATTACCAGCACGGTAAAGGTACGATGTACTATTACAACGGTGACATTTATGAAGGTGATTGGGTGAACGACAAGCGTGAAGGTCGGGGAACATATACCTGGAAGAACGGCTCTAAATATGTAGGTTCCTGGAAAAACGACAAGAAGGACGGCGAAGGTGCGCTGACCTGGAATGATGGCAGCAAATATGAGGGCCAGTGGAAAAATGATGTCCGTGACGGTAAAGGAACTTTTGAATATGCCAACGGGGATAAATATATAGGAGATTGGATGGATGATATGCAGCATGGCAAAGGAATCTACTTCTTTCATACCGGTGACCGCTACGAAGGTTCTTATGTACAGGGTGAACGCACTGGTGAAGGTATATATTACCATGCCAGCGGTAATAAGTATGTGGGGCATTTCAAGAATGGCAAGCAGGAAGGCCGTGGCATATTTACGTGGGCAAGCGGTGCCGTATATGATGGTGAGTGGAAAGATAACCAGCGTGATGGCAAAGGCACTTACAAATGGAATGTCGGTGACTCTTACGAAGGTGAGTGGAAAGACAATAAATTCAATGGCCAGGGTACCTTGATCCTGACCGACGGGACCAAATATAAAGGTGGTTTCGTGAATGGTATGGAAGAGGGCAGCGGTGTGCAGGAAGACAAGAACGGCAATCGTTATGAAGGCTTTTTCAAGCAAGGAAAGAAAGACGGCCCTTTCGTGGAAACCGATAAGGATGGAAAGGTGATACGGAAAGGAACCTACAAAATGGGAAGGCTGATTGATAAATAAATTGAAGAGCGAAAAAAGCGAAAGGCTGCGCAATGTTCACTTGAACTGCGCAGCCTTTCGCTTTTTCTATTTTATTCTAAGAAGTGCAGGGCACTTTTAGATAATGTATTGTGAACTGATGGATTCGTTGTTCATCACTCGCTTGATGGTTTCGGCGAACATATCAGCAATGCTTAGCTGTTTTACCTTGGCGCATTTTTTTGAGTAAGGAATGCTGTCTGTAAATACCATTTCTGTCAAACCGGATTCTTGTACACGGAAAGAAGCAGGGTCGGACATCACACAGTGGCTGGCAATGGCGCGGACTGATTTTGCACCGGCTTCCAGCATGATATTGGCAGCCTTGGTGATAGTTCCGGCCGTATCTACGATATCGTCAACCAATACAACATTCTTGCCTTGCACGTCACCGATAATCTGCATGGTAGCCACTACATTGGCTTTCTCACGTGTCTTGTTGCATAATACCAAAGGTACGCCGAGGTATTTGGAGAATGTGCTGGCACGCTTGGAACCGCCTACGTCCGGAGTCGCGATAACCAGATTGTCCAACTTCAATGATTCGATATAGGGGAGGAACACGGCTGATGCATACAGGTGATCCACCGGAATGTCGAAGAAACCCTGGATTTGGTCAGCGTGGAGGTCCATCGTAATCAAGCGGTCGATACCTGCTACTGAAAGCAAGTCGGCAACCAACTTGGCACCGATAGATACACGGGGTTTGTCTTTTCTGTCCTGACGTGCCCATCCGAAATACGGGATGACAGCTACGATGCTTTTGGCTGATGCTCTTTTGGCTGCATCAATCATCAGCAGGAGTTCCATTAAATTGTCAGAATTAGGGAAAGTTGATTGAACCAGGAATACATGTGCGCCGCGGATAGACTCTTCATAAGAAACGGCGAACTCACCGTCTGCAAAATGGGTGATGTTCATATTTCCCAGAGGGCAATCAAGGCTGGCGCAGATTTTTTCTGCCAGGTATCTCGAGTTTGTTCCCGAGAATACCATAAAGGGTGCTTTTTCGCTCATTTGTGTAATAGATGTTACCTATTTGTTAATTTGCATGCAAAGGTATGAATTTCCCGTTACATAACACAAGACTTATTGTAGAAAAAATATTTTTAGTTCCCGGATTTATTTGTAGCTTTGCTTTATGAAACGGCTTTCTTTAATATTGCCAGCAAGTTTGCTGTGGCTTTGTGCAGCAATGATTTCGTGCGTGGGTACAGCTCCCATGAAGGAAGTGCATCTCATCGATTCATTGAATCAGGTGGCATATACTTATCGTTATAAGGATTTGGATTCATCCTGCCATGCCGCCTCACGGGCATATAACGAAGTAAGCATGTACAGGCAAGGCAAGGCGGAAGCCTGCAACAACTTGGGATTTTGTGCTTTTATGCGCATGGACTTCGAACAGGCGGTAAAGTACCACCAGGAAGTTTATGACCTGACAAAAAATGAACTGGAGCTTCTTGTTGCCGATATAGGATTGATGAAGATATATCAGCGTACTGCCTTGAACAAGGAGTTTTATGATTACCGCAATAGCGCACTGCGCCGTATGAAGCGGATAGCCGAGGATGCCAATCTTTTTGTGGACAAGCATGAACGGTTGCGCTTGAACTATGCGCGTTCTGAGTTTTATATTGTCTCTGCGGTTTATTACTACTATTTGCAGCAACGTCCGGAAGCTGTGGCGTGCATCGACGAAGTCCCGGAAAATGAAGAATTGGCGGCAGATACCAACCAGTTGCTGTACTATCATTATATAAAAGGCTCTGCTGCCTTGTGTGATGGCGAAACGCCGGATGAGCAACGTTTGCACGAGTTTGATGAACTTTATACAACCTGGCATTTGGCTTCAAAAAAGGGGTATCTTTATTTTGAAGGTAACGGTGTGCAGGGGCTTGCCAACCTGATGGCTTCACCGGATAATTATGAATTCTTCCAGAATAGGCGTTCGCATGCATTGAAGCAATTGGGTGTGCCGGTAGATTCCTTGTTGCCGATGCGGCTGGGGCAACTGGCCTTGGCAAAGTTCAGCCAATACAATGATTTATATCAGATTGCAGGAGCATATGTTTCTATCGGCAAGTATTTGAATGCGCATGGCAGGTATGAGGAAGCACTGGACACGTTGAGAACGGCACTGGAATGTGTAAACGATCATCACCGCCGTTTTTATAACTGCCGTGACAGTTTGGACTGGCTGAAAGCCTACGACAGCAGGGATACTATCTGTGCGGAAAAGGCATGGATAGAACATAAGCTAAAGACGGTTCCGGAGTGGATATCCCGCATTCGTGAGCAATTGAGCGTGTCGTATGCCGGACTGGAGATGAAGGCCAAATCTGATTACAACCGCAATATTTATCTGGATATCTTGGAGGATACCCGGCAGGACAAGGAACTGGAGAGCCGTTATCTTGCGTTGGAGAAGGAATCAACCCAACTGAATGCCCTGCTCTTCTTTGTAGTGGTGGGCTTTGTGCTGGTGTTCCTGTTCTTCTGGTTCTTTAACAAACGTTCCAAAGTAAAGAATAAAATACATCTGCACCGTTTGCAGGAAATGCTGGATATCTGCCAGGAGATAACGGCAGCCATCCCGGCGGATGCACGGACAGAGGAGGAGGTCATAGATGCCATTCAGTCTGCAGTGGCTCCCAAAATGGAAGATTTGCTCGGAGTGAAAGATATCCGTATTGAAAACCGTCGGCTGGTATTGCCACAACACATGGGCAAGGATGAGTTGGCAATGGTGAAGGTAATAACTCCTTATATACAATGGGCATTGGATAATGGCATGACTTCCATCTCTTTGGGAGACGAGCGCAGGAGGCTGGAAAAGCAACGTTATATTTATGAGCAGCATATTGCCGGAAACAAACGTCAGAATCTGGTGAAGAAAGCATGTATGTCCATTGTCAACGGTATTCATCCGTATATAGACCGTATTATCAACGAAGTGCATAAACTGAACTGGAAAGGCTTTATCAATGATGAGAAAATCAAAAGGGAGAAATATCAATATATTGATGAGTTGGTAACTACCATCAATGAGTACAATGATATCTTGGCTTTGTGGATTAAGATGAAACAAGGTACATTGAGCTTGAATGTCGAGACTTTTGGTTTGAATGAACTTTTTGAACTGTTGAGAAAAGGAAACCGTGCTTTTGAAATGAAACGGCAGCATTTGGAGGTCATACCCACAGATGCTTGCGTGAAGGCGGATAAGGCGTTGACTTTATTCATGATCAATACTTTGGCGGAAAATGCCCGGAAATATACTCCGCAAGGTGGAACGGTACGAATATATGCCCGTTCGGAAAAGGATTATGTGGAAATCTCCGTGGAAGACAATGGATGTGGATTGTCGGTTGACGATGTAGCACGCATTGTCGACGAAAAGATTTATGACTCTAGGATCATTGGCATGAATGATGCCATAGACCGGGAAGAATTGAGGAAAAACAAAGGAAGTGGTTTCGGACTGATGAACTGTAAAGGAATCATTGAGAAATATCGTAAAACCAATGATTTGTTTAAGGTCTGCCTTTTCAATGTCGAGAGTACTTTGGGGAAAGGAAGCCGTTTCTATTTTCGTTTACCGGTAGGAGTCCGTAAAACGTTGACTATGTTGCTGCTCTGTATGTCTTTCGGATGCTTTTCCTGTAGCGGAGTTCCGGAGAGGGCAGATGGGGAGAAGGTTCCGGATTCTGTAGCATTAGCTGCCCGAAATGAATATGAGTTGATGCTGGACATTGCTTCTGATTTTGCCAATAATGCCTATTACAGTAATATTGACGGCGATTATGAGCAGGCTTTGCAGTTCGTGGATTCGGCCATGTATTACTTGAATGCCCATTATGAAAAATATGCACCCTCCCCGCAGCACTTTATGATGCTGACAGGTGACGGGCAATCTGCTGAATTGGATTGGTGGAACGAAATGTTCAACTCTGATTTTCACGTAATCCTGGATATCCGCAATGAGGCTGCGGTTGCCTTTCTTGCCTTGAAACAATGGGATGACTATAGCTACAACAATGCTGCCTATACAACTCTATACAAGTTGCTTGGGGAAGACCAGTCTCTGGAGGAATATTGCCGCCAGTTGGAACGTTCCACGAATAATAAGCTGGTAGGTATCTTGCTGGGTATTATGCTTATTTTGGCTTTGTTGTTGGGATATTATATTTTTTACGTCCGGAAGCGGTTGGTGAACCGGTGGAATCTGGAACAAGTTTTGGAAATCAACAAGCAAATTTTTGAGGCTTCCCTGTTGACGTCTCCAGAGACGGAAGAGATGCTGCAACGAGAGGAAGATACCTTGAAAGAAATTCCTTTGCAAATAGTCAATGCGGCTTATGATGCGGTCAATGAGTTATTGAGCATAGACCGTTTGGGCGTTGCTGTGTATAATGAGTCTGCACACCGTCTGGAATATGCTTCAAATCCTTCCGAAGATATCTGGGGGGATGATGTTTCCTGGAAAGGTTTTATCCAACATTGTTTTGACAGTCAGGTTTATCAGGCAGAGACCGGCATGCAGGCGCTCCCGCTTATGGTAGATGCGGGTGGGGCGTCACGTTGTATCGGAGTATTGTGTCTGGAACGGCGGGAGGGTACGGAGCAGGAGAGTGACCGGTTGCTGCTGGAATTGGTTGCGCGTTATGTGGCTATTGTAATTTTCAATGCCGTAGTGAAGCTGGCTACCAAATACCGGGATATCGAGACTGCACAGGATGAAGTGCGGCGAGCCTCCTGGGAAGATAGCCTGTTGCATGTGCAGAATATGGTATTGGACAATTGCCTTTCTACCATTAAGCACGAAACGATTTATTATCCGAACAGGATCAAGCAGTTGATAGGGAAATTACGTTCGGGACAACTTACGGAGGCGGAAGAGTTGGAAACCGTGTCTGCCATAGGAGAATTGATAGAGTATTATAAGGGAATTTTTACTATACTCAATTCGTGTGCATCCCGTCAGTTGGAAGAGATAACCTTCAGACGCTCTGTAATTTCCGTACCGGAGTTGCTGAATACTGCGGAGAAATATTTCCGTAAAGTGAGCAAGGGAATGACAGCTCACGTCACCTTCCAGATGGAACAGTTGGACGGAAGTGTGGTTGGAGATGTGAACCAGTTGCGCTTTCTGTTGGAAAATCTGATAGACGAAGCTGTTTCTGTTCCTGTTGATGGAGAAATTCTGCTATGTGCCGCAGTAGATGGGGAATTTGTACGTTTCATATTTACGGATATGCGCAGGGAAAAAACGCGTGAAGAGTTGAACCTACTTTTTTATCCGAATCTGGCACGTATGGCGGCCGGAGAGAGGGGAAAGCTACGCGGGACGGAATATCTGGTCTGCAAGCAGATTATCCGTGACCATGATGAGTTTGCCGGACGCCGTGGTTGCCGTATTAATGCGGAGCCGGGAAAGAATGGCGGATATGCAGTTTACTTTACCGTTCCACGGAGACTGTCGCCTAATCATTATTTGTAATTCATAAATTAGCTATAGAATGCATGGAAGAGAAGAAATTTAAAGTTATCATCGTTGAAGATGTAAAGCTTGAACTGAAAGGTACGGAAGAGATTTTCCGTCACGAGATTCCGAATGCCGAAGTCATTGGTACCGCCATGACGGAACAGGAGTTTTGGCCGCTGATAGAAGCCGGAGTACCCGATTTGGTGTTGCTCGATTTAGGTTTAGGAGGCTCTACAACTATCGGAGTGGATATTTGCCGCAATATATTCAAACGCTATCCGGGTGTGCATGTACTGATATTTACCGGAGAGATTCTAAATGAAAAATTGTGGGTGGATGTGCTTGATGCGGGTGCGGACGGTATCATCCTTAAAACCGGGGAACTATTGACCAAAACAGATGTACAGGCTGTGATGGATGGCAAGAAACTGGTCTTTAACTATCCGATTCTCGAAAAGATTGTGGAACGTTTCCGGAAGTCGGTATTAAATGATGCAAAGCGGCAGGAGGCCATTATCAGTTATGATATAGATGAATATGATGAACGTTTCCTCCGTCATCTTGCCTTGGGATATACCAAGGACATGATTGCCAACCTGAAAGGAATGCCCTTCGGAGTAAAGTCATTGGAGAAACGCCAGAATGAGCTGGTAGGACGGCTTTTCCCTGCAAGCGAACGGGTAGGGGTGAATGCCACACGTCTGGTGGTACGTGCCTTGGAACTTCGCATTCTGGATATAGACAATCTGGAACCTGATGACGAATAAATAACTCAAGCAAGAATTCTATGAAGAGTAAATGGCGTATGCCGCATCCCGCAACAATGTTCTTCCTGCTGACGTTGGCAGTCATCTTCTTATCATGGATATTCGATGTCTATGGCTTGAGTGTACTGCAGCCCGAAACAAGGGAGGAAATACGCGTACAGAGCCTGTTGAGTCCTGAGGGTATCCGTTGGCTATTACGCCATGTAGTGACCAACTTTACGGGATTTGCTCCGCTAGGATTGGTGATTGTGGCGATGTTTGGCATAGGTGTGGCACAGCATTCGGGTTTTATAGATGCGTGTATTCGCCGGGGAGTACGCCGGAACAGGGATCCATGGCGGATTATCCTTTGGGTCATTCTATTGGGATTACTGTCTAATGTGGTGGGAGATGCTGGATATATCATTCTTTTGCCTATTGCTGCTACTTTGTTTCATTCGGCAGGGTTGCATCCTATTGGTGGCATTATAACTGCCTATGTTTCGGTATCCTGCGGCTATAGTGCCAATGTCTTGTTGAGTACCTTAGACCCTATGATTGCTGCAACAACACAGGAAGCTGCTGATGCGGCAAATATTGCTCCCGGACAAACAGGACCTTTATGTAATTATTATTTTCTTTGCCTATCTACTTTCTTGCTGGCTTCGATCATTTATTATATTACCCGTAGAAGTTTGCTGCCCGGTTTGGGTGAGTATGACGGTGACATTCGTTTTCCCGGTTATAAGCAATTGTCCCGTAAAGAGCGGAGAGCTTTGATGGGAGCTGTCGTAGCCGGACTGTTTTATGCGGTGGTCATCTTATGGGCTACTTTTTCTTCTTGGGGGATATTGAGGGGGGTCAATGGCGGTTTGATCCGTTCCCCGTTTATTGTCGGAATCTTGTTTTTGCTCTCTTTGGGCATAGGATTGGCGGGAATGGTTTATGGCTTCGCTTCCGGGCGCTACCGTACAGACGGAGATGTGATAGAAGGGTTGACTCAGCCGATGAAGTTGTTGGGTGTCTATTTTGTCATTGCCTTTTTCGCTTCACAGATGTTTGCTTGTTTTGAGTATTCACACTTGGACAGGTGTATAGCCATTATGGGAGCGGATTTGCTTTCTTCTGTTCGTCTGGACAGTTTGTGGATTTTGATTTTGTTTATATTGTTTACGGCTCTTGTCAATCTTATTATGGTATCTGCCACCTCAAAGTGGGCTTTCATGTCTTTCATTTTTGTTCCGGTACTGGCAGGTATGGGAATTTCTCCGGAGATGACACAGTGTGCTTTCCGCATTGGTGACAGCGCAACGAATGCCATTACGCCTTTTATGTTTTACATGCCGTTGGTGTTGACTTATATGCAGCAGTATGATAAACAATCCACTTATGGTTCCTTACTGAAATATACTTGGAGGTATTCTTTATTGATTCTTTTAGTTTGGACAATATTGTTTATATTTTGGTATATCTGTGGACTGCCTTTGGGCTTGTAACAACAACTTTTTACTGAAATTCATTGACTCTGAGTGAATTAAAGTAATCTGTCATTACTTATTGCAAATAATATTTATGAAATCTTTATAGAAGATGAAAATTTTAGATACAAATATTTGCAGTTTATATAAAAAAAGTGTACCTTTGCACCGCAATTAAGGATGGTTCCGTAGCTCAGCTGGATAGAGCAACG
>OHIU01000547.1_pt1 | contig 20377 bp, 14 predicted proteins | sample 1568281 | NCBI WGS metagenome assembly OHIU01 (sample SAMEA3879543, study PRJEB24766) | human gut metagenome | biome: human-associated habitat; feature: feces | place: USA | collected 1985/1987 | reverse complement strand
GTGTGGATGCTCGCATCGCTACCCAAAACAAAATCATTGAGAAACTGCAATCCTTAATTAAAGGGCTTGCAGTTGCGCTAACGACCAAAGAAAAGGCTAACATTGCAATTTCTCAGTGTTTAGAGTGTCATAGCTCAACACTTCAAGAGAGCGAGGTTTTGTCTAGTGGACTATGCAAAGTGTTTGGTGCAAATGGATTGGTTGGTTATAAAGATGTGCCACAAATGAACGGTGATGCGATACTGGTAATCAAGGATGGTTCGGGTGTTGGTACAGTTTCCTATGCACAGGGCAAATTTTCGGTAATTGGCACACTCAACTATCTTACTGTCATAGGCAACAATGATTTGCGGTATCTGTACTTTGCGCTGTCAGTGTTCAACTTTCAACCGTACAAAACTGGTATGGCGATACCACATATCTACTTCAAAGATTATGGTAAAGCGAAAATATATTGTCCTTCACTTGCTGAACAAAAGCGTGTCGCAAACGTGCTTGACAAATTGGAGAGCAAACTTTTTGTTGAGCAAGAACTTCTTGCGTCATTCAATCAACAAAAACTGTATTTGTTGGGGAAGATGTTTATATGAACATCTTCCTTAATAGATATTGTTTCTGTATTTGATATTTCTGTAATAGTTGCCTTTCAACATCCTCTTTAAGCGATAACACTGAAAGAAAATGACTAATTTCTTTTTGCCTATCTAAATCTGGTATTGGGCATTTTATGTGATTTATATCCTTTAGGTAGGCTGTTTTCATCGTACCTTCAGTTACAACACGTTCAACTTCTTTTTGAAAATATGAAGATTGCATAAAGTAATAAAGAAATTCAACATCAATATTTGTATTAGGGACAATACCTAAAATTCCTTGTTTGGTACAGACTGGATATTTGTTTATAGAAATAGCACCGATTGTTGCTCCATTAGAGTATATAATGGAGTGCGTAGGAATCAGCCATGCTGAAGATTTTTTGAGTCCTAACTCTGTAATATAGTCTTTGTTAGCCGATAAATATTTATTGCTCAAATCGTCTATTTTTATGAAAGGAATGCTGCCGTTATCATAAAATTCTGTATTTGACGTAGTGGGTGTTCCACCCTCACCTGCTTTACTATATAATGTTTCAAATGCCACTAACTGCCCACATTTCAGAGTTATTATATCATCTATAAGCCCTTTAATTAAGGATTGCTGTACAGTAATGTCCGCAATTATTCATCGGTGCTATTCTTCACAAACAAATATGATTCCACTGTCCGAATTACTCAAACAATGTTCTGATAGAAATCGCAGTGGCTCTGATTTGCAAGTTCTTTCGGTTAGTAACAAATACGGATTTATAGCTCAATCAAACCAATTTGAGGACAGAGAAGTAGCAAGCGATGATACCTCAAATTATAAGGTTGTGAAGAAAGGTATGTTTGCATACAATCCTGCTCGTATAAATGTTGGCTCAATAGCATTGTACGAAATGGACGGTAATGGTATTGTTAGTCCCATGTATGTTTGCTTTACTACAAAATCAGAATTATTACCCAGTTATCTAAAGTACTATTTTGCATCACAAACATTCAAACATGAAATGTATAAACGCCTGGAAGGCAGTGTTCGCTTATGTCTTACTTTTGAGGAGTTGTGCAATATAGAAATTCATTTGCCAAATATTGAGCAACAAAAGAATATCAGTAAGTACATTTCAAAAATCGAAAACAATCTTTCATTAGTGGATAGCATATTTTCTAAATATCAGCAGCAACGAAGATACCTGCTCTCGCAAATGTTTATATGAACATCTGCGAGAGCAAAAATTGCTTCAATTCTTGTAAAATAGAAATGCCCCTTTGTTCGACTTCAAGTTTAGTATAAAAAGCATCAATAATTTTACATATATGCTGTTGCTTTGGTATAGGAGGTAGTCTAATTTCTACCTTTTGAAATATATCCATTCTCAAAGATGGTACAGTAGAACCAACTGAATTTCTAACAAAATAAGAATTTAATGTATTCATAAAATGGTAACAATACTTTGGTATAATACATGAAGCGAAATCCGTTATGGCGTAACACCTTTGGTGTAAAGCAAATTTCCCATTATAATATCGAGGATAAAAACTTTGTCCTTCGCCAGCATAAATAACAGCTTCTTTGTCAAACGAATAAGTTGGAAACCATTTTAATTCTTCTGAACGGTCAAAGAAAGGATACCAATCTTCTTGATGTTCTGTATTAGCATCTTGCACGTCACCAGCACCATTCGTAATATGTGCAATTTTGCCTAAACGTATGGTATGAGCATCTGCTATTGAATGAAAGAGTAAATCTGTTATTGCGGACTTTAGTTTTTTCAAATCCTCAATGATTTTGTTTTGGGTAGCAATGCGCTTGTCTATGGTTATTAACAGTTTTGCAATTTGGGTTTGTTCTTCTTTTGAAGGGATTCCGATATATGCTTCATCAAAATTGCGAACACTGATAGAAAAAACCTTTGTACCTTGAGCAATTCTTCTAATCTGCTTGTGGAATGAATCAGAAGCAAAAGCATAACCTTTATAACCAATAACAGTCCGATTAGAATTATCACGTCCATGTATTGTGTGTAAGCCAGAAACGATTTGTTGGTTATCACAATTAACAACTTCTATGGCTTTAGCTACATCGTTTGTATCTTCAGACGCATCAGCAAATGCTACATCTCCTTCTTTGAATAGGGTAAATGATTTGAGCATAGATTCCTCTTTGATGTAAGGAAGAGAATCACAAGCAACATCTACCATGGTAGGTACTCCTTTATGAATTAAACCGTAATGCAAATTCTTGATTTTACCGTTACTATAATCTAATTGTTCCCATGACAGAGAGTTGGTTGAGTAGAAATCTAAAAGCTCTGAAACTTTTATCGTTTCCCACTCCCCACAGAACTCCGGGAATCTCAGATTTGGAACATTGCCCATTATATTTCTCTAATTATAGGAAACCCCTAAAAAAGCAATTATGACAAAGAAATCAATTAGAGAAATTGCGATGGCTTGGCGAGAAGACAAGCGTCCGTATGTGAAGCAATCAACATTTGCAGCTTATATGTTGATTCTGGAAAACCATCTTTTACCATATTTTGGTGAAAGTGATGCGTTAAGCGAGAAAGCGGTACAAGATTTTGTACTACAAAAACTCAATGGTGGTATGAGTGTAAAATCGGTAAAGGACATTCTTATTGTGCTCAAAATGGTGATGAAGTTCGGAGTAAAACACGAATGGATGAATTATTCAGAATGGGACATAAAATATCCTACAACAGAAAAGAACAAGGAGCTGGAGGTGTTGACTGTAGCCCATCACAAGAAAATATTGGACTACATTCGTCAAAATTTCACATTCCGTAATTTAGGCATCTATATAAGCCTAAGCACCGGACTTCGTATTGGTGAAGTTTGTGCTTTACGCTGGAGTGACATTGATGTGGATAGCGGAACTATCAGCGTTCAGCGTACCATAGAGCGTATTTATATTATCGAAGGTGAAATGAAACATACTGAGCTGGTTATCAATACGCCTAAAACAAAGAACTCCTGCCGTGAAATTCCTATGAGCAAGGAGTTGCTTGCATTGGTGAAACCGCTGAAAAAAGTGGTAAATGCGGATTACTACATACTCACCAATGAACCATTGCCCACAGAACCACGAACATATCGCAATTATTACAAACGGTTGATGGAGCACCTTGGTATCCCCAAATTGAAATTTCATGGGCTTAGGCATAGCTTTGCGACTCGCTGTATAGAAAGCAATTGTGACTATAAAACAGTCAGTGTATTGCTGGGACACTCAAATATCAGTACCACGCTCAATCTTTATGTCCATCCAAATATGGAACAAAAGAAACGTTGTATCGCCAAGATGTTCAAGTCGCTTGGCAAATAGCATTTTACTGGTATGTAACTTCTGTGCGATCATTTGGAGAAAAACGGTCTAAGTTAGCAAGTCCAAGTGAAAATGCACTAAGCTCAGTCATTGTTAAATAAAACGTAGAAGATGCCCGACATGTACCCGACAAGTTCAAAGAAAATAGCTATGTTGATTGAAGTATAGCTTGTATGCACTTTTAGTTCAAATGTCAAATCGCAGAACTATACAACAATTCCGTAACCACCGTAACAATTACGGCGGTTACAGGATTGTTATAGCCTATGATACGACCAAACAAATGCCAATGATAGTTGCTTTCTAAAGATTCGTAAACTTTCAATTACGTCCATTTATCCAAAATCTTCGGTACGATTATAGCCATGGCAATCCCCAAAATTGCAATAAGAATATAGATAACGACTGCTTTCCATATCAACGCTGAATGCAATATTTCTGCATTGGCCACTATCATGCTGACGAAAAAAGAAGATAGGGCTACCAGTATTATAATGGTGATATAAAATGTGGTAGCCGGAATATGGATGGCATTGTCGGCTTTCTTTATTCTCCGCTCGGCTTCCTTGCATTTGCTTTCAATCTGACTGAGAAAATCACATAGAAGCCTTGCGCCAAATTCTACTGCCATTTTCTGCATTTCTTCAGAAATGATAGGTTTACACTCTCGTATAGAGTCGGACAGATTTTTAATATCCGTTCTCAACTTGAACACGTTGTCATTCAGCTTGACAAGTTCTTGTGCATTGATATCGAGTAGGCGATTTTCTTCCTCCTGATATTCATTCTTAGGATTGGACTTTATGGATTCCGCTTCTGCCATTTCTGCGGAAAAATCAAATTTCTTCTTCATGCGCTTATCGTTTTAATCCTATTATCGTTTTCTTTCCTAACGAACGACTGGCAGCACGAGCGCATCTGCGAGCCCATTGCAAATCGTCTTCGTCTTTATCTCTCCATGGAAGCTCGCTTTGCGAACCTCCGCCACCTCCGCCGGTTGCTACATTCGGCGTATCAAGCAGTCCGACAAAAATAGCCACGGCCATATCAGCCAGTTCATGCGAGTTGGAAACGAACCTGTAATTAAATTCGTCGTTGAAACAGTCAAGCACTTTTTCCGGAATATAGAACTTGTGTTCCTTATCTTTATGGGTAAGGGTGTAGGGAATCATATTCGAATGGTCTGGGCGATATTGGGTGTAGTCAATAGGTGCAGCCTTATGTTCTGCTATTTGTTGAACCTCTAAGGGTGTATTGTTTCTAATGGCAATTGCTGGCTGATGGTACAGTTTCTCCCATGTCGCAGGAAGTTTCGAGACCATTAGGTTCCTGCCGACTCCCAATTCGGAAGCCTTGTATTTGGTATTCCCATGCACGAGTGCATATCCACGAAGAATACCCTTCTTGTCCTCTCTTTCATGGACGGTATAACCTTTCCGTATAAGAGCACTCTTGTATTCATCCCATGACCATGATGGCATTGCTTTCAACACCTCCATACAGTCCCAGTTCACTTGTGGAATGTTCCAATTTCGGATTTGCGCTGCAGTTGTCCAGCCTCGTTTCTTTGCCACTCGCTCGGCTGCACGTTGTGCACGAAGATGAATGTTATGGTCGTTGTTGATATTGCCATCTTCATCCAAACGGCAAATCGCAGCATGGAGGTGAGGGACTTCGCCTTTGGATTCCGTATGCAACCAAACTGAGTATTTGCTGCCCGCCAAATTGGTCGGACAGGAACGGACTTTTCCATCCTTGCCGGTAATCACTTGTTTGTCGAACTCCTCGGCGAATTCCTGCCAAAGATTTTGCCAATCTTCGATGTCATAGAATTGGGTATGTTCGGGCGATGGACTCAGCTCGATTCTGATAACGGAGTTCTTTATCGGTCGATGCTGGGATAGGGTCAACTGCATGGAGTTCCATATCCCCATAGCATCCGGTTCTGAGGACAACAGATTGTCCAATACCCGATAGATTTTCTCCGGATGCTTCTTATGCTGTGATTCGCCGGTAATGTAACGGAGGTCGTTTATGCCGTGCGATATGGCTTTGGCTTTCGCAATCATTCTTCTTCGGATTTAGGGTTGGACGGAATTTTGTTCTTCTCTTTTACAGCATTCAGGAGCTGGCAGATATTTTCGGCCATATTGCCAAGTTCCTTAAGCCAGCCGACCATGAACGGAATCTAATTGAACATTACCATGCGTTGCTTTGTGGACATTCCGTGTAGGGCGGAGATGTATTTTACGAGGTCTGATCGACAATCGTCCAGATTCTGCAACAGTGCTGCTTCTTCTTTCGTGAGCCTTGCTTTTGGCTTGAAGTTATACGCACGTGATAATATGTAGTCACTTACAGTCATGCCGCATTGTCCGGCCAGTGATTTTATATGCTCCTTCTGAGTAGGAGTGACTTTTGCTCCGATGAAGACGTTTCTGGTTTCTTTCAAGGAATCCGATGTATTTTCAATATCTTCTTTCATTTGAATCGTTTTATAATGGTTGAATAGGTGCGAGCTTGCGAGTACCGCACCGGCGAGGGAACTGAGCAGGTGAGAGTGCCAATGTACAACCGTAACGCAGTGAGGTTATACCTTGGCATATCTCGCAACAGTTACCTGTTGATGTTTCCCGACACACTATATAGGATGCGTATAGTGAACTGGCACTCAGATAGGAAACATAGGATGATATGAGCCTCTAAAAGAGGGGAGAATATGAATATCTCACATGATGTCTTCCTGCCGACTTTGCTTTATTTTTATATATACGCCCCGACAATAAAGTAAAGTTGAACTCAATAATGGTATTCTGGATTGAAGGCATAATCTTTCCCTTCTTTTATAACCATTTGTTTGTCGCTTAGCAATGTTGCGACCTTTACCGCCTTGTTATAACTGAGTTTTATACCCTGCAATCCGTAACCCTCTTTCAAGCGTTCTATATAATCATCGTAATTGCTGATGTTGCCATTGGCAAAAACGGTATCCAATGCTGGACGATGTACATTCTTTGGAATCTCCTTGTCCGGATCGAACGGTCCTTTGGTTGGTCGTCCGGTCTTCTTCTCTTTGGGCAGATAGGACTCTACCGGTTCGGGCATGGCTTCCTCGTTTATGCGGAAGGCGAAAGGCTCAAACTCACGGTCACGGATATGGACGGCTTCGACCACGCTTACAGTTTTGTCTTCTTTGTCCACTTCGACCTGCATGATGGTTTCCGCTTTATTGTTGAGTTCCGTGCCGATGTGACCACGGGCATGTTCATCATTCTTGTTCTGATGCAAGACGGTATGGATATGGATTTGCCTGTCATCCGTCCACTGCATGAATTTGGAGATGATGTCGGTGGATTCGCTGGAGGAGTTGGTGTCGTAAAGGAAATTACGAATGCCATCTATGATGACCAATCTCAAATCCGGTATTGTGCCAATGGCCTGTTCAACTATCGCTAGACGTAATTTAGGGGAAAACTTGTGCAGAGCCTGCATAATTAGATTATCCGGATTCTTGTATTCCGGCAAGTCGGCCAAACGTAAGGTGCGTTTCAATACCAACTGGCAATGATACCGCCTCTGCTCTGTGTCTATGTATAGAATCTTCCGCTTGTTTTCGGGAAATGTAGACCGATAATGAAGAACGGTGCTGCCACTCAATGCCGATGCGACAATGGCTGAAACGTTGAAAGTTTTCTTGCTTTGGGCTTTCCCGATGGAAGCACTGAAGTTTCCCAATGTTCCGATAACAGTATCGTCCACCATCAGAACCACCGGGGAGTGTTCGTATGTACTTGTTACGCTTATTGTAGACTCCGCCATGTAAGCGGCCAATTCTTCCGGAGAAAGAATAATAGTGTCTGTCTTTTCCATCGCTACCAGTTTTTAGGGTTCGGTTTACGGCGATGGGAGGCGAGCAAGGATTCATTCTCGTCTTCGAAACTTTGCGGAGCCGGATTCTTCCGGGAAGATTCCAGCCATCTATCCAGTTCGTCACGATAGATGTAGAGATGCTTTCCTTGTTTTATAACCGGAATATCGTCCTTCTTGACCTTGTAATAAAAGGTCGACAACGGCATTTTAAGATAGTTGCAAGCCTCCTGTACGGTCATGGGAACGTGCGTGTTCTCTTTGGTTTCGTACTGCTTGGAAAGTTTCTCCGTAAGCAGGTTTTCCATACTTGCGATTCTGTCGCATAGTTCGCCTACCACAGTAGGCAGGTCGTTGAATGTCAGTTGGTCTTTTTCTATATTATAACTATTTTAATCGTTTAACATGCTGCGAACCAACTCAATGAAACTTTGCAGAACAATACAGACCGGATTAATTATTTCGTCTGCATACTTTTTTTATTACGAGTCATCATTATCTGCATCTAAATGGAAACGATAATCGCCTTTATCGGGCACATCAATGGGAATCTGGCTTGAGACATTATCCCGTAAATTGAGTTTAAGATATTCAAGGGTTGCGTTTGCAAGTTCGTATGGGAATGATTCCTTAATAAAAACAACTCTTTTCGCCAAGGGCACTCCCAATCGTTCACCGATATTCCATGCCAGATGGCGTAGTTCCGGCTACCTTAAAGGATTATCTATATTGGAACGGAGCGGTTTATATAAATCGGTTTGACCGCAAGCCATGCACTCGATATTTCCAATGAGAGTGGCAAGAACTTCTTTAGACTGAGTTTCTCATTATTCTCTTTTGGATGACAAACGTCTCATTATATGTAGTTACATGCATACTTTTTGTGTCTGAATTCGCTAAATATATGAATTGGTGGATAAATTTCTATAAAAATTTCACCAATATTTGAGGAAAATGTTTGGGTGGACAAAATTAAAAGAGTTATTTTGCTATAAATTTAGGCTGAAATTCATAAAATAAACGAAGATGGCTACAAAAAATTCAGCAAATATTAAAGTTTATCCCACGAGATTCAGTTTTGTTCGGTTCATGGCTTTCAAGTCAGGGATTGGATGCACGTGGTCAGTATGCTTATATGAAAAGTGGATGGCTTGACCGTATTTCGAAAGGGGTTTATAAGCTACATGGAACAGAACCAAGTCTATTGACTACTGTTTCATCATATAACACACAACTTGGTAAGAGTTGTGTTGTAGGTGCATATACAGCTTTGGAGCTCCGAGGGTACTCCCATTACCTATTTATAGGAAAACCTGTGGCTTTTCTCTTTACTGACAAAAGCAATAAGTTGCCTTCGTGGTTGCTAAAAGAGGAGTGGGATATGAATATAAAATACATGACTACCTCTTTTCTTGGCGATGAACTTTTGGGTGTAGAAACGATGACTATCAATCAGTGCAATTTTCTTGTGTCATCTCCAGAGCGAGCTATATTGGAGTGCTTGAACCTACCTGATTCTTCATCTTCTTTGCTCGACATTTATTATATCATTGAAAGTATGACAACCCTTCGTTCCAATTTGGTTCAGACATTGTTGGAGGCCTGCACGTCTCAGAAAGTGAAACGTCTTTTTCTTTATATGGCTGAAAAAGCAGGTCATTCCTGGTATAGGGCGTTAAAACTGGATAATATTAATCTTGGTACATCTAGGTTTATGATCACGCCAACGGGAAAGTATATCAATAAGTATAATATGACAATTTCAAAGGAACTTGCAGAATATGAATAATAATCTAACATTATCAATAACTACTATAGGTGATTTGCTCCTTCGCAAAACCATTACTATTACTAATAGTGGAGAGCCAATTAATGATGTAAGTCTATGTGTGCCTATTTATCAGCGTCCATACAAGTGGACGGCTCGTAATGCCATACAATTGCTTGATGACATTATTGAAGCGAAGAATAGCAACAAAGAAAGATACAGGGTGGGTACACTTATCCTTCACAAAGCAAAGGATAAGGAACAATATGATATTGTTGATGGTCTGCAACGTACCATAACTTTCTCATTACTTTTGACTGCATTAGGCGAAGATGGCATTGAGTTCTTGCAGCAGAAAATATATAATAATGTGCACAATAACCATAATATTGCTAACAACTATAATGCACTTAACCGTAGGGTCGGATTAAAGTTGCAAGACAGCGACTCGGCTACTGAACACCAAAGAGAGATGGAGCGTCTTAGGGACTATATTGAGAATATGTGTGAATTGATTGTTGTAATAACTCCCGATGTGTCGGAAGCATTCCAGTTCTTTGATTCTCAAAATGCACGAGGTAAAGCTCTTTATCCTCATGATTTGTTGAAAGCATACCATCTTCGCGAAATGAATACCATTAGTGAGGATGAAACAGAAAAGATAGTAAAGAATTGGGAACAGGTTTCACAAAGTGGTTTAGCAGATTTCTTTGGTAATTACCTATATCGTATCAAAGAATGGGTAAGTGGCAATAAGGCAAATGTTTTAAATGAACACAACATCCATATGTTCAAAGGCATTACGCGTTTTTCAAGAACACCTTATGCCCAATTCTACAAGAGTGCCTATTGTTATGCAGATATGGTCAACTCTTCTGCTATGCCTTTTGTCTCTGGTACTCGAAATGTAAATGCGTTCCAATTAGATACTCCAATAATTGCTGGTAAACCGTTTTTTGAATATACAAAGCACTATTATAATATACTAAAGGATATTCAGAACAACAACAAATATGAGGGCTTCTATATTAATGACAACATTATAGTTAAAACATTGGATAGACATTTAAAAAAAGGAATAGGTAATGGTATAGCACGCCTTTTGTTTGATACTTCGGTTCTGCTTTACGTTGATAGATTCTGCCCAGAAACATATCCTACAAAAGAAGACATGGAACTATTTGAACAATTTGTTGTATACGCATTCATTTGGGCTTATTCATTAAGAGCCCAATACACTAATCTTGGTTGGCTTTCTGCACAGAATTATATTATGGGGTTGAGTGATAAAATCAATGCATTCAATATGTATAAATTGATTGCCAAGCAAGATACTCCATCTTCATTATTGAGTGTTTTGGCTGACAAAATCAATCCTCTTTCGAATGATGATATTAAAGATGGTTGGGCGCAGGAATGCTATGAGTATAGTGGTAAAGGAGATACATTAAAGAATCTAAAGGATGAGATAGATGGCGTGTATGAAAACTATCTGTATTTTTTCCATATAAACGGTTTTTATAAAAATTGATTACAATGAAATATTTGAAAAATATTCTTGAAGAATGTTCGATTAATGACATATATTTCTCAAACAGCGGGGTATCTATATTATACAAGATACCTATCTATCAGCGTAATTATGCTTGGGGGTGTGAAGAGATATACGCCTTAATAAAGGATGTACATGATTCGTTGGAGAAGTCCGTTTACTATATTGGCACTCTTGTCACATACAAAAGAGATGAAAATATTTTTGAGGTTATCGATGGTCAGCAACGACTTACAACAATCTACATCATCTTGAAGGCTTTGGGCATAGGAACTATTGCAAATAGTCTTACTTATTCTGCAAGAAAGGTTTCAGCTATGACAATAGAAAAGATGCCTAAGTTTGGTGAAGAAAAAGATAAGGGTATTGTCGATGGATTCAATTATGCAAAGGAAGCAATTAAAGACATTGTTGGCGAAAAGAAGGCTGACATAGATGCATTCAAGGATTTTTTTTTGAACAAAGTGCATATTATCCATTATCGTGTGCCAAAAGATGTGGATTTAAATCACTATTTTGAGGTTATGAATTCTCGTGGTGAGCAGTTAGAAAAGCATGAGATAGTAAAAGCTAAACTCAGCGAACAGTTGATAGGTGATGAGGACGCTATGGAGAAGTTTAGTCGTATATGGGAGGCTTGTAGCGACATGAGTTTCTACATTCAGCAGAAGCTTCCAGAGATGACAACTGTCTTTGGTAAGACTATGGAAGATTTTGTTATAGAGTCTTTCGACGAGTTTCCAAGTTCTAATGAAGGCTTATTTTCGTCATTAGGAATGAAAACTATTTCAGAACTTTTAAATTCGTCTATAAAAACGATAGATAAAGATGATGAAGTAGACAAGAATGATAATTTCCAGCCAATTATTGACTTTCCGAATTTCTTATTGATTGTACTGAAAATTACAAGGTTGCTGAGTAAAGATGATTTTAATCCTTTGAGTTTTACACTTGACGATAAAGAACTAATTAAGGAGTTCGAGAAGGTAAATCTTACTCCAAAGTTCGTTAAGGACTTCGCCTACAATCTTCTTTTGGCTAAATATTTTCTCGATAACTATGTTATACACCATGCAAATGGTGAAGATAGAGCCATTGAAAATCCATGGAAATTGCAATATTATTATAAGAAGGGTAATAAGGCTGCCTATCTTAAGGATTTGTATGATGGTAATAAAATACAACAAAATGAAGCGATTCAATTACTGTCTATGTTTGAAGTTGCTTTCACGCCTAAGCAAAGAAAAAACTATCTGTTCTATTGTTTATATCACTTGTTTGAGGATTGTGATCTAAATGATTATGTGGATTTTTTAAGAAAACTAGCTGATAAGTATTTCTTTGATGTATATCTTGATACGGGTAAACTCAACGAAATAAATCAGCCTAAGCCTAATAGTTTTGACGAAACTATTCTTAATTGTTATGAATTGAACATCGAATTAGAAGGAGTGAATCGAGATTTCAATAGTGTTTATCCTACTGGATCATGCAATATACCTCTGTATGTTTTTAACTATACAGATTATAAGCTTTGGAAGAAATATGCGGAAGAACTTCGAGGTAACAAAGAAAAGAAAGGTTCTCGTAATAGAATAAAGTTTTTTAGAGCATTAGGTTGTAGTGACTTTGAGTTGGAACCTTTTAAAAATTTCTATTTCTCTCGAACACGAAAAAGTTTGGAGCATTATTATCCACAAGCCAAGGCTGGGGATAATATGCTAATTAACTTGCAAGATATAAATTACTTTGGTAATTTTGCTATGATAGGTTCTGATGCAAATAGTTCTGGCTCCAACTGGAATCCTATTGATAAAAAGAATCGCTATCTTGATACAAAGTCCAACCAAGTAAGCGTTGCTTCATTAAAATTCAGAATCATGTTACAAATATGCCAAGATAATTACGATGCTGGTATTAAAGACGATACCTTAAAACGTCCATTTGGATTAGAATGGAATGTTGATGATATGGTTCGACATCAGGCAAAAATGCTCGAAATCATTATGAACTTATAATCAGCCTACCGGAAAATACATCAATAAGTATAATATGAATGATATAAAATCGGGTGTTTACGCTCATAAGTTTGAGTCGTTGCTCCGTCTTATCCCGATTGTATTATTCACTGAAGTTGCGTGAGGAGGTAGAGTATTTAAGAGATGCTTTTTAGTGAATTTTATTATGTAGTAAATAATAACGAAATTATGAAACAAGGACATAAAAATATAGATTTGGGAGACATGGTTCCTTATAAGATTCCCTATGGTGAAAGAAAACATGTTGTCTTTCTTATTGGTTCCGGATTTTCTGTACCTTGTGGATGCCAACAGGAAAGCAATTGAATGATTTTGTGCTCAATATTAATAATGAGCCTATTACTGTTGACTTTACAGGGAAACTTGCAATTTCAGTTGATGGGAAAAAATATCAAACTGGCAGTCCATATGAGAGTTGTTTGATGTTCTGTTCAGAAGCAATGAAGGAGTATAATAAAAACCATGAGTTTGATTATGAACAGTTCTTTGATTTTATAAGTAATGAAGGAATATATGACTCCTCATATGAGAAACTCGCAAAACCATTTCTTTATATGTTCTCTGACTACCATCGGTTGGTTTCTAATATGAAAACTATTTATACTCAGATGATAGAACATGAACTAAGGAAAGGAAGAAAAACAGAAAAACTTGAGCGTGAGATTGCGTCTGATAAATTTTCGAGATACGAAAACTTAGTGAAGTATCTTGATAAACTTTCGATAGACTATGTCGTTGACATCTTTTCTTTGAATCACGATTTACTTATTGAAAATCTTCCAAGAACAAACTGGCTACAACATGAAGGTATATCAGATGGTTGTCATAGCTATAGGTCGCCCTATTATGGAGAACTGGAATGTAATGGCAATAAATATGATTGTAGACTTGAAGAATATAAAGCCTTTTATAATACGGCAATTAGGTTATATAAATTAGACGGTAGTCTGGATTATCTTATGTTCAAAAGGTGTGGCAGTAATGGATGTTTCAGGAATGATAAAATGATTAAGGTACCATATGGAATAAGTGTTGATAAAACGAAGAAACAGAACAAGAAACGTCTTGACTATATAATGGATTGGATTGAGTATAATTATGATTTCCTTTCAGGAACTGTGTCTAAGACTCACCATTATCATGATAGTTTCTACAAGAAACTGTTCAAACACTTTAGACATAATCTTGGTGGGGCGGAATGTTTAATTGTTATAGGTTATGGTGGACGTGATGTTGGTATAAATAAATATATTTTTGAGTACTTTGATTACCACAATAAGCCTTCATATATCGTGGATCCATTTTATAGTAGCAACGAAGAATTGAAGGAGTTTGGAGTAATGATTGGGGCTAGCTCCATTGAAAAGTCCATAGATGATTTTCAAGAGATAATGTGGAAAAAATAGACATAAATGCTTATGACGGATACATGTCTTAATATAATAACGCAGTTAACGGTTGAATTACATAAAGATGACACCTCAAAAGAAAAGTTAGGGACTGGCGTTCTTTATACCAATAGGAAATTGTCTGGAGTAATATATGTTTTGACGGCCAAGCATTGCCTTGAGAAGTTAGGAGATAAAGATAGGGTGTCGTTAAGAATTTATAAACCCGATACCAGCACATACGAATACGTTACCCCCGTTAAGCAAAGAATTTTGCTTCATCCCGTAGATGATGCAGGTATAATCATTATTAATAAACGAGAACTTGCACCGGTTGTCTCTGATCTTCCATCGGTGTACGTGATAGATAAGAATTTGGGGGTTGACGAAGCAGTGAGTAAGGGATTCCCTGTGGCAACTCTTGATCAGACCAACGAAAATGGAGAGTCATTCTTGGCAATGATCAGAATGACTTACCTTCATGAAGATACAACTGAGAATGTATTCCAGCTTTCTACAAATGACGACTATAGTGAAGATACAATTGTCGGAATGTCAGGTTCCGGTATTTTTATAGAAGCTTGTGAAGAGTTGTATATTAATGGGATCTTCATTAGGTATACTGACGAGGAACGTGGAAAAGTAATAAGTGCTCAGAGATTGATTTCCTTCAATAAACTGCTGGAAAAAGAGTATAAAAAGAAAATGTCATTGGCATTCCTCGGACATCACGGTTTAGGACATAAGACATTAAAAAACAATGTTGAAGATTCCGTAGCAAACTTGGGTCCCAGATATTGTCAGAAAGTCAATGTGAAGACAGGAACCGCTAAGTATTTTGACTGCGTGGCAAAAACACCGGCATTTTTTGAACAGTTGTACAGGAATATAGATTCCTGGTTAACCGAGAAAAGCTATAAAACAAGAAAAGATTCCAATAGAATAGGTCAGTTGGAATCTCATCTAAAAGTGATTCGAGACGATTTTATTGTGGCATTGTCAAATTTGGATCAACGTGTAGATGCTATCATTGATTTTTCTGGTTTGATGAAGCGCGTTGAATCTCTCCAAAATGAATTAGAGGAAGTTAGACATAGATTTTATTCTGATTATTCCTTGACAAACAAAGATGATAATGTAAGGAAAGAGTTCGAGGCTGATGAATCCAGATTATTAGAAATATCTCAAGATTTGTATTCATTCACTGAAAACTTTGAAGATTTAAAGATTAATCTAGCAAACAATCCCTATTTGATAATTAAGGGTGAAGCGGGTTGTGGAAAGTCGCATTTGTTGGGTGATATTGCCAGTAAGAGAATCGATGATGGTCTGCCCGCTTTGTTGTTCTTAGGAACAGACTTTGCTGAGGGAACTTATGAAAAAAATGTTACTTCAAAAATAGGTTTTGTTGGAACTTTCCCGGAATTTCTATCCAGTTTCAATCAGATAGGAACCCAAGTAGGTTCGAGGGCACTTCTGATGATTGATGCGCTGAATGAAGGACCTCAGGCCTTATTATGGAAAGACAGACTTTCTGGACTTATCAAGTCTCTTAAAGACTACCCTGCGATAGGTTTAGTGGTATCAGTGCGTGATACATACTTTGATGATGTTATTCCCGATGGGATAGAAAATAATTCGAAAGCTACAGTTATTGAGCATAAAGGATTTAAAGGTTTGAAATATGAGGCGGTAAGACAGTTCTGTTTGGCGTATGAGTTGAACTTACCCAATGTCCCCATCCTGACACCTGAGTTTTGTAACCCTTTATTCTTGAAGATAATTTGCGATACACTTGAAGCCTCTGGAGAGAAAGATTTTCCTAAAGGATTCAATGGCGTTTCATCACTGTTTAATCAGTACTTCAAAAATTTGGATAAGAAGTTTGCTGAAAAGAATCCTGAATATAAATACAGGGATGTTGTCAGTGTGGCGGTTAAGCTGCTTGCATTCCCGATATTTGAGGCTAAATACAATCTTCTGAAGAAAAAAGATGCAGATTCATTATTGCAACAACAATTTCCTTCTTGCCATAATTTACTCGCAGATCTAATAGATAACAATGTGCTGCTTAAAGCAAGGAATTCTTTTGATGAAGAAAATATCGACAGTGTCGTTTTCTCTTATCAGAGAATCAGTGATTTTATAATTGCACGTGAAATTCTTAATAAGTATCAAGACTGGGAATCATTTGCAGAAAACATAAATACAGACAATACTCTATGTTTTATTTTTATTGACAAACATTGGCCGTTTAAAGGAATTCTTGAAGCCATGGCCATCTTAATCCCCGAGAAATTTGCTCATGAGATAACAAATGTCATTCGTTTCATTCCAAAAGATGAGTATGAAAGAAGATATGGTACATGTCTTGACACAATTTCTGAAGCCCAGATAAATAGTTTATGTTGGCGCACGATAGAATCCATTGACAAGGAAGCTATAAGGCAGTTTCTACGCTCCAAATATTGTAGTATTGATCCTGATGGTTGGCATAATAAACTAGTAGAGCTTTCGACTATTCCTAATCACCCTTTTAATGCTGATTATTTTCATACGTTAATGATGGGGCTTACCATGCCAAAGCGTGATGGCATATTCCAGTTTTTTTTCAATGATTGCGCAGGATATGATGATGACAAATGTGCCAACCCTCTGCGGCGTTTGATAGACTGGGCATGGTCTGAAGATGTATCTGTAAAAGCAGATCCCGAATCGACCAGATTAGCAACCATTATGCTTTGTTGGCTGCTGTCATCAACATATATCAAACACAGAGATGAGGCGACAAAAGCTCTTGTCAACCTTCTTTCTGAGCAGGTAGATGTATTGATTGAAACATTAAGCCAGTTTGAGAATGTGGATGATATGTATATCTATGAACGGTTGTATGCAGTGGCTTACGGGGTCGCATTGAGGACTTCATCACGCAATGGGCTGATGAAACTTGCAAGATATGTGTATGAGACCATCTTCAAACGCAATAATCCACCAAAAGATATTTTGCTACGAGACTATGCAAGAAATATCGTTGAATACGCTAAATACAAAGGGGGTATGACTGCTGTTGATATGAAAAAGGTTCGTCCTCCATATATGAGCATACTCCCTACGTGGCCTACCGATGATGAAGTTAACTACCTTCATATTGATTATGATGCACCAGACTTCAAAGAAAGAAACGGTTCGGAGCAAAACCAGATTTGGGAATCGGTGAAAGGAGGGTTGGCGGATTTCTGGAATAAGATAGCTATGCCAACAATCGAACACTTTTATCCAATACCGATTTCTGATGAAAAAGAATTTGATAAAGCATTACGTCTATTTAAGGGAAGTATGAAGAAACTGGCCAGAAATATGTGTGAAGGGAAAGCTGTTTTAATCTTAAATAGGCAAAAAGGGCTAAAGAATGCTAGCGAAAACGATACTATGTTCGAAATTATTTGTAATAAGATAGAAAAGCTAATGTCCGTAGAGCAGAAAAAGGCTTTATACGAAGTAATGATTCCTTTTAAAGTAAGGGAATTGCCTTTGAAGAAACATTATTATGGCAGATTCCTAACTGAAGGGGTTAGAAATTGGGTTGTTAAGAGAGCCTATGAATTAGGCTTTGATGTAAATTTGCATGGTGAATACGATAGTTTTGCAAAGAACTGGACGTTCCGAAATTCGGATAATAGAATAGACCGCATAGGAAAAAAATATCAGTGGATAGCCTTCCATGAGATTATGGGGATATTAGCTGACAATTACAAATATGAGGATGACTATGCAAACAATGGCTCTGGGGGATATGAACTGTTTCACGGAACGTGGCAATTTTTTCTGAGGAATATCAATCCTTCAATGATTGCAAGAGTAAAAAGTGTTGAGAGTGAGGCTGCGGATGATAACTGGGCGGCTGAAGAACACGAATGGTATGAGGAAGAACAGTTTGATAACTGGGAGTACTCTGGTACAAATGAATCATGGGCATCCATGATTAGAGATTTACCAGATCCTGTTTCTTTAATCCAAAAATTGGATGATGACGGCATAGAATGGTTGACCCTGAACAACTCCAGGAGTTGGGATGAACCCAAAGACATTGGTAAGGAAAAATATGAGTATAAACTCTTAAAGCATGATGTCTATTTGGCTGCAGATGCCATCCTCGTAAAGCAACAAGACAAAGAGGAGGCAATATTGTCTTTAGATGGTAGGGATTTATGGAATGGTGTAGAATTACCAACCGACGACTGGCAATATCTGGTGAACAGGGAAAAATACTGGTCACCAGCATATAAAGACGTTTATAGGAACCGACAATGTTGGGCAAATTCAATAGATGGGCTAGATGTACCATATTATTATTCTTGTGAGCAAGCCTGCGGACATATTGAAGTTGACATGTCAGGCACTATCAGCAAATATAGCATTCCGTGTAGGTTATTATTCGAGGGTATGGGCATGGAGTATGATTCACATGACGGTCAATATTTGGATAAAGAAGGCAACCTTGTGGCGTTAACATACGGGTACGACCAGATTTTGGTTAAAAAGGAGCCTCTTTTACGATTCCTGAAGCAAAGTGGACTGGCCATTTTGTGGATTGTGCGGGGTGAAAAGCGGGTATATATAAGTGGAGGAATGGGATGTCAGTACTTATATGCCCCATGTGGAGTATATTATTTGGATGATAACAATGTCTTGGAAGGTGTCCTTAGAACATATAAGAGAGTGTGATATGAGACTGTTCTGTTACAAAGCAAAGTGTGGAGATGCATTTCATCTACAATATGAGGGTGAAAGTGGTAGGTGTCGTAACATATTTCTTGACATGGGGTACTCTAAGACTTATACCCAAGTGTTGAAAGGTGTTATTTCAAATCTTATAGAGAGTTCTGAACAGATAGATGCTTTGTTTTTGTCCCATATTCATGATGACCACATAGGCGGGGCTAGTAGATTCATAAAAGATATTCAAAAAGATTGTGCTTTGGGGAATGTTGTTTGTCGGTGGATATATAATCCGCCAAGAAAGTATGAAGTTGAGCAAGCCTCTGATAATAAGAACGGGGTGCTGTGTGGCATAGTCTCAGGGGATAAGGTCTATGAATACATCCAGTCACATAGTCCATTAGATATGTGTGATGTTATAGAAGGGATGTCTTTCAGTATTGACGGAATGACGGTAACAATCCTTTCTCCTGATGAGTGCAAACTGAACCTGCTTAGGGAAAAATATTCAAAAAATCGTCCACTTTGTAAGTCTGAAACAGATGAAGTTAGTGTTGAAGCGAGTAATGTTGTTGATGATTATGCAACATTGCTGAATGATTTTAATACAGACTGTTTTCAAGAAGACATAAGTGTTGAGAACGCTAGCAGTATAGCCGCATTGTTTGAGTGTGTGGGGAAAAGAGTTTTATGGCTTTCTGACTCTGTACCATCAGTTATAATACACTCATTGTTTAAACTAGGATATAGTGAAGCGAACAAACTGCATTGCGATGCTGTCTTGCTTTCGCATCATGGAAGTGTAGCAAATAATAGCTTAGCTCTATTTAAGATGATACAATGTGAAAAGTATATTATTAGCGCTGATGGACTTAATCGTCATTGTCTACCAAACAAAGAAACTGTAGCAAGGATTATTTCTGCTTCTTCGAAGCTACCTGTAACGCTGTATTTTAATTATGATGATGGTCGGTTGGTGAGAATGTTTAAACCAGATGCCCAAGAGTATGTGAAATCAATTATTGACATTCATTACTTGCATGATATGGAGGCGATTGAGTTTTGTGAATTAGTCAAGACTTAATCTGACAGTTACGTATAAAAAGAATAAATTTGTAAC
>OHIU01000520.1_pt1 | contig 21331 bp, 19 predicted proteins | sample 1568281 | NCBI WGS metagenome assembly OHIU01 (sample SAMEA3879543, study PRJEB24766) | human gut metagenome | biome: human-associated habitat; feature: feces | place: USA | collected 1985/1987 | reverse complement strand
CCTTCATGGTCATGATATCCGTTGCCATGTTCGTTGTCGTTCAGAATCAGGTCTATTCCTTTGGAGGTGTCGAACACTTGGATATGAGGGGCATTGTTCATCAGACGGTCCATCCAGGCCTGTTCGAAGCCGATGTAACCGATGCGGAAGTAGGCTTTGCTGTCGCCAAGGGATACGAGTTGCTGCGGAACCGGGTCGTATGTTTCCGGGCTGGAACCTTTGGGGACCATGCTGACTACCGTGAATTTATCACCGGCAATCGCTTCCGTGAAGTAGCGCTGCGGTTCGATAGTGACGGTAATGACCGGTTTCGCTTCTTCGCTGCCGCTTGCTTTGGACGTGCGACCCGTGCAGGCTGCCAACAGGAGGCAGGAGCCGAGAAGAAGGAGTGTTTTCAAATCTTTTAGTTGTTGTTTCATGACTATTGTATTAATATCGGGGGTTGATTCTGTTTCAGTTTTCGGGCACGTAGTATTTCCCGCTTTCCTCCCGGAGGACCGGGAAGGCGCTCTACGATAAAGCCTGCGGCCTGCAGCATACGTCGGATGACTCCTTTAGCACAATAAGTGGTGAGGATGCCTCCTTCATTTAATAAAACATATAAACGGTTAAATAGTTCCTGCGACCACATTTCCGGCTGCTTTTCCGGAGCGAAGGCGTCGAAATAGATAACGTCGAATGATAATGGAGAATGGATAATGGATAATGGAGAATGGCTGCGCTGGGTAATCCATTCATTGACGTCGGCTTGTACTTTGCAGAGAGTGAAGTGTGGGGTAAAGGATATTTCTTCTTCCCACGGTGATGTATGGATTGCTCTGAACAGGTCGATAGCTGCTGGTTGTTCTATATATCCCAGTTGCTCCACCATCTGCCATTCCAACGGGTAGGGTTCAAGTCCTGTATAATGTACGTTACGTCCGCTTCTTTCTGCTTCTTCAAGTGTAAGCCAAGCATTCAGCCCCGTTCCGAAACCGATCTCCAGAATATGCGGAGAGGGGGCAGCGGAGGCTTTCAGTCCCATATTGATGAAAATATGCTGGGACTCCGTACGTGCTCCTTTGGTCGAATGATAATGTTCATTCAATTCCGGAACAAATAGGGTGGCGCTCCCGTCATCAGTCTTTTCAATCACTCTTTTCATCTCAAAAAACTTATTACCTATTACCTGTTACTTATTACCTATTATTTCATCCTGCAACGACGTTCCATGCGCTTTCCAGTACATACAGAAGCAGAATGTAACGTATCAGTTTGCCGACAAACATGGAGGTGGTGGTAAGCCATATATTACTTCGCATAAATCCCAGTGCGATGGAGATCACCTCTCCGATGGCCGGCAGGAAAGCGAAGAATGCCATCAATGCTCCTTTCCCTTGCAGGAATTTCACCATCTTGTCTACTTTCTCCTTCTTTACTTTGAAGTATTTCTCAATCCAGCTTATTTTGCCCAGACGCCCCATATAGTAGCAGGTCATTCCGCCTGCCGTATTGCCGAGGGTGGCAGCCAATATACAGGCAGTGGGTGGCAGTCCGAGTTTTACCAGTGCTACCAACACCAGTTCGGAACTGAATGGTACAATACTCCCTGCGAGTAAGGCCGAGATAAACAATCCCGGAAGTCCCCATTCGATGAGGAGTTGTATCGTTGAATCTATAAAAGCGTCCATACGTTAAAACCAAATAAAAGGATGAGGCAGACCGTGGCAACAATGAAGAATATATTCGATGTTTTGTTGTTGGTCAGCACAAAAAGGTGTCCGATCAGTATGCTGTTGCTTATCATGAGCAACGGCAAGAGATTGCTGCATTGTGACGGCTGTAGCACAATCAGTACGAAGAGAAAGAGTGTCACGTCTATGAGAAACTGTAAATAGGCGCGCGTGCGTATCTTATCTTCGAATCCGGCAACGACGCAATGAGCGGCGCTGACGATGAACAATACAAGCAGATAACCGAGAGTCGCCAGTTCCCACGGCTGGAGTATCTGTAGGTTGAATATGTCCCCAAAAGTGGCCAGCTCTTTGAAAGGATGATAGAACAGCTCCATCTGATCATAGAAAAAAGCGTGTCCGAACAGCATCCAGTAGGGCATTGTCCATCCTATCAGTGCGCCGCAGAAACTGCGGAACGTAAGTGACTGAAAGCGGTGCGCCTCAAACAGCCAGAGCACCGAGAAGAAGGTGAGCTGGGGAAAGAGAATGCTCCCTGCACCGATAAACAGGAACGAGTAGAATAGGATGCCCGCCGGATGTGGATGTTGATAGCCCTTGAACAGGAAGAACAAAGATATCAGAAATGCTGTCGAGGCAATGTCTCCAGCATATAATTGGTGCATGGCAGGACAGACAGATATCAGCAGAAAGTAAATGGCTGTCTGCACGGATGCCCGCATACGGATAATGGCGAAGGTGTTGTTCAGCTCTATCAGGAAGTAACCGATTATACCGTAAAGCAGAAAGCTTAGGGGCGCACTTGCCCATGTCGGAATCCAATCGTTGTAGATGGTTTCCCACAATGGGTAATTGCTTTTCATCACTGGAATCTCGGGTAATAAGATGGAAGTCAGTATCCAGCAGAACAGTGATAGAAAGACAGCAGCGGGGAGGGTGAAGCGCCCCGCTGTAATCCGGTTCTGTAATCGTTTACTTCGTATCATTATAATAAAGGTGATGGGGTGATTAGAGATCGAACCCGATGTCGCGGCGGAAATACTTCTTGTCGAAGTGGATCATATCCGCTACTTTATAACTTTTGGCAAGGGCTTCCTCCTTGGTTTCACCATACGAACATACGGCAATCACGCGTCCGCCGTTCGTTACCACTTGTCCGTCTTTCATTGCGGTTCCGGCATGGAAGAGGATACTGTCCGTGGCTGCTTCAAACCCGGTCATCACTTTGCCCTTTTCGTAAGCTTCGGGGTATCCACCGCTGACAAGCATGACACAGGCGGCTGTCCGTGGGTCCATCACCAATGTCTTGGTGTCGAGGTTGACATCGCGTACACCTTCCAGAAGTTCTACAAAGTCGCTTTGTATACGCAACATGACGCTTTCTGTTTCCGGATCGCCCATACGGACGTTGTATTCTATCACCATTGGTTCACCTTTCACACGGATCAGGCCGAGGAAGATGAAGCCTTTGTAAAGGATGTTTTCTTCCTGCAATCCGCGGATGGTAGGTTCGATGATGCGGGTACGTACCTTTTCCATGAATACCTCGTCGGCAAAGGGGACAGGAGTTACACTTCCCATGCCACCGGTATTCAGGCCTTTATCGCCTTCACCGATGCGTTTGTAATCTTTGGCAACAGGCAAAACCTTATAGTTCTTACTGTCTGTCAGCACAAATACGGAGCACTCTATACCGCTGAGGAATTCTTCGATAACAACTGTGGCGCTGGCCTGGCCAAACATACCGCCGAGCATTTCTTCCAGTTCCCGCTTGGCTTCTTCCAGTGTAGGGAGAATGAGCACACCTTTTCCGGCGCATAGACCGTCGGCTTTCAGCACGTAGGGAGCTTCGAGGGTTTCAAGGAAAGCAAGGCCTTCGTCCAGATTAGCAGCAGTGATGCTTTTGTAACGGGCGGTGGGAATACCGTGACGTTCCATGAAGCCTTTGGCGAACTCTTTGCTGCCTTCCAGTTGCGCACCTTTAGCTGTAGGGCCGATGATGGCAATATGTTGGGTGGAGGCATCTCCGGTAAAGCTGTCGTAGATACCTTCTACCAGCGGATCTTCGGGACCTACCACGATCATGTCTATCTTTTGTTCTAAAGCGAAGGCTTTCAAGGCAGGGAAATCGGTTGCCTTGATGGATACGTTCTCACCTACCGCACTGGTGCCGGCATTACCGGGGGCGATAAAAAGTTTCTCTACTTTCGGGCTTTGGGCTATTTTCCATGCCAGGGCATGCTCGCGGCCACCACTTCCTAATAATAATACTTTCATCTTTATATCTATTTTAGTTATAGCTTATATTTATAATTCCTTTTTTGGGGGTACTGCACCGTAATCTGATAATGACTCTGCCGCAAGCATATCTTTTGATTGATATTCTTCATAAAGTTTCACCTTATTTCCTTTATTCATCAGAAAAATGTGATTTAATGTAAATGCAAGTCCTTCAAGTGTAATAGTACGCTGTTTAGGCTTTAATTGACACTCCCAGATTTGAATGACATGCCATCCCATCATGCGAAGTTGGATTCTTTCCTTTAAATCGCGCTCTTTGTTTTGTTCTATTTTCCTTTTCCAAAACTCGATATTAGATTTTGGGAAAGAATATATATGACAATCTTCATGCCCGTGCCAAAAACATCCGTTTACGAAAATAATTGTCTTGTATTTACGTAACACAATATCAGGCTTACCGGGCAAAGTACTGACATGAATTCTAAACCGAAAACCGTGGGCGAAAAGGAAGCGCCTTACTAATATTTCAGGTTTGGTATTCTTACTTTTAACTTGTGACATACAGTGATGCCGCTGCTCGGGTGTCATTTTATCAGTCATTTATACCTCCAAAAGCCAATTCTGTAATCGCTTTATTTGTGGATATTGTTTTGAAACTTGTAGTACCCAATGTGCATATTTATCGTCAGCATAAAATAAGTCAGGATTATTATCTTCTATATCATGTGAGATTTTATGTTCAGAAAGTAGTTGTTTAACAGTGGGGGCTAAATTTAAAATACGTTTTATTATAGCCGGGCAGTAATAACCTTCTATTTGTATTTGCCCACCCGCTGTAAACAAATCCCTGAAATGTGTATTTATTATAGAATGACGTACGCAGAGCCATAATGTGGCACGATCATAATTTGAATTACAAATTTCAGAAGGAAACAGAATCAATAATTTCGCTTTATAAAGATTCTGTTCTTCTTTATCAAAAGTGCCTACTTTCCACAAACGTAGTGTTGGGGAAGTGACAGTGTCATCGCTGATCCACCAAGGCATTGCTGTCCGTTTCTCCTCCTTGATTTTTTTTAAGTAATATGTACGCACTGTATTGATAGGATTTTCTGATAAGCGGAATTTATCATATTCAATTCCCATCTTTGAGAATATGGTTTTGTCTTGTGATATTTCCATATCAATCAGATAACGAGGGGAATGGGTGACCGCAATATCATATAAACAATTCTGGTAAGGTTTACATTTAAATTCAACAGGGTTTCCACCTAATTTCCCAAATAACATATATATGTGATTTACATTTTCTACTCTTGTCGATTCTACAATGCTACTTCCTGTAGAAACCCATTTGTTTTCTTTCGTACTTTTTACTTCAACTCCAAAATGGTTGGCTGCAACAATGTCGGGAAAACGTTGTCCAGATATCAGTTGAATGTCATCAGGTTTAAAAAGAGTGTACTTGCATTGTTCTTTCATAGCTATTACTGTTTCTTTTTCTAATAGCTTAGAGTCACATCCTACATAATGGCTTGTATTTCGTGCTGTTTCATTCATGTAAGCACTTGTCTTATGCATTAATGAGTCAAATTCTTGTAATGCAACCTGTTTATTCTTGTTATAAACAGCGATAATGTTTCCTGTTTCCATTGTATCATCATTTAAAATAGGTTGGCCATAAATTCTGTATTCGCATAGCGATGTGATAGGCTAAAATAGGAGGAACCGCATTCCCTATTACTTTATAAGCTCCTGATGCACTGACGATGAACCGCTTCCAGTTATAATCTTTTGGAATGACAAATTGATAGTCTGGTGGAAAAGTTTGGATGAGTGCACATTCTCTTGGGGTTAATCTGCGTTCCATCAATCCTCTCATTAGCTCATCTTTATATTTTCCTTTATGCTCTAGTGATAAACGGCGAAATTCAATGTTGCCGTGATGCTCAGAGCGAATCGTAGGGCCTATGCTGTCCATTGCTATTTCTTTTTGTCCTTGACAATGAGTTCCCATATACTTTGCTTTTGAGTAAAAACGTTGTGAAGGGTCAAGGGACTCTTCTGGCTCTTTCAGTCGCTCAAGTACATCTCGCAATACAACGGGAGGGTGCAATGTACTGTCATTTAAGGTACAGTTATGAGTCGGTTTGGGATAGGGGTATAAGTTTGCAGGAACGTGTTCACCTTCTAACGCTTGCGCTATTTCCGTTTTTAGAGCATCTTTTCGAATTCCTATGAAGATCACTCTTTCTCTTGATTCGGGCACACCGTAATTTCCTGCGTGAAGTACTTGAGGCGATAGAACAATGTATCCATTACCACTAGCATGTGCGAAGTCTCTTTGGATAATGTCTTTTACTTGTCCCATATTGACAAGCCCTTTCACATTTTCAGCTATAAATATCTTGGGTCTCGTGATGTCTATCACTTCTTTCATCCAAAAATACAGTTTACCTCGAGTTTCTTCGGTTGGCAAATTTTCAGTTCGTAATTTATCGTCATGTGTACGCATCGAATCGAAACCTTTGCGCTTTCCTGCCACACTGAAATCTTGACAAGGGAAGCCGCCAACGACTACATCTACATCATCTGGAAATATATTTCCTCCATTTTTATGTTGTTTTACTAAGTCAACAATACTTTCAGTACGATATATGGATGGCTCATATCCATATCGTTTCATAAATCTTGTCCAAGTCAATGAGGCTTCTTTTAATATATCATTAGCAAATATTAAAGAGAAGTTAGTTGGTTTTAAATGTACCCAATCGTCATCTATTCGGTTTTCAATCCATTCAGGATGTGTTGCTACACTTTTGAATGGGGCAATGAAATTACCTTCAAAGCCTAAATCCATTCCACCACAACCGGAGAATAAGGATAACACTTTCAACTTTTTAGTATCTTTAACCGTTTGAGGATAGTTGATCGTTAATTGACTATCAGATACTATATCAAAAGATATTTGTTGTTTACTATATTCCATATATTATTGGGAGATAGAGGATTTTTTGTAAAGGTACTCTTTTATAGATTGTCTTCAAAATATCTTGTTATCTTTTCATGCAGATGCACCCGGTCACGTCCCCTGACATTGTGCTTATGTGTGGGATAGATAAACAGGTCCGGATATGTGCGTGCATCCACACAAGCCTTTATGAACGAAAGTGTATGTTGAGGTACACAGGTGTCGTCATGATCATCATGGATCAATAGCAGATGTCCTTTCAGATTGCCGGCAAGGTTTTTCAGGTTGCACTCTTTGTACCCTTCCGGATTACTCTGTGGGGTATCCATATAGCGTTCTCCGTACATGATTTCATAATATCCCCAGTCGATGACCGGACCACCTGCAACGCCTACCTTGAATATCTCGGGATAGCGGAGCAGCAATGCCGTAGTCATGTGACCACCGAAACTCCAGCCGTGCACACCGATGCGGTTGCCATCTACATAAGGCAGACTTTTCAGGAATTCCACACCTTTCACCTGGTCTTTTCCTTCTTCAATGCCAAGATGTCGGAAAGTAGCATTTTCAAATTCCAGTCCGCGGTTGTCACTTCCACGGTTGTCGAGGCTGAACATGATATAACCTTTGTTGGCCATGTAGATATCCCAGCCACGTGCACCGTTCTGCCAACCGCCGGTGACCATTTGGGCGTGCGGTCCACCGTATACATAGACAATGGTGGGGTATTTCTTATTCGGATCAAAGTCCGCAGGTTTTATGAGACGATAGTAAAGATCAGTCATACCGTCGGCAGCTTTGATGGTGCCTACTTCGATGCTCGGCATGGTGAAGTCCTTGAATGGATCTTCTGCTGTCAGCAGATTGATGCTTTTCCCGTTTTGTGTGGCGATAAGGTTGATGCTGCGTGGCACTTCAGGGCTGGAATAGGTATCTATGAGGTAACTGCCGCTTGCACTCAGTGTGCCGTGGTGTATACCTTCCGGTGTGCCTAGCGGGCTACGTTTGCCTGTTGCTATGCTTACTTTGAAGAGGTTGCTTTGCAACGGGGAATATTCCGTGGAAGCTATGATGATTTCTTTCTTTCCACTGTTGAAGCCAAGCACATCTTGCACAAGCCAGTTGCCGGAAGTCAGTTGCTTGACCAGCTTACCGTCTGTGCCATAGAGGTACAGGTGGTTGAAGCCGTCGCGTTGGCTTTGGTAGATAAACTTGCTGTTGTCCCACGGCAGGAATACGATGGGGTGCTGGGGTTCTACGTATTTGGGATGTGTCTCTTCAAAAAGAGTTCCTATCAGTTCGCCTGTTTCTACGCTGTACTGGCATAGCTTGGCATGGTTCTGATCACGGTTCAGCTCTATGAGATAAAGGCTTTTGGCATCCGGTGCCCAACTTATATTGGTGAAGTAACGGTCGGTAGGATCACCTGCATTCAGATAAATTGTCTTCTGCGTTTCGGGATTGTAGATGCCTACAGTTACTTTGTGGCTCGTCATACCTGCCATCGGGTAACGTACATTGTTCAATTCGCCCACCCGTGCGGTGATGTCCACTAACGGATATTGTGTTACCATACTTTCATCCATGCGGTAGAAAGCGAGCAAGTCACCTTTCGGACTCCAGTAAGTTCCTTTGCTGATGCCGAACTCGTTACGGTGTACGCTTTGTCCGCATACGATCCCTTCCGGTTCGTTGGTTACGGCGCGATCGTTAACATAAAGATTATTATTCAGAGTGTAAGCAATATGGTCGCTTACGGTATTATAATCCTCATTGGCTGCCTTTTCTGGCAAGGCTTGTTTGCTGATGATTTTATCCGCTTTCCAGTCGTAAACGATATAATTACCGGGCAGGGTGATAAGCAACTGAGTCTTTTCAGCCCAAGGCAGGCTCACCTGATATAAATGACTCAGTTTACCCAGTTTTTCCTGTTCCAGTGCTTGGTTGATTCTCTCACGCGTCAGGAGTAGGGTTTCCTTTCCTGTTTTAGGGTTCACTGCAAACAAAGAGTCTATTTCGGGCTTGATGCACGTGTCTCCCCACCATTGCAGCCCGTACGGGCTTTTTGCAAAGCGATAGGTTTCTCCGCCGGGGATCAGGTCTTCCAGCGTCGGTTTCTTTAAATCTTGTGCCATAACGTTCGTTGTGAAGAGAGCGGATGATGCCAATAATACCACTCCCATCCATTTACTGATTATCTTCATGTTCATAGTCTTTTGTTAGTCATTCTCTTTTCTAAAACCTTTCACTTCTATTCTGCCCATTGGTGTACTTTTCACTTGTACGGCGGCACTCAGCTTGGCAAAGGCAGAGAAGAGTTCGTCAAACTGTTTCTCGTAACTGTCTCTGTCGGAAGTGACGTCTTCTTCCAGATATTCAATACGTTTTTTTAGTTCTTCAAGCTCTTGCTTCGGGGCATGAGAGAGAAGATATTGTCGCATGTGGACGAAGGCACGCATGATGTTGATGTTGACTTCAATGGCTTTGGGACTTCTAAGAATACCGGAAAGCATAGCGACACCTTGTTCGGTGAAGGCGAAAGGGGAGTAACGAAACCATTCGTTTGATAAGGTCACATTTTGTGACCTTATATTGTCTATCAGTAACTTACCTTCATGTTCAGTGAGTCTGAACATGAAATCTTCTGGAAAACGTTCTATATTTCGTCGTACTGATTGTTTCAAAACCTTTGTTTCTATCTCATACATTTCCGCCAAGTCAAAGTCCAGCATCACCTTCTGTCCTCTGATTTCGTATATCTTATTCTCTATGATGACTAAATCGTCCATCTAAATATATGTTTTTAAGGTGCCAATTTGGCACTTTATACTGTCTTTCAATAAGTTATTATTAACCTTTTAACTTGAGATCACATTTTGTGATCTCAAACTGTCTTTCAGCAACTTACTCTCCCTCTTCCCGCTTTCTCGGTTTAAACTCCCTTTTCGGCTTGAACTCCCCGTTTCCTCCCGGACGACGTTCTCTGTCAAACGGTTTTCTTTCCCTGTCTCCATCCTTGCGGAATTCCCTTGGCTTGAATTCCCCTCTGGGCCTGTCTTCTCTCGAACCAAACTCCCGGGGTTTACTGTCTCTTGGTCTGAATTCCCTTGGCTTGTCATCTCTGGATCTGAATTCTCCTGGTTTGCGGGGTTCTCTCGGTCTGAATTCACGTGATTCTCTTGGTCTGAACTCCCGTCCTTCTTTCGGTTTGAAGCCTGATTCTTTAGAGTCTTCTCCCTCTTCACTTTCACCTTCCTGTTTCTTGAATTCCTTGTATTTACCGTCGAAAATCTCGTATTTACGGAATTCACATTCCAGTGCACCGTTGAACAGAGGTATTTTGGCAGTCGGTTTCAGTCCTATCTGGTCGAAGCACTCTTCACGATAAGAGAGCACCCATGCCGTGTTTCCGGTGAAAGCGTGTTTCAGACGCTCGCCTATCATCTGGTACAGTCCCAGCAGATTATTGGTAGAGATACGTTCCCCATAAGGCGGATTGGTGATAATCATGGACTTTTCCGCCGGCTGTTCAAACTGCTGGAAGGGCTGCAACTTCAAGACAATGTCTTTCGATACACCTGCTGCCTTGATGTTGTGCGTTGCTATTTCGTTGGCCTGCGGATTATTGTCGTATCCGTATATCTTATGTGTAAACTCACATTCCTGACTGTCGTCGTTGTAAATCGTATCGAATAAATCCTGGTCGAAATCATTCCACTTCTCAAAAGCAAATTCCTTACGGAATACTCCCGGAGCAATGTTACGTGCAATCAGTGCCGCCTCAATGGGGATGGTACCCGAACCACACATCGGATCAATCAAATCACATTCTCCTTTCCAGCCCGTCATGAGGATCATTCCGGCAGCCAGAACTTCGTTCAACGGAGCTTCTACCGCTTCCTGGCGATAACCGCGGCGGTGTAGTGACTCACCCGATGAGTCGAGCGAAAGCGTACACGTGGTTTGTGCAATGTGTATATTCAGCAGTACATCCGGGCGGTTGATTCGTACGGACGGACGTTTGTTGAATTTCTCGCGGAAATAATCTACAATGGCATCTTTTACTTTATAAGATACAAACTTAGAGTGACGGAATTCTTCGCTGAACACAACGGCATCTACAGCAAATGTTTTCTCCACATCCAGGATGTTTTCCCAGCTGATAGCTTTGATTTGTTCATAGACTTCATCAGCATTTTTGGCAGTGAAGTTCTTGATCGGTTTCAGGATACGGATTGCTGTGCGCAAGCAGAAGTTTGCCTTGTACATCATTTCCTTGTCTCCACTGAAAGACACCATGCGTCGGCCTATTTCTATGTCGTTTGCCCCTAATGCAGTCAGTTCTTGTGCTAATACTTCTTCCAGACCTTGAAAGGTCTTGGCAATCATTTGAAAGGATTCCATCTGTTTATTATTGATTTTACGATTTACAATTTTACGGTTGAAGCTGCTGTAACTTCTTCTGTATCTATTGTTTCTATTGATGATTACTATTCTCTTAATATCCCTTTTACGGAACACTTGTACTTCTCGGATGTAACGCTTGTGTCTCTCTTCCGAAACACTTGTGTTGCTCAGCCGGAACGCTTGTGTCCCTCAACCGGGGCACTTGCTTGCTGACTGCCGGTTACTTTTTGGCTTTAGTCTGTACAATTCTTGCTCCGGTCGGAACGTCTTCCGTCACCCAGATATTACCACCTACCGTGGCCCCCTGTCCGATAGTGATACGTCCTAAAATGGTGGCATTGGAATAGACGATTACATTGTCTTCTAGTATCGGGTGGCGTGGGATACCCTTGATCGGTTTACCGTCCGCATCCAATGGAAAGCTCTTGGCACCCAGAGTTACGCCTTGATACAACTTCACGTTATTTCCGATGACGCACGTCTCCCCAATTACCACACCCGTTCCGTGGTCTATGGTGAAGTGGCTGCCGATGGCGGCACCCGGGTGAATATCGATTCCTGTTTCGCTGTGGGCCATTTCAGTGATGATACGCGGAATAAGGGGCACACCGAGTTTCAGTAACTCATGCGCAATGCGGTAATTGCTGATGGCACGTATGGCGGGATAACAACTGATTACTTCTCCGAAACTGTGTGCTGCCGGATCTCCATTGTAGGCGGCTGCCACATCAGTGGCCAGCACACGGCGCATTCCCGGCAAATTGCTGATGAATTTAGCGGCAATCAGTGCCGCTTCTTCACGCTGAAGTTCAGTGCAGCAGGTACATTCTCCGTTTCCGGTGAAGCAAAGCCCTGCAAGTACCTGACCGGTCAGCAAGTCGAACAAGCGTTCGATGTTTACGCCGATGTGATATTTGATGGTGCGGCTGTTGACTGTGGAATTACCAAAATAACCGGGGAAGAGGATGGCACGTGATAGCTCTACAATATCTTGCAGTGCCCTAGCCGAAGGCAATGGAGTGCCGTCCGTGTGCTGATGAAACAGTCCTTTGTAAGATGAGCTTTCCGATAGTTCATCGACTGCCTGTGTCAAAATGTGAGTAAAGTTCAATGGACTCATTGGGATATCCTTTTTATAATAAGGTGGGTACAAAGGTAACTATTCTCAGCGAAAATCCCTCATTTATAGTATGAAAATCCCACAAATATGGTATTTCCTATGAACCGTTAACCCTCTATCTTTGTCATTTAGAAAGAAGAGTATAAATTAAAACCCAATATGTTATGAAAAAGATAGCAAAACAGCTCACGGATCTGGTGGGCAACACTCCCCTGATGGAGCTGAGTAATTACAATAAATCAAAGGGGCTGAAAGCCCGTCTGATCGTGAAACTGGAGTCATTTAATCCTGCCGGAAGCGTGAAAGATCGCGTGGCACTGGCAATGATTGAAGATGCCGAGACTTCCGGTTTGCTGAAACCCGGAGCGACAATCATAGAACCTACCAGTGGAAACACCGGAATAGGACTTGCATTTGTGGCCGCTTCAAAAGGTTATAAGTTGATTCTCACCATGCCCGATACCATGAGCGTTGAGCGTCGCAACTTACTGAAAGCCTTGGGTGCCGAATTGGTGCTTACGCCCGGTGCCAATGGTATGAAAGGGGCTATTGCCCGTGCTGAAGAACTGAAAGCGGCTACACCCGGTGCGGTGATTCTTCAGCAGTTTGACAACCCCGCAAATCCTGCCATGCACGAACGTACTACAGGACAGGAGATCTGGCGGGATACGGAAGGTCATGTTGATATTTTTGTTGCTGGTGTAGGGACTGGCGGAACGGTAAGTGGAGTAGGCGCCGCCTTGAAAAAACATAATCCGGCTGTAAAGGTGGTAGCGGTAGAGCCGACCGACTCTCCTGTACTTTCAGGAGGTGCTCCGGGAGCACATAAGATACAAGGTATCGGTGCCGGTTTTGTTCCCAAGAACTACAATCCGGCAGTAGTGGATGAAATATTGCAGGTAACAAATGACGATGCTATCCGTACAGGACGCGAGTTGGCGCAGAAAGAAGGCCTGCTGGTAGGTATATCTTCCGGGGCGGCAGTCAGTGCAGCCACTCGTCTGGCACTTCTTCCGGAGAATGAGGGGAAAACTATTGTTGCATTATTGCCAGATACAGGCGAACGGTATCTCTCAACGTTGCTATATGCATTTGATGAATACCCGCTGTAGAATATTAGGGCTACACCCTTTCACCAAAAGGGTGTAGCTATTTGCAGTAAAGGGTGTAGCTATCCGGGGGAAAGGGTGTAGCCATCTTGAAATGGGTTTGTAACTACTTTGAGGTGACCTCGCTGGGTCGCAGTCCGAAGGATCTGCAAGTCATTTTGTCTATTTTTACTTCCCAAACCTTTACGTTGCGCACGGCAGGTTCACTGTATTTAAATTCATCGCTTGTATATTGCTGCATGATTATATCAAGTGCCTCTCTTTTTTCATCCATATCTTCGATGAAACGGACGTTTCCGTGGCATATCACGCTGCGCGACTTCATGCTGTAACTGCATGCCACTTGCCGGTGCATATACACCAACTCGTGTCCTTCGCAGAAGGTGATGCAGACATGAGGATGTTTTTCTGCCATCGTTACTTTGCTGCCTTCGGGACCGGAGTGCAGATAGATAATTCCGTCCCGGTAAGCAAAGTTCATGGGGACTACGTAAGGGTTGCCTTCCAGATCGGTGATGCCCACCGTGCAGTAAGGACATTTGCGAATGATTGCTTCAATTTCTGTCAGTTCGGTGATTGCAATTGTCTTCATAGGGCTGAATGGGTGTTTTATTCGGTGCAAAGGTAATCATTTTATTGACAAACCCCAGTCGTCTGTTGAAGAAGCGTGCGAAAAGTCCTACGATCAATGCGGCAATGATTGTACCTTCGCGTACACCTTCTATGCTTCCTGCTATCATCAGGGAAGCTGCACAGGCAAGGAGTGCCAGTGTAGTATCAAAGCCGATCTTGGTAATTCCGAATTCTTTTCCCGTACGCAAAGTGATGGCTTTCACAAAGGCTTCTCCGGATAGCATCACTACATTGGCAATTACCTCCATACTTACTCCCAGGCCAAGTATCGCACAGCCAGCTATCAGTGATAGAATCTGCGAGGCATAACCTGCAGGAGTGAATCCTCCCAATAATGCCATCGAGCAATCTATGAAGAAACTGAAGAGTATTGCTACGGGAATTTGTAGAAACTGCTCTTTTCTGAAGTCCCTTTTCAGAAGCCATATTTGTCCGGCTATCAGCGCGGCATTCAGCAGAAGCGTGAACTGTCCCAGTGTGACGGGAAAATTTAAACTCAGTGTGTAAGGAAGGCTCGATATAGGCGAGGAGCCCAGATTTGCTTTAATAATTAAACTAATACCAAACGCATTTACAAATAAGCCCGCAATGAAAAACAGATACCGGGCTGTTAATTCTCTTTTTGCCATATTACAATCTTTTTTCTTGAGTTCATCACTGTATGGTTATGAATGAATTTACCACAGATTACACAGATTGACACAGATTCTATTTTACTGATTATTAGATTAATAAATCTGTGTGAATCTGTGTAATCTGTGGTGAGTCTTATTCATTCCTATACCGTATATATCCAATCTTTGATGAGCAAATAACCAAAATTATTAACCGCTGCAAAGTTACGGCTTCTATTGCCTGTCTCACGGTTCAAAAATCGAAGCGAATTGTTCAAAAAGTGGGATTATTTTGTTCATAAGCTCCTTTAAGACTATATTTGTACTTCAAAAATAGAACTTTATGAGTGAGGAATACCTGTTTCATACCCGGAAGAAATCCGATTTGTTTTCTTATCCTTATCGGATGGAGAGAGGGGAATTGCTGTTTTGTCTGCAAGGAGGAGTACAGCTTTACATTAACCAGCAGAAATATGCTTTAGCTGCCGGAAGTGTAATACTTGTTTTCCCCGAACAGATTACGTTTTATAAAGATGCTACAGATGACCTTGAACTGGCTGTTTTTGCTTTTTCCGCCCAGTTCCGACATGAGATTTTCTATTCGTTGCCTTCGGATAAGGTATCCTTCATGCGTGAGCATAATTATAGTTCATTCCGAGACGAAGAGTGGGATGGGATATGCAATCATTATTTTAAACTTCTGCAACAGAAATCTGTGGACAGTGATAATATATATCAACGTGAGCTGGTGATTTACTGTTGTCGGATGCTGTTTTATGAGATCTGTAATCAGTCGGAGCGTCTTTACCAGCAAACGAAGCCGAATCATTTGCGTTGGCGGTTGAAGGACCGGTTTATTGCGTTGGTGATAGAATCGTTCAGGGAGCAGCGTTCGGTGGATTATTATGCAGATAAACTTTGTGTCACTACGCGGCATCTGAGTAAGACGATTCAGCAGACGGTGGGATGTACGGCGAAGGAATGGATAGACGATTATGTGATACTTGAGCTCAAAGTGACACTTCACTCTACAGCACTTTCCATACAGGAGATAGCTAATCAGTTTAATTTCCCTGATCAATCCTATCTGGGGAGATACTTCAAGCATCATACAGGAATGTCGCCCACGGCTTACAGGGAGAATTATGGACAACTCCCAGTTCGTTAAGTACCTGGCGTAGGCGAGTGGTATGTCCCCGACGTGAGGCGGCTACGTTATACACAAGTTGGTTGGTAATCAGCCAGCCTGCCGATAATAATTTGCGAATACCTTCCTTTGCCTCGGGAGTAACCTCCAGTGGAGTTTGGAAATGCGTTTGAATAATGAACTGACGGATACCGATGACGGATGCTTTCTCCTTGAAAGTTCGCAGAATTTCTACCAATTCATTGTTGATACGCATTGGCAGATAAGCTGGCAAACGCGATCCGAGGCGGATACGTTGTAATTCGGCATACTTTTCTCCTTCCGGGCGTTCCTGATTGGCTTTCCGTTTACGGGCAGCCATACGGTAAACGGCTTCCAGAATTGTGTTCAGCGTCTTGTTCTGACTCATGAGGGCATCTCCACCTGTGATGAGGATGTCACGCAATTGGGTATCTTCCTCGAAGTAAGTCATCAGACGGCGTAATTTCTTCTCCCATGTTTCTTTAGGACGCAGGGAGTCAAACTCAAAATTGAGTCGTTTGCTCTGGAAGTCATACATGCGTTGGCATGAAGCACAAAGCCCGCCACAAGCGCGTCCCATGGTGTCGGGAATGAGGATGGCTACTTCCGGATAACGACGGTGAATATTGTGTCCGTCGGGCAGGAGCCAGCCGGCCGCATTGGGTTTTCCGGCTTCTACTATGTCTTCACGTTCCCAGGCGCGGATTTGCCCGTAAGTTTCCACCAGTTGCGGGGAGTAGAGGATGTAGCTGCGCAGAGATTCATCGTTGTACCCTGTGCTGCCGGGATTTAACAAGTGCAGATAGTAAGGCGTAACGAAGAAAGGCATTCCTTTCTTGCGGGCACGAGATAACAGATACATGGTTTCGGCAGAAAGTGAATTGCCCAGAAAGCGATTCAGTTCCGTAGGGCTTTTGGCAGCCATGGCCAGATGGAAACGGAAGTCATTCCACCATTCGTTGACGAGGCGGTATTTCTCTTCGTAGCTGATGCCCTCTTCAAAGTGGTAGCGGGAAACAGCGGTCCGGTGCTCTATCTTCTGTATCAATGCGTGCAGAATACGCTCTTTATTTTTGGCATGGATCAGTTGTACGTCTTCGTCCAGTCCGCTGGGCCAGCGCTCGGTCCACGCTTTGACGCGTTGGGGTGCGGGGAGTGGGGCAGCAGGATGCTGTAAGCGTTTGAATTGCTGGAAAATATCCAGGAACACGTCTGTTTCCACATCTTCTTCCAGATTTCCGGTAAGAAACGCGTATAGAAGTGACAGGGTAGAAACAATCATTTGTTCATCGGTAGAAAGTTCATGGACTTCCTGGCCGTCATATTCAATCAGAAGTCGAATTTGCCTGACAACTTCACTTTCCGTATCAGCCTGGCTGGTAATGAATTCCAAAATACCTTGCTTGAAGCTTTCCGTACCGTCGCTCTGTTCGGCGATGCGTACAATTTCGGGAAGTTCATTTCGATAAAGTTGCTTCAACTGGGATAAAGTGAGTGCAAGCATTTTCTTTTGTTTCATAAGCGGTTATTTTTTAATGATTAATACTGAAATAGTTGCGAGCTGCGAACTGCAAGCCATAAATTACGAGCTACGAGTTACAAATTATAAGCTACAGATAACTCTGATAGCCTGAAAGGCTTCCATTATATAGCGTAGGGCATCGCCCTACGTAAATAGTATATATTTCTCAATAAGCCCTGAAAGGGCGAAATCGAGTTAGTTGCCTTTATTTCGCCCTTTCAGGGCTCAGAGACAGGTAATTCAATCCGTAGGGCGATGCCCTCGCTATATAATGAAAGCCTTTCAGGCTGCCTGACTTATTGAGCCTAAATCAAGCTATTTGAATTATCAAATCTTCTGAATTATGAAATCTTCTGAATAATCAGATTACTTGAACTAATAGGTTTTGAACTATCAACTTATCAGAGTTTTTTAACTTACCCAGTGCAATAGTTTGTCACTGATAGCTTGTAGTCTGTAGCTTAGCGGATAAAGCCCGCTATATCTTACAACAATCTCTTTGCATAAAGTGTTGTTGCTCCTTCGAGCAAAAAAGTTGCATAAAAATAACAAAAAAAGGCGAGGAAATCATTTCTCGCCCTTTCTATTGATTATTTCTTTAGAAAACTTTTTCTTTTGATAACAGTTTTTACCTGATAGATATTTCAAACTTATTTCTCTTCCGTGGCTTTGTTTTTCGGTTCTTTTTTAGCCAGTAATACAACGTTGTACACGTATTCTGTCATCCACTGCTCGGAGTATCCCAGACGCTCTTTATATTGGCGGACTGCCATAGCCGTCTTATGTACATCGTCCTTTTTCCATACGGTTTTGGTGCAGACGTCATGTACGGTCTTTTCGGTCATACTGCGCAGTGCGCCTTTAAAAACAGAGGGCACGCGGAACTTCCATTGCATCAAGTTACCCATCAACATCATCAGGTCTTGTGAGAAGCCTTGATACATAAACAAGTATGCCTGCACATCATTCTGCGTGCGGCAATGCTTCTTTACGGAAGCGTCGATTTCCTTGAAGAAGTTTTCACTCAGTCCATAGTCCTGCATCAGCATTTTGCGTGAAGCAGTCTTTTCGGCTTGTCCCAGTCGTCCGCCCTGAGTCGGTATTTTGAACAGGCGTTTGAAGTTGGCTACATCCGGCACGAAACGAATGTTCGTAATGCCTAGATTAGCGGCAATCACGGACTGGAAATAAACGCGTGTCAGTGACACGAAATCTTCCACGTTTTTGGAGGAAGTACCCTCGGAATTCTTTTTAAATAGTTTGGCAAATATACCCATCTTATTTATGTTTTATGATTTATGATTTATAATTGCCGGGGCAATTGCGATTGCAAAAGTACGAAATAAGTTGATTTACACCAACAATTGTATAAATCATAATTTATAAATCATAAATCTCTTACCAGCACTCTATGTCATTTTCTACCTCTTTGAGGCGGTCTTTTGTGAAAACAGGATCTTTGATACCCGCGCGTTTCTGTGCACGGTAGTCTTCCAGCAGTTTGAAAGCGTATTTACCGAGCAGGCTGATGGCAATCAGGTTACAGAGCGCCATCAATCCCATGGTGACATCTGCCAGACTCCAGGCCACATCCAGTGCAGCGAGTGCACCAAATAGCACCATACCACCTACCAGAATACGGTAGATGTTCAATATCCATTTCTTACGGGTAAGATAACGTACATTGGCTTCTCCATAATAATAATTACCCAGAATGCTGCTGAAGGCGAAGAAAAACAAAGCAATAGCAACAAAAATACTTCCTGCCGAACCAATCTCGTTCGTCAGCGCCTGTTGCGTAAGTTGTACTCCATTGGTAGAGCCGTCCAGTGGCGCACCGCTGAAAAGTATAATGAACGCAGTGCAGGTACATATAATTAATGTATCGGTGAAAACGCCCAAGGTCTGTATCAGCCCCTGCTTTACGGGATGTGTGACGTGTGCGGTGGCTGCCACATTGGGAGCGGAACCCATACCGGCTTCATTGCTGAACAATCCCCGCTTGATACCTTGCATCAATGCAATACCTACACCACCACTCAATGCCTGTTGCCAGCCGAAGGCATGGCTAACGATGAGTTTGATAACGGCAGGAAGTTCAGTGATATTGATAGCTACAATGATCAGTGCCAAAGCAATATATCCCAATGCCATAACGGGAACAATAATGCTGCTTACTTTAGCAATGCGCTGTACACCACCGAAGATAATAAGCAGCGTGGCTATGGTAATAACCCCTCCTACGATGGCGTGGTCGAAACCGAATGCATGTTCAAAAGCTGCACACAGCGTATTGCTTTGTACGGAGTTGAAGGCGAAGCCGAAAGTGATCGTAATGAGTACGGCAAACACAGTACCCATCCACGGTTGTTTCAATCCTTTTCGCATATAATAAGCGGGACCACCAATGAAAGAGTCTTTGCCTCTTACCTTATATAATTGTGCCAATGTGGACTCTACGAATGAACTGGCAGCACCAAACAGGGCAATGACCCACATCCAGAACACTGCTCCCGGCCCGCCTACAGCGATGGCAGTGGCCACACCCGCCAGATTGCCCGTACCTACACGGCTGGCAATGGAGATGGCAAATGCCTGGAATGAAGAGATATGCTTTTCACCCGGCTTTCCGTTCGTTCCTGCTGAGTCACCCAGTAAACGTACCATTTCACCTATCATGCGGAACTGTACGAAGCGGGTTTTCAGCGTGAACCAAAAGGCACATCCCAAAAGCAGAGCGATAAGGATATAAGTCCAGAGAATATCGTTGATTGAATTGATTATATTCATGCTATATTGTTTAATATTTACTTGTTTAATGATAAACTGTCGGTTCTTCTGTCTGAATTTATTGATTATAAAGGTCGCAAAAGATATATTTTGTAACTGATTGAATATTACTGTGTTGTGTTGAGGTATTCTAAGACTGCGACTGAGGTACCCTAAGTATACGACTGAGATACCCTAAGTATGGGACTGAGGTACCCTAAGTATCATACTGAGATACCCTAAAATAACAACAGTTTCTGTTTTTTGTTTTTCTGTAAACAAGTTTTTCTTCATATCCAGAAAGTAGAAGTCAGGATTGAAGAATAATCATTTATTTTAGTCTGAAGTGAAACTTATGCCCTTCGAATACCGGTTCTACAATATCAAACCGGATGAACTTGGCAAGTAAATGTTCCGCTGCACGTCGGGAAAGGCGTGCCAGCCTACAATACCTGTTTAGCGATAGACTGTCATTTTCTTCCAACAAGTCAAGCAACAACTGTTCGCGCTCTGTATAAGTTATTAGTTCTCCCCGCGGACTACCACTTTGCTGCCATACACGCAGATGAACCGGTGTGGCGAGTATATTCTCATCCTTGATGCGCAGATAAGCCAGCGGTTTTCCTGTTTCATCCTTGGCATATACGGGTTTTTGCAGACTTTCTTCAATCTGCACTACCAGCACGCTGCGTCCTTCCGCCTGAAAGGTCTGCATGGTATAATTCACTTCCGGCTGACAGTACATTTGTGCTGCCGCCTCTATCATATATTGTTCCTCATCGGAGCGAACTCCGGCGATCTTTCCGTTATCTTTTACCCCGATCAACAACCGCCCGCCGTCCGTATTGGCAAAGGCGGAGAGCGTTTTTGCGATCTTACGGGCATCGGAAATCTCAAACTTAAAGTCCTGCCTTTGGTGTTCGCCTTCGGCTATGAGCAAGTGTATGTATTCCGTATCTGTAAGGGGTTTCATGCCTGCAAAAGTAGGTAAAAAACGCCAGAGGACGTTTTTTTGTGCAATTTTTGCGGATTATTTCAAAAAAAATATTGTTTTTCTGCATTTATTTCAAGAAAGAATGTATTTTTGCCAGACATTATTAACGA
>OHIU01000512.1_pt1 | contig 21592 bp, 30 predicted proteins | sample 1568281 | NCBI WGS metagenome assembly OHIU01 (sample SAMEA3879543, study PRJEB24766) | human gut metagenome | biome: human-associated habitat; feature: feces | place: USA | collected 1985/1987 | reverse complement strand
ACCCCGACAAAGTGGCCGATCAAATATCGGACGCTGTGCTTGACAAACTGTTGGCATACGACCCCAGTTCGAAAGTAGCTTGCGAAACTCTGGTTACTACCGGACAGGTAGTACTGGCCGGTGAAGTGAAAACCAAAGCGTACGTTGACCTCCAGCTCATTGCACGTGAAGTAATCAAGAAAATAGGCTATACCAAAGGCGAGTATATGTTCGAGAGCAACTCGTGCGGTGTACTGAGCGCCATCCATGAGCAAAGCCCCGACATCAACCGTGGTGTAGAGCGGCAGGATCCTATGGAACAAGGCGCCGGTGACCAGGGCATGATGTTCGGTTATGCCACCAACGAAACGGAAAACTACATGCCGCTTTCGCTGGACTTGGCGCACCGCATCCTGCAAGTTCTGGCAGACATCCGTCGTGAAGGTGAGCAGATGACTTATCTCCGTCCCGATGCCAAGAGCCAGGTGACCATTGAATATGATGATAACGGCACGCCCGTACGAATTGATACCATTGTGGTTTCTACCCAACATGACGACTTCATACAACCTGCCGATGACAGTGAGGCAGCCCAGCTGAAGGCTGACGAGGAGATGCTTGCCCGGATCCGAGAAGATGTGATCGGGATTCTGATGCCCCGTGTGATCGCTTCTATCCATGCGGAGAAGGTATTGGCTCTGTTCAATGACCGCATCACCTATCATGTCAATCCTACAGGCAAGTTCGTAATCGGTGGCCCTCACGGAGATACCGGTCTGACAGGCCGTAAGATTATCGTAGATACTTACGGAGGCAAAGGTGCACACGGTGGCGGCGCTTTTTCTGGCAAAGACCCCTCGAAGGTGGACCGCAGTGCCGCATACGCTGCCCGCCACATTGCCAAGAATCTGGTGGCTGCCGGTGTGGCAGATGAGCTGTTGGTACAGGTTAGTTACGCCATCGGCGTGGCTCGTCCTATCAATATCTTTGTGGATACTTTCGGCCGCAGCCATGTGCGGATGAGTGACGGTGAGATTGCGAAGAAGGTGGACGAGTTGTTCGACCTCCGTCCGAAGGCCATCGAAGATCGTTTGAAGCTGCGCAATCCTATCTATCAGGAAACTGCCGCTTACGGACACATGGGACGTGAACCGCAGACTGTCGTCAAGCATTTCAAGTCGCGCTACGAAGGTGACAAGGATATAGAGGTGGAACTCTTTACTTGGGAGAAACTGGACTACGTGGACAAGGTGAAAGCCGCATTCGGTTTATAATCAGCATAGCTTTACAGCTATTTATATAGAAAGCTGCCCTTCTGTTCTGGATTTTCCAGAATGGAAGCGGCAGCTTTTGGTTTCTTCCTTTACCGGGCATCCCATGCCAAGGGCCCCGCCACTGCCATGATATCGGACAAAAGTTGCCCGGTCATTACATCATCATATTTTTCCTTATTGAAAATTTCACAATCGCCATGGCGTTGATGGCTTGCAAAGGCAGGTCCATCGGGTCGTGGTGCGTATTGTAGCTCACCAGTTTGAGGCATCCCGCCTGTTCGGAACGGTTGATGTATTTCACAGCCAGGTATTCGTCACCGCCACGTTCAAAGGATACGAGGTACATTTCGCCGTAAATCACGTCGCTGAAGCTGGAAATGGATTTGAAGCCCACGATGTCACCCGCTTTCAGGATGGGGTACATGCTGTCACCGCTCACATAGACGGCGCCGTCACACTGGGGCACGTTGGGGATGAGTATCTTGCCCAAGGCGTACTGCGGGCGGTCTGCAAGCATTGTCTTGAGGTTGGCGGCGGCGGAAATGTCGTAGAGCGTCACGCTGCGGTCATCTATACATTCGGGAGTTTTAGGATTGTGAATGATTTCCACCTCTCCCTTCGCCAATTCGCTGTTGCAAAATACAGGTTGATGCATGGGAGTACCCTTGCCTGCCAGCAACCAGTTGTAGTCTATATCAGAGAAGCGCTTCAGTATCAGTGGAAAATCTATGCTGTTGCGGGCTGTCCAGTTGCTTAGGGTGGAGCGCGAGATGCCTAAAAAGGCAGCTAACTCACTGTCTGTCTTGAAATCTTTCACCAGTTTGGCGCGCTTTACGATTTCTGCGGCATTGAAAGGCGAATCGCTTGTGATAATCATGATTGCTTGTTTTTAATATGTAAAAAAATCAGAGTGTGTTAACCCTTCATCCATATTGAGTTATTGTTTTTTTTAAGAAAACCGGTCTAAATGATTTGTTTTATAAATGAAAACAATATTACCTTTGTGGGAGCAAAAATACATAAGATGTTTTATAAATGCAAATAAAAGGAGAGGATCTTTATGGAAAAGGCCTGTATAGATGTGACATGCCGGACATATAGATACAATCTGCCGGATATATAGTTCTGGCACACCGGATCTATAGATACGGCACATTGGATATATAGGCTTGGCATGCCGAATCTATAGATACAACCAAGCAATAAAAAATTATAATTGATAAAAGTTCTTATTATGAAACAGAAACTGATACCCGAAACTTCCTTCTGCGGATGCTGCCGCAAAGAACTTCCTCTGGAAGCCTTCTACATTGAGAAAAATACGCAACGCCCGGACCGCTACTGCAAAGAGTGCCGTCGCGCAGCCAGTAACGTGCGCTATTATCATGTGCAGGCTGCGGAACATACGCACCGTTATCCCGTAATCACCGAAACCGCAGACCGCGCCCTGCGTATGGCGCTCATAATGCATGCCTGGCAGGTGGTGAAAGAAAGTGTGGCCCGCAAGAGAAAACGTTTGCGTGAAGAGGATATTTCCAGTCATTAATCATTAATCATCAATCATCGTGTCCAGAATAAAAAAACGGGGGCTTGACTATTTCCCCTTGAATACAGATTTCATGCAGGACCGCCTGGTGCGGCGCATCATGAAGCGCGAGGGCGATTCTGCATTGGCGGTACTGTTACAGGCGCTTTGCAGCGTCTATTCGGGTGAGGGCTACTATGTGCGGTCCGATTCTCTTTTTTACGACGACCTTGCCGACAACCTTTATCAGCAGGAGTCTGCCGACGTGGAGCGCATCATCCGTCTTGCCGTGGATTACGGGCTCTTCAGCTCTGAACTTTTCGGAAAGTATCACATCCTGACGTCTGCCGACATTCAGCGGCAATACCTTTTCATCACCAAGCGGCGCAGTTCCGTTTTGATAGACAGCCGTTACAATTTATTACCTGCCGACGCTCCTGCTGCTGTTCCCGATGTTCCTGCTGCTTCCGCCGACGCACTTGTTGTTCCCGCAATTGCACCTGTCACTCCCGATAATGTTACAATTATCTCCGGTGCGGAACATTTTCAGCTGGAAAATGCAGGAAAAGCCGCCAATGGTACACAAAGCATAGCACAGCACAGCATAGCACAGCAAACCAAAGAAAACTCCCTCCTCTATAGTTCCCCCGAAACCGGGGGAACTGCGGGCGCAGGCTCCGTGCCTGCGGAGGAACAGACCGGAGGGGAGGATAATTTTTCTTTCCGGCAGGGTAGCGGAAATACAGAAAACGGACTCGGTGAACAAGGTGCGGCTTCCGGCAAACATGTGCGTCGAGAGTGGACGGACGCCGATGTCAATGCTTTGCAACCTCCTCGGGACGGACTTCAACGCAACTTGGACGGATTGATTTTCAATATGCGGCAATATCGCATTCCGCCACAGGAGCAGTGTGCCATCATTTTCAAAAGTAACTTCGGCATCATCGGGCATCCCTTGTGGAAAGGTTTTTGCGCTTTGCGTGAAAGCCACGGAAAAATACGGCAGCCCGGGAAATATCTGCTGAGCTTGTGCCGGTAGATTGTCTGTTTTCATGTCGTGAATTTGTAAGTATTATATTTGTGAATAAAAACACGGTTTTTATTTTCCGGAGAGTTGAAAGACCCTTATATTTGCAGTGTGGTTAAGCTTAAGACACAAAACAAAATTATTCTATTAACACAATTAAAACAAAATTATTATGCCTGTACTTTACAAAGCATTCCAATCTGTATTGGAGAACAAGAACAAACAAAGACTATTCTATCCACGCGTCGTGCTGAAGGGGCATGTGACGACGGACCAGGTGGCGCAGGAAATTTCGGAATACTCCTCTCTTACCAAGGGGGATACAAAGAATACCCTCGACAATCTGGTAAGGGTGATGACCACCCATTTGCACGCTTCCGAGAGTGTGACTCTGGATGGACTTGGCACTTTCCGCCTTGTGATGAAATCTACAGGGAAAGGTGTGGAGAGTGCGGCGAAGGTATCACCTGCACAGGCTACGGTCACGGTACGTTTCCAGCCAAGCACTACCAAGAATGCCAACCGCACCGTTGCCACCCGCGCGATGGTGACTGGCGTTAAGTTTGTAGCCTATGCGCCGGATGCGGACACTGCTTCAGGCGGTACCGGTGCGGGCGGTAACGACGGAGACGAAAACGAGAATCCGCTAGGCTGATTGTAGCCGGAAAGCCGCCGCCTCTACTGGCCGGCAAGGAAAAGGCGGCGGCTTTCTTTTTAAATCCTGTCTTGAAACACAAAATCATCATGCGAAAAATCAACTACATCGTGGTGCATTGCAGCGCCACACGGGAAGGCTATGCGCTTACTCCCGAAGCTCTGGAGAGAGAGCACCGCCGCCGCGGATTCCGTGGAACCGGCTATCATTACTACATCCGCAGGGACGGAAGCGTATTCGACGGCCGCCCCCTGCAACTGCCCGGCGCGCACGTGAAGGGGCAGAATGCCCACTCGATAGGCATCTGTTATGAGGGAGGGCTGGACGCTGACGGAAATCCCAAAGACACCCGTACACCGGAACAACGCTCGGCGCTGCGCCTGTTGGTACACCGGCTGCTAAAGCTGTTCAAGGATGCCCGCGTATGCGGTCACCGGGACCTGAGCCCGGACCGGGACGGAGACGGAACGGTGGAACCCGGAGAGTGGGTGAAACAGTGCCCGTGCTTCGAGGTCAGTAAAAATCTATAGAATCATTAAACACACAGAACATTATGAAAATTAGTAAAGAGACTTGGAAAGATATCCTGAAAATTGTAGGCACCATCGTTGCCACCATAGCCAGTATGTTGGGCGTGCAGGCGATGCCGCCGCTATAATCCGGAGGTAGGCTGCTGATGAGGTTATTTAGGGGGCTTGAGAAATAGCTCCCTGAAATCTTCAATTATAGCACTGACAAAAAACAACCATTACAAACATTGACTAGTATGAAAAGAATTTCCTTATTTTTATTGCTGTCCCTTCTGTTGGGGGCAACAGTCTTATATTCCCAGAATCCTGAAACGAACCTCCGGATTGTCTCTGTATCTCCCAATGCGGCGTCATTGGGAACATTCGGGATGATACCGACCAGTAACTATGTGGGGCAGGCCAGCCTTAGCATTCCTGTTTATGAGATTGATCTTGACGGAAAGAAGTTCCCCATTACGCTATCCTATCATACGGACGGAACACGAGTGGCACAAGAGGCCACTTGGGTTGGTCTTGGATGGACTCTCCAGGCAGGAGGGTGCGTCATCTCTGTCTTTGGCAGCAACGCTAAGATTTACTCGGCAAACTACTATGACATCAAAGGGCGTGTGGTGAAGACGGTGCGTAGCAATCTGTTGGGAGGTTATGACATCACGTCCACCACTTATACCTTCTGAACGGTAATTTAACTAAAGATTTAAACAAGGGAATTGCCGGCATATCATATAATTGCTTAAATTTGCCCGGTGCGGTGACCTTCATTGACGGAAACCGGATCACCTATACATTTGCCGCGGACGGAACGAAGCTTCGGACAGTGCACGGCATAGGCGGTGCCAGCACCACAACGGACTACTGCACAAACGTGATCTATGAAAACGATACCGCCAAGTTCCTGTTGACGGAGGAAGGATATCTAATTTATAAAGTAGAAGATGGTGGAAAGGTCAAATACTCATATACTCCAGCTGTTGTTTTAGGTTTTCATGGTGGTAAAATGTTGAATTCAAGCGATAAGAAAAATGTTGCAACTATTCATTCTCATGGTGAATATACAGGAAATATAACAGATACTAAGGGAAATAAATTCATCGTAAAAGATAATGAGTTTTCCAATACTGATAAAAGAACTAATGAAAAAACTGGATTAGTTGGATATTTGGCAACTCCTAATGGCAGTTTATTAGAATATAATTTTGCAAAAAAGCGAGTGGAGACTATTTCTAATGATTTACCTAGTGATCCAAAAGATCCCGAACGACTAAATAATGTTGCTCCAGTAGATAATACGCGTTCTCTATTTGCTAAGTTTATGGATAGAATTATAAATATGTTCAAGTAAAATGAGGAAAGAGTATGTAATTTCATTAGCTTTATTGTTACTTTGCCTTGCGGGGTGTAATGTAAAAAGAAGTAAGACTACGAACATTTGAGAAGAAGTGAATTTTATTATAGATACGACCCTTCGGAAAGAATACGTAGACGTAAAGCCATTTAAAGAATGTGATACTATTAGTACAAATAAAATGATAATTTCTGTAGAGGATGTTTTTGAAAAAGTGAAACCGAGTATAAATAGCCTAATAGAGCAAGGCCTAATAGAAATTCAGGGACCTCTTCATATTCATCTTATCAATGATAGTATTTGGATTGTAAGAAGTGAACCTGTTTCAAAAATAGATGAACTATTGTTTGGAGGAACTGTTTATTACGAAATTAGAAAAAATGATGGCTTTATCTTAAAGTGTATAATAGAAGAATAATGTCCCGTTGTAGCGAATGTCCTTCATTCGTTGTTTCTGAATATGAGAATCTTCTGATACGATAATCCCTAAATGATTCCCTGCTTATGTAATTATGTGTAAGCAGGGAATTTTTATCTTTGCTTGAGTCTCATAACACACAGGGGTTGTTTGCCAATAAGTAAGCTTATATTTGCAATTGGCTGACAGGTATCGGCAGCACAAAGTTCACCTACGACGGGCTGGACTATCTGTTGAACGCTACTTACGGTGAGACAGCAAGCATTAGCACGGATGTCAACCGTTTCAGCGAGAACGTGACAGGGGGATGACAAGAACGGGAACATCACCGGCCTGCAACGCTACGGGCAGACCGCATCCTCATCATACGTACTGCTTGACAATCTGAATGTCACCCTCACCTGCAATCAGCTCAAACGGGTGGACGACCCCGCAACGGAATCCGTCCGCAATGGTTGCTTCGAGTTCAAGGATGCCGTGCAGCAGGATAATGGGTACGCCTATGATGCGAACGGTAATTTAACTAAAGATTTAAACAAAGGAATTGCGGGCATATCATATAATTGCTTAAATTTGCCCGGTGCGGTGACCTTCATTGACGGAAACCGGATCACCTATACATTTGCCGCGGACGGAACGAAGCTTCGGACAGTGCACGGCATAGGCGGTGCCAGCACCACAACGGACTACTGCACAAACGTGATCTATGAAAACGGTACCGCCAAGTTCCTGTTGACGGAGGAAGGATATGTGTCCCTAAACCATGATTTAGGGTATAACGGGCTGGCAGATGATGAAGCGCGTTCCAGCTACTTGAAGAGCTATACAAGTCTTAAAGACAGACCGGATTATGATGGATATTTGACAAAAGATGAAGTGGATACTTGGTGGAAAGGAAAATCGGGAGAACCTTTATTTGGAGATTGACCAATACGGGAAAGACTTATGGAACATTAAAAATGACTTTGATAGACGCTGAAAAAGGCAAAGTATTTATTGGTTCAGAGAAATATGTGGACAAATACGATTTCAATATGGACGGTAGACTTTTTCGCGATTTCGCTACATGGGTTGGAAGACCAGGAAAGGCTGATGACGGAAGAGACTTCTTTATATATGGTTATGGATATGCGATTGTGCCTGTAATAAAGTAAAAGAAATGAAAAAAAAGATTGGTTATATACTCTTGGTAGGGCTTGTTTCCATTATTTGTTATGGAGTTTATAACGAAATAGCATACACTCCTTTGAAAAAGAAGGACTTTGAATGTCTTTTCCCTAATTATGTAAATGCCGATGTCATACTTCATAAAGATTTTATCGGCTGGAGTCATGGTGATTATTTTGAATTATTTGTCTATCGAATAACAAATGTAAAAATAGATTTAAATTATCCTATAATTGATAGAACCTGGGAGTATACTATACTTCCCGACGCAACAGAAACTATAACATGGAATAACTGTCCGATAGACTCAATAAGCGAGTCGAAGTATGAACGCGAACTGACATGGATTATGAATAGCAAAATAGATGAAGGAAAAATGATGCAATACGAACTGAAAGATGAAAACAATTACTATAGTTGCATCTATGTAAGTGAGCTCCAAAAATATTTTATATTATATAATCCTTCAAAGGGTATACTATATTATATAAGACAAAATGGATTTTAATATTTCTTTCTCGTAGCGGGTGTTCCCTATCTATCATTTCTAAATGTTTCCGGATTCGCCAAACCAAATGATTCCCTACTTGCGTTTCAATTGAGTGTAAGCAGGGAATGATAATCGTTTACGGCCTGTTCAACGGGAAAGTTTCAATTCTCTGGGATGCCTGCAATTGAAATCATTGTACGGCTCTGATGCAAACAAGTTGGCTTATGCCTACAATGTCCGCATCTGGTGACGGGCATCAGCGGAACAAAATTCGCAAAAATCTGTATTACAACACCGCAACGGGATCCGCCCGCAATGGCTGCTTCGAGTTCAAGGATGCCGTGCAGCAGGATAATGGGTACGCCTATGATACGAACGGTAATTTAACTAAAAATTTAAACAAGGGAATTGCGGGCATATCATATAATTGCTTAAATTTGCCCGGTGCGGTGACCTTCATTGACGGAAACCGGATCACCTATACATTTGCCGCGGACGGAACGAAGCTTCGGACAGTGCACGGCATAGGCGGTGTCGGCACCACAACGGACTACTGCACAAACGTGATTTATGAAAACGGTACCGCCAAGTTCCTGTTGACGGAGAAAGGATATGTATCCCTAAACAACCTCCGCTATCACTACTACCTGAAAGACCATCAGGGAAATGTCCGTATGACAATATACCGCGACGAGACGGCACGGAAGTGGAGAGTGGAGGAAACCAACCACTACTATCCTTTCGGAGGTGTATTATAGGAAATAGGGTTGCAGGAAAGGGACGACCATACGAAATAAATATTTATGGAAGTACTAAACTTACACCATTTTTACCTTGGATCAAATAATATGAAGAGATATGAAAAAGGGATGTATTGTTCTACATTTGCTTTGTAGTTTATTTATTCAAAGTTGCATTTCTGATTCTGTTAAGAATTTAGGAAGTGGATATTTTTATAGAGATGAAGGGGGGGATATAAAAGATATTCTTTGCCAAAATTCCAATGGTGGAGAGATACCGGCAACTATACTTGACTATATCTATAACGATGAATATATTATTGCAAAACAGAAGCCTAAATATCCTCAAGAGCCTTTATACAAAAGAAAATATGAATATGGAACAAGCGATAGTTTATTCTATTGGATAATTTTAAAAACAAACGATGTTGTATTGGGACCTTTGAGTTGGCAAGAGTATTTGGATATGAGATTAAAATATCAAATACCAGTTGAGTTATCTTTGTACTAATTCTCTGTTGTAACGGATGTTCTTTATCCACTGCTTTTGAATATAAGAGTCTCCGGATTCGCCAAACCAAATGATTTCCTGCTTATGTCATCGGATGTGGGCAGGGAGTTTGTTTTTTTGCTTAGCTTCATTGACAATCTGTCTTTTACCTTCTATCTGTAATTTTCCGGGACAGCTTTTTCAAGTAAAAACATCGGTTCTGCTATACTTTGTGGAACAAGACGGATTTCCCGAACACAAAAAATAGCAGACAAGAAATAGGAAAGATATCTGCCTCTGTTTCAAATCTCCTTGAAATCACGTACCTTTGTACACATATTATTAAGGTAGAGTAAGAATACGATGAATAAGATAACTTCCGTATGCGTTTACAGTGCATCAAGCACGAAGATTGATCCGGTTTATTTTGATGCTGCCCACGAACTGGGTACCCTGCTGGGGCGGCAGCGTATCCGTCTGGTTAACGGGGCAGGCAATATGGGGTTGATGTCTGCTGTGGCGGATGCAGTGCTGGCGGCAGGAGGGGAGGTGACCGGTGTAATACCTCGTTTCATGGTAGAGCAGGGATGGCACCATACGGGGCTGACCGAGCTTCGGGAGGTGGAAAGCATGCATGAGCGAAAGAAGATGATGGCGGACTTGAGTGATGCCGTTATTGCCTTGCCCGGTGGTTGCGGTACTTTAGAGGAATTGCTTGAAGTCATTACTTGGAAGCAACTGGGGCTTTATCTCAATCCGGTTGTCATACTGAACACAAAAGGCTATTTTGATCCGTTGCTTGATATGCTCCACCGGGCAGTGGACGAGAACTTTATGCGTCAACAGCATGGTGCTATCTGGCATGTGGCCCGGACACCGCAAGAGGCTGTCGAATTGATACATACCACCCCTTTATGGGATGCTTCCATCCGTAAGTTTGCGGCGATATGATGAATCTGCTGATAGCCTGGATGACGGCAGGTCCGGAAGGAATTCCTATTCCTTATTCTCCGCGAATGGATGACGGCATTACCGCCATTCTCTTGTGTTGCTTTTTTCTGTCGTCTTATGTCCTGTCCCGTAGCCGTAAGTTTCTGTTGCAACTGGTAAAGGATTTTTTGTTGCACCGTGAACGTACCAGCATATTTGCTACTTCCACTGCGGCAGACATGCGCTATCTGTTGCTGCTGATCCTGCAGACTTGTGTGCTTGCCGGAGTCGCTGTCTTCAGCTATTTCAGTGATGTACAACCTGCATTGGTGCAGCATGTTCCCCCTTTTCTCTTGCTGAACATCTATATAGGGGTATGCCTTCTTTATCTTTTCCTGAAATGGGTGGCCTATTCCTTTTTGGGTTGGATTTTTTTTGACGAAAGTACAACGGCGCTTTGGCTGGAATCTTATTCGACACTACTTTATTATTTGGGATTTGCTCTGTTTCCTTTCGTTTTGTTTATAGTGTATTTCGATTTAAGTCTGCAACTTACGATAATAATCGGATTGCTTTTAGCCTTTTTTGCTAAAATATTAATGTTCTATAAGTGGCTAAAGCTTTTTTGTGACAATTTATATGGTGGATTACTTTTAATTTTGTACTTTTGTGCCCTTGAAATCATTCCTTGTTTTATGTTATATCAAGGAATGATACAACTAAACGATTTTTTGATAATAAAATTTTAGGACGTTGAAAATAAAGAAAGTACTTGTGTCGCAGCCGAAACCGGCATCAGAGAAATCTCCTTATTACGACATCGCCGAAAAGTATGGTGTGAAAATAGATTTTCGCCCGTTCATCAAAGTGGAGAGCCTTTCATCAAAAGAGTTCAGACAACAGAAAGTGTCCATATTGGATCACACTGCTGTCGTTTTTACATCGCGTCATGCCATTGACCACTTTTTCCATCTTTGTACGGAATTACGTGTGACAATTCCGGAAACAATGAAGTATTTCTGTGTGTCAGAAGCCATTGCCTTGTACATTCAAAAATATGTGCAGTATCGTAAACGCAAGATTTTCTTTGGAAATACCGGAAAATTTGATGATTTATTGCCTGCAATTATAAAACATAAAACTGAAAAGTACTTGGTTCCCATGTCGGATGTACATACGGATGAAATCAAGAATTTGTTGGACAAGAACAAGATTCAGCATACAGAAGTTGTCATGTATCGTACGGTAAGCAATGATTTTGGTGCCGATGAAAAGTTTGACTATGACATGCTGGTGTTCTTCAGTCCGGCAGGTATCAGTGCCTTGAAGAAGAATTTCCCGGATTTCGAACAGAAGGAAATTAAAATCGGGACATTCGGCTCTACTACTGCGCAGGCGGTTCGTGATGCCGGGCTTCGTCTGGATTTAGAGGCTCCCAGCGTACAGGCTCCTTCTATGACGGCGGCGCTTGATATGTTCATCAAGGAGAATAATAAAGGAAAGTAATATATCAGTTATAAGCTACCGGTTACAAGCTACAAGTGGGCTGCGCTGCAAATGCGTATGATACTTGTAGCTTGTGTCCTTTTAAGGGGAGAGGTTCTTTGACTCCGGCTGGTAGTTCGTAACCCGTAACTAAAAAGATATGCCCAATACTTTGCGTAAACCTGAAAGGTTGAATCGGAAGAAAATTATAGAGAAGATGTTTGCGGGTGGTTCCCGTTCATTTTCAGTCTTTCCCTTGCGGGTGGTATATCTGTCTGTAGAGGAATTGGAGGCACCTGCTTCTATCCTTGTCAGTGTATCGAAGCGTCGGTTCAAGCGTGCCGTGAAGCGTAACCGTGTCAAGCGCCAGATAAGGGAGGCTTACCGTATGAATAAGCATGAGTTGCTGCGTGTGCTGGAAGAGAAGCAATGTCGCCTGGCTATTGCTTTTATCTATCTTTCAGATCAGTTGGTGGAGTCTTCCGTTATAGAAAATCGAATGAAGACTGCTTTGGCGCGCATTGCTGAGAGCGTATGAAACGGTTGATTTCATATCTTTTGCTGCTTCCCATCTACTTTTATCAGAAGTGCATTTCGCCCATGTTGGGGCCGTCATGCCGTTTTACGCCTACATGTTCGCAATATGCAGTGGAGGCTATAAAGAAACATGGACCTTTCAAAGGACTTTATCTGGCCGTGAAGCGTGTCCTGCGCTGCCATCCTTGGGGAGGTTCCGGATACGATCCCGTTCCATGAGGTTGCCTGTCGATATACATACGCACCGGTTGCCACAGATGCCGGGAGAGGCAATCGTGAACTGTTATCCTGAAACATTTGTTCCGCAGGAAGGCGGCTGGTACTCGGTAGGAATCCATCCGTGGTACGTTGCTTCATCCATAACCGGAAAAGATATCTCTTCGAAACGGTTTTCAGACAATTTCCTTTCGTTGCTGCGTCATCCCCGGGTGCTTGCCGTAGGCGAGGCTGGATTGGATAAATTGGCAAACGCTCCCATGTCCATGCAACTGGAGATTTTTGCGTTCCAGGCCCGTCTGTCTATGGAACTGGACAAGCCCTTGGTTATTCACTTGGTAAAGGCTGTGGATGAGTTGTTGAAAATGAGGGGGGCATTACGCCCTTCGAATCCATGGATTATTCATGGATTTCGTGGAAAAGCGGCTTTGGCGGAGGAGTATCTGAAGCATGGATTTTATCTCTCTTTTGGCGAGAAGTATCAGGCGGATGCCCTTCGTGCGGTTCCTCTTGATCATTTGTTTATAGAGACGGATGAAAGTCCGCTTCCGGTGACCGGGCTGTATGAACAGGCTGCGGCGGTGCGTGGGGTTTCATTGGGAGAACTCTCGGAAGCGATCCGGGGAAATATAAGCAAAGTCTTTTTTAAACAATAAGAGTTGTTTCTTCGAATAAAGTGTCGTACTTTTGCGGAGACTAAATGATTTTTAGGTCTTTAGTATGATATGGATATATAATCGTTTAAATAATTTTAGATAATCTCATTCGATGAATTTTGTAGAAGAATTAAGATGGCGTGGCATGCTCCACGATATGATGCCGGGTACGGAAGAACTTCTGGCCAAGGAACAGGTGACCGCATACATTGGCTTTGACCCTACTGCGGACTCTTTGCACATCGGACACCTTTGCAGTGTGATGATTTTGCGTCATTTCCAGCGTTGCGGACATAAGCCGTTGGCATTGATCGGCGGTGCGACGGGTATGATCGGTGATCCTTCCGGTAAGTCGGCAGAACGTAATTTGCTCACCGAAGAGACGTTGCAACGTAACATGGCAGGTATGAAAGCGCAGCTTTCCAAGTTTTTGGATTTTGATTCGGATGCTCCTAACCGTGCCGAGCTGGTGAACAACTACGACTGGATGAAAGATTTCTCTTTCCTTGATTTTGCCCGTGAAGTAGGCAAGCATATCACCGTAAATTATATGATGGCGAAAGATTCCGTGAAGAAGCGTCTGAACGGTGAGGCTCGTGACGGTTTGTCTTTTACAGAATTTACTTACCAGTTGCTGCAAGGTTACGACTTCCTGCACTTGTACGAAACCAAAGGTTGCCGGTTACAGATGGGAGGCAGTGACCAATGGGGTAATATTACGACAGGTGCCGAGCTGATTCGCCGTACGAATGGAGGTGAGGTGTTTGCGCTGACCAGCCCGTTGATTACGAAGGCCGACGGTGGTAAGTTCGGCAAGACGGAATCAGGAAATATCTGGCTGGATCCCCGTTATACTTCTCCTTACAAATTCTATCAGTTCTGGTTGAACGTCAGCGATGCGGACGCTTCCCGTTACATCAAGATATTTACCGCATTGACCAAAGAAGAAGTCGATGCCCTGATTGCCGAGCATGAAGCTGCTCCGCACCTGCGTGTGTTGCAGAAGCGTCTGGCCAAGGAAGTGACTATTATGGTTCACTCTGAAGAAGACTATAATGCTGCGGTTGATGCTTCAAACATCCTGTTTGGCAATGCAACTTCCGATGCATTGAAAAAGCTGGATGAGGATACGCTGTTGGCTGTGTTCGAAGGTGTTCCTCAATTTGAGATTTCTCGTGACGCATTGGCTGCCGGTGTGAAAGCCGTTGATTTATTTGTAGATAATGCGGCGGTTTTTGCTTCTAAAGGTGAAATGCGTAAATTGGTACAAGGTGGTGGTGTTTCCTTGAATAAGGAAAAGTTGGCTGCTTTTGACCAGGTAGTTACAACGGCCGATTTGCTGGATGATAAATACTTGTTGGTACAGCGCGGCAAGAAGAATTACTATCTGATTATTGCAAAATAATACATAGATAGAAAAAATAGTCCCGAAATATTTGGATATTTCGGGACATACCTCTATCTTTGCACCGCTTTTTAACAGAAAGCACATAAGTTTGGACTATGGTGTAATGGTAGCACAACAGGTTTTGGTTCTGTTTGCCCAGGTTCGAATCCTGGTAGTCCAACATCGATACAGCTATTTGCAGCTAAAAACCCTCTAAAACGGCTAATTTTAGAGGTTTTTTTTGTTGTTGCTAAATAGGCATCGAAAAAAACAGACACGATTTCGGTGCCAAATTAGGTGACACGGCAACCTCCCTTTACCACAATCTTCGAAGGAACTCATGAACTACTACAAAAATGAGTGTAACGAAGAAAATTTCGGTTCTGTTCTGGGCAAGAAAGAGCAGAACAAAAAAAGAGGCGAATACAGTCCCGCTGTATTGCCGAGTCACTGTCGGGGGACAAAGATACGACTTTCCCCTCAATGTATCAATACGTCCGGCATCGTGGATTGCCAAGGCGCAGAGAGCTGCCGGAAAGACGGACGCTGACCGGGAAGCAAACCGGGTTATCGAGGAAACCGGGCTGCTCGTCACTGAAACCGTCGAACGGATCCAGCAGAAACATTATGAACTGAGCATCGAAAACTTCAAGATGCAGTTCAAGGCCAAGGAGAACGAATACTCCACCATCACCAAACTTTTCGACTATCACGAGGCCGTAGAGCGCAAGAACCTACGCCCCGGAAGTTACCGCGGATATATCGTCACAAGAAAACACCTGCTTGATTTCGTCCGTATCAAGTTCCATCTCTCAGACTATTCCATAGAGGCCATAGACAAAGCTTTTGTCTATGAGTTCTTCGCCTACCTGCAGGGCTACCGCCGTGAAGGTACGGTTCGCTGTGCCGTCAACGGGGCGCTGAAGCATATCGCACGGTTCAAGCGGATTATGAATCTGGCCATACAGAACGAGTGGATAACGAACAACCCGGTATGCCTGCTGAAGGTGCACAAGGAGTACGTAGAAAAAGGATATCTTACCGAGGAGGAAATCAGGCGGCTCAAGGCTGTCACGCTGCCGCCCCACTTGGGCATTGCGAGGGACATATTCATGTTCTCCGTCTATACGGGCATGGCTTACGTGGATATTCTGATGCTGACGAATGAAAACATCACGTTGGGGATAGACGGCTCGCATTGGCTCAACTACCATCGCCAGAAGACTTCGCAGAGGGTGGCGGTGCCGTTGCTGGAGCCTGCCGAGGAGTTGATAGCGAGGTATGCCACCTATCACGGCGAAAAGGCGAAGCAGCCCATTTTCCCCGTGCCTTGCAACCAGGCAATCAACCGTTATCTGAAAACCATCGCCAAGGCGGCAGGCATCCGGAAAGATATCACCTACCACATGGCCCGCCACACGTTCGCCACCACCATCACGCTCTCGCACGGCATCCCCATCGAGACGGTCAGCAAGATGCTGGGGCATGCCTCGCTCACCATCACGCAACTGTATGCCAAGATTGTGGACAAGAAGGTAATGGACGACATGGCACAGTTGAAGGAACTGTACTCAAGCAGCGACAAGGGAAACGACAATCATGCAAGTAATCAATAAACATACATTATCAATGAAAAAGAGACTTTTTGAACAGAATGCCCTGCAGGCGGCAGAATGCCTGACGGAAGAAATGGCGGATAAGGAATATCTGCGCAGTGCGGACGTGGCTCGCATATTCTCTATCAGCAACTCCACGCTGAAATTGCTGCGGACGAGGGGCGAGCTACCTTGTTACCGCTTCGGGAAAACCTACCTCTACAAGCGCGAGGAGATAGAGGCGTGTCTGGTGAGAATCATCGGAAAGGAGGCGTACTATGGCTAAGCAGGGGTTCAGTTACTACAAGGCGGAAACCGACCGCTTCCAGGACATCAAGATAAAGCGCCTGAAGAAGAAGTACCATTGCACCGGATATGCAGTGTACCAATATCTGCTGAACGAGATTTACCGGGTGCAGGGCTACTGCCTCCAGTTCACCGACGACCACCTTTTCGACGTGTCCGAATATTGGGGCATCGACGAAGAGGACGTGACGGAAATCATTGACTATTGCACTGAAATCGGGTTGTTCAACGCCCGGCTGTGGCAGGAGAAAGGAGTGTTGACGGCCCGGAGCATACAGACCCGCTACATCGACATCTGCAAGGTGTGCAAGAAGACACCCGCCATCGAAGAGGCCTTCCGGCTGGTGGAGTCGGAAAAGGCGGTCCCGGCACCGGAGCCGTTGCCGCAGCTTTTCCCGCCTGCCGAGCAGTCGCCGATGCGGATTGTGCCGAAGGGTGCCGCCGAAGTGCCGAAGGTTGTTTCCGATACGCCGAGGGTTGCCGCAGTGGTGACGGACGGTGCGGCGGCTGTAACCGCACAAGCGAGAACGGGGGCAGAGGGTGCCGGAAAGCGGGTTTTGTCGGAACTGGAAGCGAAGGAGGCAGAAGCGGTTTCGGCAGAATTCCAGAAGTTTCCGGAAGGTTTCCAGAAATTTCCGGAAACTTCCGGAAACTTCTCAGAAGAATCCGACAAATCTATTAAGAGTTATGATAATAAAAACTCCTCCTCAAACTCCCCCTCACGGGAGGAGGAGGACAAAGCTTCGCTCTCTTCGGGAAAGAAGCGGCTGGATAATCTGCTGAAGGCGTTGAGTGTTTGCACGGATGATGCCCGCTGGATAGGCAGCATTGAGCGCATCGATGTCGACGACTCGCCGCTGTGGGCGCTGGCCGACGAGGTGCGGCAGAGCCGGGGCAGGCTCACGGTGTGCAGTTACCTGATGCCCTCGCTCCGCTCGCTGGTGGCGGCGGGGCGGCTCGTGATGCGGCGGCAGGCGGCCGACACCTCCGATGAACTGCGGCGGATGCTTGCTGCGGCGAAAGTGCCCAGCTACGACATCGATCGGGTGCTTGAGGCGGCGCAAGGGCAGGAGGCAGCGTTGCGGGAAGCAATCGAGGAGGTGCGGCGAAGCAAAGGCAAGATCACTATGCCCGGACGCTACCTGCTCTCCAAACTGCGGAAGATGGCGCCCGCAAAGGCGTCTTAACGAAACATCAAGAAAATGATCTGCAAAAAATGATTAACAATGGAACAAAATCAAGCAAATAATCCCGTCGGTATGGGCGGGAAGTACTACCCCCGCAAGATGGCGCACGGGTGGTGTGTGGCACACCGCATCACGGCATGCGGGGCAACGATTGAGCGCTTCGGCGTGAAGTACCGGACCTATCGGGAAGCTTTCGAGCGTGCCGATCGGATGAACCTTGAGGAGGCCCGCGAGGCAGAGCTTCGGGCGGCATCCGAAAACGGGAAGGAGGTGCGGCCATGAGTCGGGAGAAGGCATCGACGCTCACCCTGCGGCTGACAGCCGAGGAAGCGGAGCAGTTAGAGCGGTTGAAAGCGCTGGTAGGCAAGAATACCGGCAGCGAGGCGCTGAAATACGTGATGAAGGAATATCCCCGTTTCTGTGCCCATTACCGGGAGGAAGCGAAGAAACAGCGAGAACGGGAACAAGCACATGCGGAAATGAAAAGGGCGTTGTGCGGTTATGTCGAGGCGCTGCAACGGTTGCAGGCGGTGGCGTTGCGGGAGTAGTGCCGCTGATGGGGGAGGGTGATAGCAATTTTCATTTCCCGACATGAACGATCTTCGGAAGAATGATAGCAAATTGGTGTCGGAGTAGGGCGCATGAGCGTAAGAACCTGCGGAAGTCAGATAGCAACCTACCTCAGCTCCGGAAGATTGGCCCGTGAAAATTGATAGCATATTTGTTCCAGGAAGATTTTGCCGGCTGCCGTAATTGCTATCAGCCCTATTATGCGTTGCGGGAGTAGCGTCCGGCTCTTTTGTCCGCCCCTGCCCCCAATGCACGCCGCCAGCCCGCAGGCGGGCACCCAGGCAGCACGCAAAGGGTGCAGCGGCTGCGGCAGCTCTTCGTCGCAGGCGGCAGCTCCGAGGACAGCTTTGCCGCGCGAACATTGTGCGGTTTAGCCCATGCCGGCAGCCCCTTGGGGTTTCTTTGTGTCGGGCGGGTCAGCCCGCATTCCGTTCGTTTGCCGCGGTTTCGGTATCGTCGGGCCCGTCGCCCGCCGATGTTGCGGAGCTGTATGTCCCAGCGGTATTGCCTTTTTTCTCTGCCGGGGCAGAAAAAAGAGAGGGGTTCTTAGTATTAAACATAATAATCCATATCGAGGGGCGGCGAAGCGCCGGCTATTCCCCTCGATAAATATTATTATATTTAATACCGGTATCCACGTCAGCGCTCCCTACGGTCGGCAAAGCTGCCGAAGAGAGCATAGTTCCTTGCACCCACGCCAAGGGTAGAGACATCTTTATCCGGCTTCGCCGGGTGTGTGTTGCTTCGCCGGTCATCTGTTTGCGTCGCCTGCCGTCCGGCCAAGCCTTGGGTCGTGCGCCTCATCCCCCGCAAGCGGGGGGCGCAATACCTTATTTATCCGGCTTCGCCGGGCTGTCGCAGCGGATAACAACCATTATCCATACTTATATAGACACTTAGATTGGCCAAGGGAACAATTCCTTGATAAAAGCAGTACCTTTACCAATATAAATCAAACTCTTATACTCATGACCTCCGACGCATTCCATACACAAACCAAACAAACACCCCGCAACCTATGCAGCGACTTCGCCGCCGCTCATGGTGATTCCATCCCGCAACTTGAGAACCGTTCTTACGGGTTCAAAGAACTTGCCGCCCTCTATTTCCCCAACATTGCCCCCGCCAGTGCCAGCATCCGGCTGAAATCGTGGATAAAGGACAATCCCGAACTGCTGCACGTCCTGGACGAAACGAACTACCATCTGACCGCCCGCATTCTGACCCCTCTGCAGAAAGACATGATAGTTCAAGCTTTCGGCTCCCCATTTTAACCCGCCCCCATCAACCCGCCATGCAAAAACCTGTCATCATTCGCCAGCCCGTACCCGCCGGCCTGCCCGCAATGCCAGCCGACCGTATGCCCCGGCTGCGCTTGGATTGCGTCCGTCCTGTCAACCTTATCGTAGTGCATTGCACCGCCTCCCGCTGCGATCATCGTCTTACTCCCGATGAATTGGAGCGTGAACACCTGCAACGTGGTTTCAACGGTTGCGGCTATCATTTCTACATCACCGGCGAAGGCATTATCCATCCCATGCGCCCGCTCGACCGTATCGGTGCCCATGCCCGGGGCTTCAACGCCCGCAGCATCGGCATTGCCTACGAAGGAGGCTTGAATGCCGAAGGAACCCCCGCCGATACCCGCACACCGGAACAGCGGGAGTCGCTCCGTTTTCTCATTCGACAACTGCTCAGCTTATACCCGACCAGTACCGTTTGCGGCCATCGTGACCTCAGCCCCGACCTTAACAGCAGCGGAGTGATAGAGCCGCAGGAGTGGGTGAAGCAATGCCCTTGTTTCGACGCCGCCCAGGAATATGCTCCACTCTGTGCGGAGGCTTTTCACCGGATTCGCTGAAGAACCATACAAAAACCGCACGCCGCTACGCAAGAACCGCACGCATTCGCACGTAAAACCACATAGCGGCAACGGCGGAGCCGCCGCTGCTTACCTTCGCCTCCGAACTTATAAAACGTGATACCGCTATGAAAACAGTATTGAAATTGGCATTCCGTGCCTTGCGTTTCGTCTTTACCAACGAAAAAGTAATCGATCTCATCGCTTCCCTGCTGGGCAAGTCCGGCGAAAGGAAGCCTGATGCCAAGTAGCCGTAAACGAAGTTTCGGAAAAGGCCGCCCCTGGATCGGGCGGCTTTTTTCATCCGTCCCTTGACGTAACCGCATGAATCCACACGCATTCGCACATACTCCGCCATGCGTTTCATGCCCGCGCGTATCTTTATATCGTTTTCCCGACGGCGGGAGAACGAACCCGAATATCAACCCTATAAAAATTATTTAAACGATGCCTGTATCCTATTCTGTATCCGCCCGCAAGAATCCTGCGAAACCGACCGAGGCCCCCAAGTTCTACGGCCAAGTGCAAGCCACTGATGAATGTACGTTCAACTCTCTTACCCGTGCCGCTGCCGACCGTTCTACCGTAACGAGTGCCGATGCCAAAGCCGTCATGGATAATGTGATGAATATCGCCAGAGAAAAGCTGGCAAGTGGCCAGATTGTCCGCATCAATGACCTTGGCTCTTTCCGCCTCGCCATCAGCACCGAAGGCGTGGTGTCTGCCGACAAGTTTACCGCTGCCAACATCAAGAAGGCACGAATCGTGTTTGTTCCCTGCAAGGAGCTGAAGGACATCTGCAAAACATTATCTTTCAAAAAAACTTCGACAGTCGCTACAAAGGCCGAAAATGGTGGCAATGACGACAGCGAGACTCCCGGTGGAGGCTCTGGAAACGACGGAGACGAAAACGAGAACCCGCTGGGCTAAACGCTCGTTTCCCGGCAAGGAAAGCCTTGAAATCGTCCCGACGAAATGAAAAATCGTCGGGGCGATTTTTTTTTGTCCCGGCAGGAGTTGGAAAAGCAGACTGAGGAGGTCGTCAATCGAGGGTGAAAAGTGGTCTATGTGCGGTTATGATGGTTTTTAGAGCGATTCTTGAAGAGGTCTGTGTAGATATATAGGGGCGAAAAACGCAAGCTAATGCGATGTAAATGCAGGTAGCGCCTATAGAAAGATACTCCGTGTATTTTCCTTCTTTTTCTCCACAAAGGTAGGCTCC
>OHIU01000503.1_pt1 | contig 22109 bp, 25 predicted proteins | sample 1568281 | NCBI WGS metagenome assembly OHIU01 (sample SAMEA3879543, study PRJEB24766) | human gut metagenome | biome: human-associated habitat; feature: feces | place: USA | collected 1985/1987 | reverse complement strand
AGCCGAGAAAACATATCTTCTGCCTGTTTGTCAAGACCTGAGAGGTAACCGTTCAGTTTGCCACTTGTCAGCAGATTTAGGTATAACACCTTGCGATGTTGCTTAATATATCGCAAGTGCCGATGTCCCCAAATGCCGATTGGCTGTTGTTCTTCTTCGGGAAGTTTCAAGCAAGGAATGTAATAATCGCCTTGAAGTTCGTACCAAAGACCGTTCTTTTCATCATGAATAACCTTTTCCATAGTCACGCCTCCTTGTAAATTACCTTGAATTTCTTCTGCTTTGCATCAATGATTTTCAGCAGAACCTCGTCCACCGCATCGGTGTACTTGCCTTTGGCAATAAGGTTGTTCCGCATTTCGTTTAAGCAGTTCACAACCACCCGCCACTCAAAATCATCAAGCGCAATGTAATACTTCTTATCACGCATATTGTTACCTCCTTCAATTTTCTACCATAATTGTACTCAAAGGCGGTCCAATAGTCGAATGTACAAAAAAAGAGAAACCTGATATAAAATCAAGTTTCTCTTTTAAATGTGAAAATTAGTTGTTACCTAATACGGTTTTGATTATTTCAACGATTTTTGCTTCAGCTTCAACAATGCTGTCTTGTTCGGAAATATAGCTATCTATTTCTTTTAATATTTCGTCAAATTCATATTCGATATCTTCTTCTATACCATCAGAAGCACCACCATCCTCATCAAAATTAAGGTAGCCAACAATCAATTTGATGTAACCGCTAATCCGTTCACCTTTGCTATTACACAAATAAATATCGATAATTTCTTCGCTTCCTTCGGTTGGACTTATTTCAATTTCATCTATTGTAAAAGATAATTCGCTGTTATCAACACCTTTAATTATGATGCTTTCTCCAAAATTTAGTGTATCAGGCAAGGTATCATCTTCGGAAATCTTAGACGCAATTTCACATTTAGAATTTATCCAATTTTTAATTTCTTCAATTTCTCTATCCTCTATGCTTTCTATATCTGTGATATGAGGAATGTCTGATATGCCTAACAATTTTGGGTATATTGATTTAATTATGTAGCGAGGATCGGAATTATCAAGTTCCTCCAATAATGAATCATAGATAATAGAATGATCTTCAAAATTACAATGCAGCTGGTTGATTTTTTCAAATCTTTCGATTATCTCATTAGATAGTTCCGAATCAGGCAAAGCTTCTTCTAAATATGATTCGTAACTTCCAAGAGGAGTAAATCCAAGTTGTACTCTATCCATATCCTGAATTTCTTGCTCATAGTTCACGACAGACTGTTTTTCAAGCTCATATCTATCTTTTCTTGAATCGTCATCTAAAATAATTGTGAACGGGAAAATTTTATAGGATTTCGTTTCACGATCAACTTCAATTCTGCATTCGAATCTTGAGGTATGTTCTTCTCTCATTTTAATAGTTTCAACAAAAACATATTCTTTAGTTTCTGAATCCCAAGGGGCATTGGCATAATCTTCAAAATAACAATCAGCAGATATGTCTGCCTTACACAAAAGAGTGACTTTTGAGTATTTATCAGTCATTTCATCTACAGAATCAACTCTAAATGCTATATTTGAAACATTATGCAGATAGGATTCATCGTAATCGAATCCGGTTTCAACACCATCCTTATCGTATGAAAGTCCTCTTACTTCGATATTTTCGTTAGATTTAATATACTCTATCAAGGTAGGAGCAATACGGAATTGAAGTTCCTTTATAACATTTATTGTTTCTGCATATGCTTCCTCTTTTTCCTTGTTTATGGCATCAAACAATGCTCCCAACGAACCAAAGAAAAAGTGATTGGGGGCTTCTTTACAAGCTTTCTTAAATCCATTATCATTGCTCACAATGGCAACATCTTCGGCTTCCCCAAAACGTTTTCTGATTTGATTAGCAATAAATGCATCTGGAAACTCTTTTCGCTTTTTTTCTCCGTCTTCAAATGGCGGATTGATTTCAAAATAATCATCTATTATGCTTTCTAAGTTAATTAAATCAATACCAAGAATTTCCGCATTAATATCAGTTAGAAAATTATCAAATAGTTCTTCACTTTTTTGGATAAGAGCATCTTTGTCTTTTGAAATTTCCAATAGTCTACTTAAACCCACATAATTTATTAAATATTCCGTGGATTCTTGTAAAACTTCTGCTCTCAATTTTCTTGCAATGCCACAAGCTTTATTCACTTGTTTGGCAAGATGTTTCTTTGACTCTCTAACCACAATATTACTTAATACCACCTTGATTATTCCATCATCAACATAGTTTTTAAGTAGTTGAAGCGTACTTCCATCGCCTAAATCATATTTTGCTGCATCTAAAATATTGGTATCAATCGTAACCGCTAATGGATATTTGAACATAACTTTTTCTTCCTTTAGCAAAGTAATTCTTGTTTAAACATTATATCATATATTCGTTAATAATTCTACAAAAGCAAAGCAAAAAACCGCCACCTTAGACTTTCATCTAAGATGGCGGTTTCTGTTCGTATTAGAGCATCACCTTGACGGCAAAGCCGCCACTAAAAAAGTAGGTGATCGTCCAATACACGTTTGGTGGAGGAGCATTTAGCAAAGAGAAGGAAAAGGGAGATAATCACGGCAACAACCGCAATGATGGTTCCGCCTTTTGTGCCTTTGCTATTTGTTGTATTGTTGTTAGTATAACTATACTTCGCAGGCTTGTGGTAAGAAAGTGAGGAATCGTTTTCTTCCTTAATTGTTTCCTCGTAAATTTTGTAAGCCCCATACTGCTCGTCTAATGTTGTTTTGCCGTTTCCGTCAAAGTCAAACATTCCGCCCATAAAATCCTTGTCGTTGAACATAAAATCACCTATGTCCTTTCACGGAGAATGATTCAGTTTAATTCATTGCTGGTCAGTGTTTTCGGCTTGCGAAAGAAAAAGCTATCGGCTTCACAAGGAACTCTAAAATCATAACCGAGTTTGTTAAGCTCTTGAAGTTTTATCAAAACGAGATTGATATTCACATTTAGCATTTTTGCCATCTGAACGACATCGTACTTTTCCTTACTCATTGAGTAAATGTCATCATCGTCAATTATCAGATGTGCTGCAAAAGCGTTGGCTTCATATTCCGTTGTGTCTTTCATATTGAAAAGCACAAACTCTTTAAGCCCCTCGCCTTTGGCTATATCTCTATGAAGGGCATCGTGTCCAAGCTCGTGAGCGCAGACCATTCGTGCCATTATTTCCTCCATCTTATCATTAAGAAGGATAATTCTGTGCTTCCAGCGATATGTGTAAAGTCCCAACAGTTTATCTAATTCCTCTGAATAACGGAGCATAACACCAATTTCGGAAGCAATCTTCATAGGATTGCGAGTGCCTGTTTGCTTAACCATTTCGGTCGCTTTAAAGTAAATGTAAAATGAATCAATCATAATATCACCACCCCAATAAGAGTAATTAAGTTGATTAAAACATCAGAGAGGAATAATCTTATAGATTCCTTTTAATCTCTGTACAACAGTCAGAATAATACTTACACCATAAGCAATTATGACTGCAATGTTTTCTTGAAATGAACAAGTGTTTAAGTCGTTTTATGAATTGCAATAAGCTCACCTCTTAATTAACGCTTACCGAAAACAGCAAATTCGAGAAAATTCAGCCCGAATTTTTTACTGCCTACTATAATTATAAATCAAGAAGTGTCCCAAAAAACGGACTTTGCTCCGCTACTCGTTAGATTCTTTTAATTTTTTAGGAGTATATTTTTCACGGTTTTCTGCCTTGCACTCCCAATATATATCTTGGAGAGCTTTCATAACGCCATCCATTTCATCATCGGACAGCTCACCGCCTGCAAATAAGCCGCCAATCTCCTGTACAAGCTGATCGGCTTGTTGCTTACCTCTATATCCATATTTTTCAGATGCTTCAGTAATAAACTCCTCATTTTCATTTCGGAGATAATTAACGTCAACCTCAAGGATCTCTGCGAGTATATCATATACTTCTCTTTTCTTGGGATATGTTTTTCCGCTTTCATAATTACTAATTGTGTTTAGTCCGAGATTTGCTGCTTTGGCAAGCTCGCTTTGTGTCATTCCCTTTTTCGCTCGGCTTTCACGAAGTTTCTCACCAAATGTCATTATTACAACCTCCTTGATTTCACAACTAACTTGTGAATGATTAAAATTGCCTCTTGACTTTCACAAGTATCTTGTGTATAATGGGCATGTAATCCACAAGTAACTTGTGAATTACTACTTGTATTCTACATTAAGTTGTGAATTAAGTCAAGAGGTATTACAAAAATGGCACGAAATATTTTGCATTGCGATATGAATAACTTTTATGCTTCTGTCGAATGTATGCTAAGCCCTGAATTGAAACAGTACCCCGTTGCTGTTTGTGGATCAGTTGAGGAACGGCACGGCATTGTACTTGCAAAAAATTATAAAGCCAAAGCATTCAAGGTCGCAACAGGTGACGCAGTATGGCAGGCAAAACAGAAGTGTCCTGATTTAGTTGTTGTACCACCTCATTACGAAGAATACTTGAAGTATTCCAAATTGGCAAAAGCAATCTACTGTGATTATACCAATCAGGTAGAGCCTTACGGTATGGACAAGTGCTGGCTTGATATTTCCGGCACAAAAAAGCTGTTTGGCAATCCGGTAGATGTTGCTAATGAGATTCGTGAGAGGATAAAGTTTGAACTTGGCTTGACCATCTCCGTCGGCGTTTCTTTCAATAAGATATTTGCAAAGTTAGGCTCTGATTATAAAAAGCCTGACGCTGTAACAGTCTTTGAAAAAGAAACCTTCCGGGAAAAGATTTGGGGCTTACCGGCTTCCGATTTACTCGGCGTAGGGAGAGCTACGACAAGAGTCCTTAATAACTACTGCATAAGAACAATCGGTGACTTAGCAAATTCTGACTATGACTTCATAAAAAGAATATTAGGCAAGAACGGAGTATCACTATGGTTATATGCAAACGGTAGATATAATTCAACGGTTAAGAGTATCGGACACGGAATCACAACGGTTGTAGATTTGAGTAACGAAGAAGAAGTTTGGCGTGTTTTCTTAGAATTGACACAAGGCATCGGACATAAGCTGCGTGTACATCAAAAGGTTGCAAAAGCCGTTGCTATCTATGTTAGGGATAATACCTTGTTCTCAAAGCAGTGGCAGACGCAAATGCAGATGGTGACGCAATCACCATTGGTTTTAGCACAATATGCTTTTCAGCTATTCAAAAAAAGATATGATTGGAGAAATCCTATTAGATCGGTAACTATTCAGGCGATTAACCTGTTTCCGCAGGATATGCCGCAGCAGATTGATTTGTTCTGCGATTATGAGCGAGCCGAGAAACAAGAAAAGCTGGATGGCTGTGTTGAAAAACTTCGCCAGAGGTTTGGTAAACGCTGCATAAGAAATGCTGTGTTGCTACAAGAGCTTGGAATGCCGATGGGTAATGTTGAGATCACTATGCCAACAGGATTAGTCAAATAGGAGGTTGCCTATGTTCGCTATTAAAACAGAATCAATCAAAAGCTATGTTGAAACACCAAAGTCTTTACTGAAAGAACATCATAATTTGATCGCCTTAATTGCCGATAATGGAAATCATTTTCTTGCTTATGGAATAGTTGAGGGAACTACTTTGTATATTGATTTAGATGCAGAATATGAGGAAAACACACTATCGTGTTTTATCAATAAGCAATGACAATTCAAACTGTTTATATGTGAGCTTGAAGGCTATGATTATGTCGGCAGGATTGTTGCTGCTTATAAGTCTTACGAGGTATAGATATGCAACAGGAAAGGAACAAAGTTTATGTATTAGTAAACACAGACCACAATCCCGACGGGACTTGTCGTCCCCGGTTCATTACGCTGGAGGACGGACGCAAATTCGAGATTGACCGTCTGATTCATCGCTGCCGTGCGGCAGCTACAAAAGTTGGCGGTACGGGTATCCGTTATACGGTATCTATCTGCGGAAAGCAAACCTACCTTTTTGACGAAGAAAACGGCAAATGGTTTGTAGAGTTTAAGACTGTTTAGGAGGAACATATAATTGAAATATTTGTCACGCAAAGATATTGAAGCTATTGGTGAACGAGTGACAAAAGCATATTTCCGATTACCTGACTTAACGGGCAAAACAGTATATAAGATTACACCTGACAAGCTAATTACTGATTTGTTAGGAGTCAATCTTGAATATCACCACTTATCTTTAGATGGTTCTGTCCTCGGACTTACATCATCGTATGGTGTTGTAACATACAAAGTATTTGATTACGCTGATGAGGAGAGTTATTGCTATCTTGACGGCAAAACAATATTCATCGAGCGTGATCTGAATGAGGACATTTCGCAGATTGGCAGATGTAATTTCACCAAAGCGCACGAAGCCGGGCATCATATTCTGAAAATTCTTTTTCCTAAAGAATATGGCGGCGATAACAGAAAACTGCATTTCTGTTTAGCACACCCACCGAAGCAACGAAAAATGGATTGGTTAGAATGGCAGGCTAACGCTATCGCTTCCGTGATTCTTATGCCAAAAGAAGTTATAATGCGAGCACTGTTCTTATTTGGTTTTGGTGAGCGGGTAAAAATGATAAATAAGGTATATGCTACTTGGGAATACGAACAGTTTTCGTCTATGGCGGTTTTTTTAGGTGTATCCAAAACAGCCTTGTCCATCCGGCTCACTCAGCTCAGATTGGTTGACAAAAACTATTTTGGTAATCCCTACGACTTAACAGATATATATTGTGATGGAGGTATTTGAATTGGCAAAGTTTAACGCAAAAGAAAACGATCCTGAGCGCTATGCAAGGGTGAAAGAAGAACAGGCTAAGTTGCAGACCCGGTGCAAGTCAGAGTTGCGATTGGCTCGCCTGTGTCCGTATTGCGACTATAAACTGTCTATCGCTATTAAGGGCGAACACAGTTGGACAAGCGAAAAATGCCCTAATTGTGGAGAGGTGGTCTATTTCCCACCTATATCGTTCAGAAAGGCATCCAACAACTAACATAAACCAATTTTTTCAATATTATCCAATAAAATCAAATATTAAAAAACTATAAAAAGCAAGTATGAGCTTGGAGCCGCTTGATGCGTTGATTTCTATTGCCACTTGATTTAGATTTTATCCTTTTACAAGGGATAGATCTATCTTGTGGCAGTAGGCGACGCATCAAGTGGCTTTTTATCTTTTCATCAGGTGGCTCCGTGAAAGGAGTTACTGATGAAAACAATTACTGAAAGCAATGAAAACTATTCCATTATCGACCTGACTCTTGAATATGAGAATTGGACAGGTACAGAGAGATATGCTGTTATTTCTGATTTCGATCAGGAATATCTTGAGCAAAACTATTCTTCTGAACTCTCAGCATTCAAGCCGTATTTATTTATGACGAGTGAATTCCTTGATGTACGAAGGAACTTCCGAAATAACAATAAGAAGTTTGAAATGCGTGAGTTGCTCTATCACGCAGTATATGATTATCAAGATGGGATAACTGAAGGCGCAAATCTTAGCCTTGTAGCTGATGACTTTGCTGATAAACTGATTGAATCAGAAGAATTAAAACGTGCATTAACTGTTCTTTCACAAACCGAAAAGGAGCGTTTGTTGGAATACCATATAATCGGAAAGACACTTAGTCAAATTGGAGAAGAACAAGGCTGCTCGGCTGCGGCTGTAAAGTATTCTGTAGACCGTGCAATAAAAAAATTGAAAAAATTTTATAATTTGACTTAAAAAATGACCTCTCCCATTGGGTATAGGTGAAAGGGTTAATTACTTTCAACAATACTTAATGAAAAGAGGACTTAAAATGAACAACAAAAATGAAAGAAAAATCAAAAGAGGAGATATTTATCTCTACGATTTTGGTGACAATGAAGGCTCAATCCAATGCGGATACAGACCTGTTGTAGTTTTGCAGGCAGACAATTTCAACGCCAAAGCTCCGACCATTATGGTTGCGGCTATCACCACAGCTATCAGAAAGACATTTCTTCCTTCACATATCTTGGTAGAGGATAAGTATGGACTGACAGAACCTTCAATGATTATGCTGGAACAACAGAGGGCAATTAACAAGGATGAATTAGTTAATTACCTCGGTCATATTGACGACAACAATGTTCTCCGCAAGATTCACAACGGCTTAATGAAGCTGTATGGATATTGGGACTACGCCCGTTATAACAAAGCAAATATCCGCTGTTTGTGTCCGAGCTGCTTGAACAAATACAAATATTTGCCGGAGCTGATTGTAAAGCGAGTAGATCCGCTTAACAGTGTAAAAGAGAAATGTGATCAGTGTCAGGGATATGGGTATGACTATTTTGTATATGAGCGTTCCCCTCGTAAAAAAGGGTGTGAATCTTTTGACTAACAATAAGCGTGTCTATACTGTTGAGGAGATTCAAGCAATCTTGGGCGTAAGCAAGAATACAACTTATGCTCTTGTCAAATCTGGTGTTTTCCATTCTGTGAAAGTTGGAGGACAGTACAGAATATCCAAAAAGAGTTTTGATGAATGGCTTGATAACATCGGCATAGCCTCAGATGTTTGTCAAGTGTGTGACGAATAAAATCGCATCATTAACAAAACCATTCTTTTCGTCTATGATAAATCCAAGCTCAACAGCTTGGATTTATCATAACGATTTGGAGGTGTTGTATTTGGATAAGAAAAGTATATCTGTTCCTGAAATGCGCCGTATTCTCGGTCTTGGAAAAACTGAATCTTATTGGCTTATCAAAAAGGGATATTTCAAAACGATTATGCTTTTCGGAAAGATCAGGGTGATGACGGACAGTTTTGAAGAATGGTACGCTAATCAGTTTCATTACAAAAAGACGGACGGAACGCCGCCGGGACAGAATTGGCGGCATACAATGTCAATTCGTGAAACAGCCGATATACTCGGAATTGCTCCGACAACGGTTTACTCTCTAATAGGCAAGAATTTGTTTACCGTGCTGACCGTCAGCGGCAAAAAGCGAATTGAAAAAAAGAGTTTTGAAGAATGGTATGCTAATCAAAGCAAATATCACAACGACGACAAGGAGGTTATTGATGATGTTTGAAGAGAAAATCGCAAAGCTCAATAGCCAGCAAGACAGAAAGAAAAGTTATTCCGTCCCAGAAATCCAAAAGATATTGAAGGTCGAAAGGCATACTGTTTATAAGTTGATCAAAGAAGGACACTTCAAAGCTGCCTTTATTGGTGGCAAATGGAGAATTTCAAGGTTGAGCTTTGATTTATGGCTCGACGGAAAGGAGTAAATATATGGCTTCGATTATTAAGAGAAAAAACAGTTACTGCGTTGTATATCGCTATACTGACGAAAAAGGCAAATCACACCAGCGCTGGGAATCATTCCCGACTAACGCAGAAGCGAGGAAACGAAAAAATCAAATTGAGTACGAACAGGACAACAATGTTTTTACCGTTCCCGAAGCAAGAACGGTCAGAGAATTGCTTGTAGATTATATGGAGATTTACGGCGTGAACAAATGGGCAATGTCCACTTATGATGCAAAAAACAGCTTGATTAATAACTATATCAATCCGATTATCGGCGATATTTCTTTGAGCGATCTGAATCCTCGAATGATGGAAAAGTTTTACCTTGATCTTCTGAAAGTCAAATCAAAGGTTATCAACAACCGCAAACCGGAGCACGAATATCTTACGCCGTCAAGAATCAGAGAGGTACACAAGCTCTTGCGAAATGCCTTTAATCAAGCCGTTAAATGGGAGTTGATGACAAGGAATCCCGTTGAACACGCTACCATACCCAAAGAAAAGCCCAAAAAGAGAGCTATGTGGGATTTGCCTACGTTCAAGAAGGCGCTTGAGCTTTGCGATGATGACGATTTATCGTTGGCATTAAATCTCGCTTTTTCCTGTACGCTGCGTATGGGCGAAATGCTGGGCATAACGCTGGACTGTATCGACGTGTCAGAGGAAAAGATTGAAAACGGTACGGCTTCCATTTTTATTGAGAAGGAGCTGCAAAGGGTAAAGCGTGATGTATTTGAAAAGCTCAATAAGAGAGATGTGATTTTTGTCTTTCCTCGATGTTTGTCAGGTGGCAATACGGTACTTGTATTGAAAGAACCTAAAACCGAAACAAGTAAACGTCGTGTGTATCTTCCGAAAACCGTTGCGAAGATGGTGCTTCAGCGCATCAAGGATATTCAGGAAATCAAAGAGCTTCTCGGCGACGAGTACCACGACTACAATCTTCTGTTTTCAAGTTCGACAGGCAGACCGATGGAGGGACAGGTAATAACAAGGTCGTTGAAAAAGCTCATCAGTGACCACGATCTACCCGACGTTTGTTTTCACAGTCTACGTCATTCGAGCATTACATATAAACTCAAATGGTCAGGCGGCGATATAAAAGCTGTTCAGGGCGATTCAGGACACGCACGGGCTGATATGGTAACGGAGCAATATTCACATATCCTTGACGAAGATAGAGTTGCCAACGCCAGACGAGTTGATGAACAGGTATATAACCAGCCACCACAAAAGACACAGGCGGATAACACTACCGATATGAATCCGACGGAGCTTCTCGGACAGATTTTCTCAAATCCAGAAATGTGCAAAGCGTTTCAGGCTTTTCTTCAGCAGTATCAAAGCAACTCATAAATAGCTATATATAAATTTAAAAGGACGTTCCGTTTGGAGCGTCCTAATTTTTCCTTGCCTATGTTTTATATTTGTGTTATACAACTATTGCATAATAATTGCTTAAGAAGTACATCCCAAAACTACCACCTTATGCGACAACTTTTTTCAGGGGCGTGCTAACACCTTGCTAACAGGAATACACACAACTCGTTAATGTTAGCACATTTTAGATGGTAACAGACTACCTCTTTACTTGCTGAAAACCGCATTAGAATGGGAAAAGTTGAGGTTTGTTTATCTTGGAAATAACGCTTCGGAATGAACTCCTAAGCGGTAGGTCGGGTGTTCGAATCACCTCGGGAACGCCAAAAACTCCGCCGGAAACCTAAGTAAAATCAAGGGTTTCCGGCGTTTTTTCATTTTTACGGGAAAAGAGAAAAATCGTGAAATTCACAGATTTTCATTAGCAAATTCTCCGTCAGATAATGGAAATTAGGACTAATGTCGTCCGCCTTTCAGGTGTACGGCTTGCTAATAAAAATTAGCAGGATTTTCGCTATTTTGCTAATGAAAATGCCCTCTCTGCTAATGAGAGAAAAAAACGAGCAAAATTCTTGCTAATGGACAAGGCGGTTGTTATCCTGTTAATTTGTTCATTTAGAGGTGGCGAGCGACAATCGCACACTACCTCTATGCCCTTTTGACCTTGTAAATGTGATAATGGCAAATACAATGTTGCCGAGATTGGCTATCATAAGAATAATAAAAGGTTTATCAGCAGAAGCAAGGAACAAAATTAACAATCAGGATTATCTTGAAGAAGCGATTAAAACAATTAACAAGCTGCTCAAAGAATTCAAGAGTAAGGAGTTTTTGACAGCCGAACTAATTGAGGGCGTTGGTGCTCTTGAAAAGGACATTTTCGAGGTAGATAAGATTGTCAATGAGGACGAGATAAAGTATCTGTTTACACCAAATCCAGCTCATAAAAAAGCTATGAACTTGAAATATAAGTTTGACAGTGAAGGTGAATGGAAGTTTGCAAAAGCTCTTGACGATGATCCGAATGTAATGCTATACACTAAGCTCAAAAAGGCGGTTTTGTTCTTGAAACTCCGGCGAGTAATTACTCGCCCGACTGGGCGATTGTCTATTAGAAGGGCAACGAGAACTTTGCTATGTATTTTATCGCAGAAACAAAATGGGATCCGCACTGCTTTTATTCCACAGCTCGGCACATAACCGCTAAAACAGAATATTTTTAAGACGGTGTAATACTGTAAAACATGAAACATGCTCATAGATTAAAAATTAAGGACCACCCAAGAAAAATAGGTGGTCCTTGATTTTAGAGAGATTTTATTTTTAAAGGAGTTAGAAATCAGCTCATTTTATTTGTTTATACCAAAAATATATTTTGTAGTTTGTGTATAGTTTTCGTTTGCTTTTAATATTGTCGTAGGAAAACTCTTGTGATTTACAGCATCGGGAAAGCCCTGGGTTTCAAGACAAAACGCTGGATTTTCTCCGTATGTTGCTGAATCCTTTCCCATATTGGACAAAACATCGACATAATTTGCTGTATATACATGAACACCTTTTTGAGAAGTATAGCATTTTAATGTGATTCCGCTATCAATACCTTCAGCTTCGGCTGCAAGCACAAATTCTTCATCAGAATGATTCAGCACAAACATATGATCAATACCGTTTGCAAAACCAATCTGCTTGTTTTTTCTGTCAATACCATTTCCAATTAACTTGGGTTCGGTAAAATCAAACGATGTATTCTTAACGGGAGTTATCTCTCCTGTGGGATTGAGGTTTGAATTTATCGGTATGAAGGAATTTGCATTTATTTTCAGCTTGTGATTTTCTGTAACTTTACCGCTTTTATGTCCGTTAAGATTAAAATATGAATGATTGGTCAGATTACATATTGTGTCTTTGTCAGAAACTGCCGACCATTTTATCGTAAGTGCATTTTCATCATCAAAGGTGTAGCGTACAAAGACCTTCATATTTCCGGGATAGCCCTCATCACCGTCGGGACTATCAAGCATAAATAGAACTGTATTTGGAACTTTATCATCAACTACCGCAAGCCACACTTTGCGGCTAAAGCTGTTAAATCCACCGTGTAGATGGTTACTCCCATTGTTTACAGAGAGCTGATAATCTTCTCCGTTAAGAGTAAACTTGCCGTAAGCAATTCTTCCGCAACATCTTCCGACAGTAGCACCGAAGTATGTTCCGTCAAATTCATAACCACCAATGTGCTCATAGCCGAGAACTACATCTCTAATACTACCGTTTTTGTCGGGAACTTTTATCGAAACGACACTTGCGCCTAAATCACATAATGTCACGCTTGCTCCGCTGTTATTTTCTATTGTATAAAGATGAGTGTTTTCACCTTTGGATGTAGGTTCAAAATTTACTACCCTTACCTTTGACATTTTAGCACTTCCTTTACTACAGCGTCTTTATAAATTTATCAAACGCCTTTTGTCCTTCAGGAGTTCTTTTGAATACACCTGCATCCAAAAGAACATTAAGAAACACCTTTCCTATCTCATTTTGAATTATTGAATCAACATTATTTTCATTGATTTCATCATACTGCGAAACAAATTCATTTACCCACTCGGAATGTTTGCTGATTTTCGGAATTTCACTTACATTCTTGTGATTAAGAATAGCATCCTTTAAAATAGCCATTTCATCTTTAAGCCTTGAGGGCAATACTGCAAGTCCCATAACTTCAATAAGGCCGATATTTTCTTTTTTAATATGATGCAAATTCGCATGAGGATGAAATACTCCCAGAGGATGCTCTTCACTTGTAATATTATTTCTGAGAACGAGGTCAATAACAAATTTTCCATCCTTTGTAAAAGCAATCGGAGTAATAGTGTTGTGAATTTCACCATCTGTTTCGGCAAAAATGCCAACATTTGCGTCCGTGTACGCTCTCCAACTCTTTAGAATATAAGAAGATAATGAAATAATGCTGTCCTTGTTTTTACCTGTCAATCTTACAACTGACATAGGCCACTTTACAATTCCGCACTCCACATCATCAAAGCCGTTAACAATAAACTTTCTTTCAACCTCTGCCCTATTAAGTGCAAAGCTGTATCTGCCACCCTGAAAATGTTCATGTGTAAGTATTGAACCGCCTACAATCGGCAAATCAGCATTCGAACCGATTATATAATGCGGAAACTGTGAAATAAAATCAAACAGTTTTCTGAATGTAGAATCATTGATTACCATTGGTGTATGCTCACCGTTAAACACAATACAATGTTCATTGTAATAAACATACGGAGAATATTGCATAAACCAGTTATCTCCGTCAATGGTGAGCGGAATAATTCTGTGATTATCTCTTGCAGGATGATTTACTCTTCCGGCATATCCTTCATTTTCCTTACAAAGCAAACATTTCGGATAGCCCGACTGTTTTTGAAGTTTTGCCGCTGCAATAGCTTTCGGATCCTTTTCAGGCTTTGAAAGATTTACCGTGATATCAATATCACCGTATTCGGTTGATGTTTTCCACTTTAAATCTTTCTTAATACGATATCTTCTTATATAATCGGTATCGCAGCTGAATTTATAGTAGCTATCGGTTGCAAGTTTAGGAGAAACGCTATAATTCTGCCAAAATTCTCTTATTACTTCTGACGGTCGCTTAACAAGTGAAGCCATAAGTTTCACATCAAATAAGTCGCGATATGTTACTGTATTTTCGGGAATGATTCCTTTTTCGTATGCATAATCAAGAAGTCCCGACAAAATTTCTTCAAGAGTATCCTCGTTATCTGCTGTAAGGCAAGTACAACTGTCATCGGGTTCATCCATATGGAACAACGATAAAAGCCTATTTTGCGTGTAGATTATATCCTCTTTTTCAATAAGCCCTGTATTGATTCCGTATGAAACAAGTCTTAATATTAAGCCGTAAACGCTGTTCTTCATAAATACCGCCTCACTTACTATAGCCGTTTGGATGTGTTGAATGCCATTCCCACGCTGTTTTAATAATTGTTCCCAGATCATCATACTCAGGTTTCCAGCCAAGTACAGTTTTCGCCTTATCGCTTGATGCAATCAATACAGCAGGATCGCCGCTTCTTCTGCTTTCTTCAACAACCTTAATATCTTTCTGTGTAACTTCCTTTGCTTTTTCAATTACCTCACGAACAGAAAAACCTACACCGTTGCCAAGATTGAATATATCACTTTTACCGCCCTTCATAAGATATTCAACTGCAAGAATATGAGCCTGTGCAAGGTCAGTGACATGGATATAATCACGAATACAAGTTCCGTCAGATGTGGGATAATCAGTACCAAAAATACTTATGTGGTCACGGGTACCCTGCGCCGCTTGAAGAATAATCGGAATAAGGTGGGTTTCAGGATTATGTGCCTCACCGATTTTTCCGCTGATATGTGCTCCGCATGCATTGAAATATCTGAGAGAAACATATCTTAAACCATGTGCTTTTTCAACCCAATAGAACATTCTCTCCATGGATTTTTTTGTTTCTCCGTAGCAGTTTGTCGGATTTGTCGGATCGGTTTCAAGAATAGGAGTTCTCTCAGGCTCACCGTATGTTGCCGCTGTTGATGAAAATACAATCTTGTCAATTCCGTGAGCAACCATTGACTGAAGCAAAACCTTTGTGCCGTTGAGGTTATTATCATAATATTTGAGAGGGTTGGTCATACTTTCACCGACAAGTGAATTGGCTGCAAAATGAATTACAGCATCAATACCTTTTTCTTTATCAAAAACGCTGTCAATTTCACTTCTGTTTCTGAGATCGCCTTTATAAAATTTTGCTTTGGGATGAACCGCCTCGATATGACCTGTTTCAAGGTTATCGAATACAACAACCTCATTACCGCTTTCAATAAGTCTGTAAACTGTATGCGAACCGATATATCCGGCACCGCCTAAAACAAGAATTTTCATTTTGTCCTCCTTAATAAAAACAAAACCTACATAATTACATTACTTTTATTCCGCCGTATTTTCTCACTTTGAGAACATGGCATGAGTTTTCTCCGAAAATTTTATTTATAAATTCTTTGTAATTACTTACAAATTCATTTTTGACAAACGCTTGAATTGTACCTGCAAATCCACCGCCGTGAACACGGCACACGCCGTAATTGCGAAGAAGGCTTTCGCTGAGTGCAAGGGCTACCGAGATGTTCTGATGTTGAATATCTCTTGTTGTATATACATTCTGAAGATACTTAAACGATGAATTACCGGATTTTCTGATTGCGTCAAGGAATTCAACAAACTTACCGTTTTCAAGTGACGAAACGGCATTTTTAACGTTATGCTCCTCATTAAAGAAATGAATTGCACGAAGTACCGGTCTGTCGCCAACAGCCTCACGAATTTCGCCAAGGTGAATATAAAATTCGTTTGAATCACAATCTCTCAGATAATCTTCTCCGAGAAAATTTGCAACCTTTTTCATTTCCGAGGGAATCATAGCATAATCATCTGTAAGATCAACATGATCACCCTTTGTGTCAACAATACAAAGACTGTAATCATATTTTTCAAATTCGGTAGGTACTTTCTTAACAATTGGCTTTGTCGGATCTTTAAAGTCAATGTTAACCATTCCTCCGACTGAACAAGCCATTTGATCCATAAGTCCGCACGGCTTTTTGAAAAATACATTTTCAGCATACTGAGAAATCTGAGCAATCTCAACTGAATTTATTTTCATATCATTATATAAGCCGGAAATAATAGTTCCGACAACTACCTCAAAAGCTGCTGACGATGAAAGTCCTGCACCAACAAGTACATCACTTGTTGCATAAGCATTGAATCCACCAATTTTGTATCCATGATCCTTAAGTCCACGAAGAACACCTCTGATAAGGCTGACCGTTGTGCCTGCCTCATCATTATTAACTTCGAGGTCATTTATATCGAGAGTAATCATATCATAACCGTCAGAAACAAATCTTACAACATCATTGTTATTCTTGGCCGACACAGCAATAGTATCAAGATTAATGGATGTTGCAAGCACCATTCCATGCTGGTGATCTGTATGATTACCGCAAACCTCACTTCTGCCGGGAGCACTGAATATTGCTACTTTATCAGGGCAATAAATTGTTTCATACTGCTCAATTGCATGAACATATCTTTTTTTCTGATAATCAATCATTGATGAATCTATATATATATCAGTGAAAAGATTATCAAATTCGCCGTTTGTAATTTTTTCAATTGCTGTTTTAGTATCAATCATTTTATTTACCTGCCTTTTCCGCAACTGTAGGAAGGAACATAGAAGGCTCTGTGTTACCGCTTTCATCAAGCTGTTGTGTCATATCAATCTTGCCTTCTCTTCTTGCACTGATTGTGTTTATAACCTTCTTCATCATACCGTCATTGAGTTTATATTTCTTTCTGTAAACAACATAAGCAATAAGCATACAAACCGCAGGAACAATGCACATAAGTGTACTGATTGATGCTACTGTTGCAAATGACTGTTCCTGTCCCGGAATATACTGTGTGCTTCCAAGTGCCGCGCCAATACCGAGTGCTGTAAGAGCTGCTGTGAATTTTACGATAAGCGTCTGGAGTGAGAATACAACGCCTTCATTTCTTGTTCCAAGCTTAAATTCACCGTAATCAACAACATCTGCAAGGAATACTGTTGCACAACCAAGTTCAAGACCTGTACCAAGTTTTACAATAACACCTGAGATTGATGTGAGCACAACATTGTGCGGAGCAAAAATACCTACGAGCAAAAGCATTACAAGACCAAATGCAGGTAAAAGACACGCAAGAAGGAACGAAGTTTTTCTTGAAAGAAATTTTGCAACCTTAGGGAATACGATAAGACCTACAACCTCTGCGATTGATGCGCTGATCATAAATGATGACATCATTCCTGCGTTGCCGCAAACATATTTGAAATAATATGTAGCAACACCCATAATACACTGAATGCCGATGTTGTAAAGGAAGATAAGAGTTACCGCCCAACGAAGTTGATCATTCTTGCCGATGATTGAGAAAATATCTTTAAACTTAACTTTCTTTTCCGGAACAGAATCATCTCTCTTTTTCGGAAGGTTGATTACTGTAATACCGATTGTAAGAATAAATACAATTGCAATTATGATTGCAAATCTGTGATAACCTGCCTGATTTGTTGTGCCGCCGCCGAGAGCCTCAATAATTTGAACACCAAAGCCTGCAATAACAAGTGACTGACCGATACTTGCAAAGATTCTCGGAAGTACCGAAACTTTTTCTCTCTCCTCAGGATTTGAAGTGAGGTTAGGAATAATTGACCAATAAGGAATATCCATAATTGTGTAAGTCATACCCCAGAGTATGTAAGCTGCTGTTGCAAATACGCAAAGTCCAACGCCATTGAGGTGGAAGTCTGTGAATAAAACAACAAATATAATTGAATTAACCAGCGTACCTATTACAAGCCATGGAATAAATTTACCCCATCTGCTGCGTGTGTTATCAACAATCATACCCATAAACAAATCATTAAAGGCATCCCATAACTTTGCAACAAAGAACATTACGCCGATAAATACCGGGTTGACCTTGATGATGTCTGTGAAATAAATCATTGAAAATGTGGCAATCATACCATAAATCATATCTTTGCCTAGGGCACCAAAAGCAAAGGTGTATTTGATTCTACCTGGGATTTTGCCATCAAGTCTTGGTTGTGATGATGTCTGTTTCATAATTTTTCCTCCTTTTAATTTTAAATGAAACGCCGTGACAACCTGCACAAAAGATTTCGCTATTATTTAATAATAATGTTTCTTTTGTTTTTATGTTAACTAAATTATACTTTTTGTTTCGTAAACTGTCAATAGTTTTTGGTAAACATTTTTGCTTTCTCCGTTTTTTACTAAACATGACTTGATTTTTTGGTAATATTTCACTATAATGGTAGTGAGGTGATTCAATTGGCTACAATCAGAGATGTTGCCAAAAAGGCAAATGTATCAGTTGCTACTGTTTCAAGAGTGCTTAATAACGACACTACCCTCAGCACCTCGCTTGAAACGAAGCAAAAAATATTTGCAGCAGCTAAAGAACTTAATTATGTAAAGAAAAAAAGGGTTACATCAGCACCTTCATGTCGCATTGGAATTCTACAATGGTTCTCTTTCAAACAGGAAATTGAAGATAATTATTACTTTTTGATGAGACAGGGTATCGAGGACTACTGTTCAAAAAATAATATAAGTATTGTACGAACATTTAAAACAGACAATGACTATCAGAATGTACTCTGCGATGTTGATGGCATAATCTGCCTCGGGAAGTTTAGTAAACAAGAAATAAAATTACTGCATTCATTGAATAATAAAATTGTTTTTCTTGATATGACCGTTGAGAATATTGAAATCACATCCGTATCGCTCGACTTTCGTCAGGCAGTGTCCGATGCAATTAAATATCTATATGATTTAGGCCATAGAACAGTTGGCTTTATCGGAGGCATTGAACAGCTTGAGGACGGAACGATATTTCCTGATAAACGACTCAACACTTTCACAGACATTTGCGATGAACTAAACATTAAATATGATGGGTTTATTATGCAGGACAAATTTTCAACATCATCCGGTTATAAAATGATGTCAGAAATGATCAGCAAAGGAAATCTCCCCACAGCTATTTTTGCGGCAAGCGATCCTATTGCAATCGGTGCAATGAGAGCTCTGCAAGAAAACGGTTACAAAATTCCTGAGGATATTTCTGTTATGGGATTTGATAACACGGAGCTTTCGGGATATACAAACCCTCCGCTCACTACGGTAAACGCACCAGTATATGCAATGGGTATTTACGGCATTAGATTTATTTTGAATATGATGAAATCTAAAAGCACCGATTATTATTCTCCTATGCGTGTCTATCTGCCTTGTCCAATAAAAGTTCGCAACTCATGTGCAAAACCTAAAAGTTTATAATTATTATCGTTATCATACGATTGTATGCTATAATAAAATTATCGTTATACGGTTGATTTTGAAAGCAGTCTGCCCTCTTACCGACTACTACTTGACTACTTTTGAAGAATCTAATATGGCACATTTGGCGTGATTTGAGTCGGCGATTAGTCAGAAATATAAAAATGAATCTGCCTCTTATTTATAATTAACATTTTTAAAGAATCTCATATGCATTTTTGCAAAGTAAAAATCCACCGGCTAAGCCGGTGGATCTTTACTATATTCTCAACATCTCTCACCCTCTCTATTCTACCGTCCTCATCAGTCATTCTTGTAACACGAAAAAACAAGTTTACAAGAATTTTAGGCATAAAAAAGAGCCCAATGGCTCAGATGTTAAAAATATTAAATAAGTAATTGTTATTGATTATTTCTAATTCTGTGATATTTCCTTACTTTTAAGATTTACAAGAAGGTATCGTTTTATTCACTCAATGCTGCGGTGGAAAATCAATTACCTGCTCTTTTAATGATACTTTCTTTGAAATCTTGTCGATAAACGGAATTTTTACATGCAAGCCTGTTGACCATGTTACATGATATGTTCCGAGTCTTTCAATTACATATGCGTGTGCCTGCGGTACTACTTTTACATTGCTTACGATTACTATAAGCAGGATTAAAAGGATAATTCCTAAAATAATAAGTCCTAACATTATTTACCTCTCATTCTGTTACGGGTTCTACTATGAGCTTGACGCCTTCTATTGCGAGAACCTTAACTTTTGTTTTTTTAAAAAGCGGTGCTTTGTCGGACTTTACCGTCCACGTTTCCTGCTGAAAACCGCATTAGGATGGGAAAAGTGGAGGTTTGTTTATCTTGGAAATAACGCTTCGGAATGAACTCCTAAGCAGAAGGTCGGGGTTCGAATCCCTTTTGGCACGCCAAACCAAACCCGCACCGAGGAGTTGTTTTTATGACTTTCAGTGGGGGTTTTTCTGTATCTCTTGATTTTTATTTAATATGAGAATATAATAAATTTCAACGGAATGTCGGCGGCTTGTGCCTGATTATTCGATATTCGTTTTTATTTAACAAAATATTACACAGATTAGGGAAAATGATATGATTATTAAAAGAGCTGTTTTACATATACTTGACTTCAATTCGGGAATGAGCGTTTTTTCTCAAAACGAACTTGACTGTACAGATGATACGGTAAGCACATTTCTTCAAAAGCACCTTGAAAAACTTCACAAGGATTCTGCGGGAAAAAGCGGTACTTTTAATGCCGACAGCGGTTTTGCGGCGGCGCTGACGGAATACGGCAACAAAGGTCTTGAATTTATAGATTTCACTTCACAAATTGCCAATGTTCTTTATGAGAATATTTCTCTTTCCGACAAACTTGACGCAATAGATTTTGTTGCGGCAGATTATATAAATGACGATTCCGACTACTTTGCAATTCTGCTTATAACCAACAAATCCGCCTATACTCATCAGGTAATTACAGATGAAAACGGTATTCATAACGAAATTATGAAGCATTACGCTATCCTGCCTGCCCCGTCGCAAAAAATAGATTCCTATGCGATTATAAATATGAAAACGGGAGAAATACATTTTTCGGATAAAAAGCGCCAAATCGACGGCAACAGCGTATATGTACTTCCGGAAATACTGCTCGAATGTTCATCGGGCGTTTCCGCAAAAGAGGCTGTAAAAATCGTAAGGGAAACCGCAAACGAGGTTGCCGAAGAATACGGAGTAAACTCGGCAGTCGCCGTTTCAAAGGCAAAAAGCTACATTGTCGAAAACTGCGAGGAATCCGACACCATTTCCACACAGAAACTTGCCGAAAATATTTTTTCGGAGTCACCAATTATGCAAGAGGCATTTGAAAAGAAAATCGAAGAAAAAGAAATACCCAAAGACTTAAAAATCGAAAAAACATCTGCCGTAAGAGCCAGCAAAAGTCAGAAAATAAAAACCGATACGGGCATAGAAATAACCGTACCCGTAGAATATTTTGAAGATGACAGATATATTGAGTTTATCAACAACAACGACGGCACAATTTCAATCGCACTTAAAAATATCGGCAAACTTATAAACAGATAAACCCGCTTTTTTAATTCGTAAAAAATTTTTGAATAATTTTTAAATAATGCTTGACAAATCGATCCGTATTTGATATAATCAATATCGCTGATTGAGATTACAGCATTTCGGCGACATAGCCAAGTGGTAAGGCACGAGTCTGCAAAACTCCGATTCCCCAGTTCGAATCTGGGTGTCGCCTCCAAATTTTGTAAAAGCACTTCGTAAGAGGTGCTTTTACAAATAACAATAACTTTATGGGAGCATAGCTCAGCTGGGAGAGCATCTGCCTTACAAGCAGAGGGTCATAGG
>OHIU01000436.1_pt1 | contig 24711 bp, 14 predicted proteins | sample 1568281 | NCBI WGS metagenome assembly OHIU01 (sample SAMEA3879543, study PRJEB24766) | human gut metagenome | biome: human-associated habitat; feature: feces | place: USA | collected 1985/1987 | reverse complement strand
GTCATCCAGTTCTACTCTCACGTTTCTGTCTTCCAGTGCCTTGACAACTTCCTGTGCGTAGGCATTCAGGGTGTCGTCATCGGACTTAACCGGCATAACTCTTACCTGAACGGGTGCTAACCAGGTAGGCAGGTTGCCCTTGGTTTCCTCCAGGATATATGCCATAAATCTGTCAAGGGAGCCTAAGATTGCTCTGTGCAGAACAACGGGAGTCTTCTTTTCGCCGTCCTTGTCAATGTAGGTCAGTTCAAATTTAGCAGGCAGACAGAAGTCAAGCTGGCAGGTGGAAAGGGTGTATTCATTACCAACGGCAGGCTTTACGTTTACGTCTAACTTCGGACCGTAGAAAGCAGCCTCGCCGATTTCTTCAGTGTAAGGAATGCCTAAATCGTTCATAACCTTACGAAGTGCGTTTTCTGCCTTCTCCCACATCTCATCGTCATCATGATATTTTTCTTTGTTTGCCGGGTCTCTTAAGGAAAGGACGCAGCGGTAATCGGTAATGCCAAAATCCTTGTAAGTGCTGAAAATCAAATCCACAACCTTGGTAAATTCATCCTCAATCTGCTCCGGTGTTACAAACAGGTGGGCATCGTTCTGGCAGAAATGTCTGCCTCTTTCAATACCCTTCAAGGTACCGCTGGACTCATAACGGAAGTCATGGGCAATTTCACCGATACGGATGGGCAGGTCTTTATAGGAATGCATTCTGTGTGCATAAATCATCATATGATGAGGGCAGTTCATGGGTCTTAATACGAAGGACTCGCCGTCCACTTCCATAGCCGGGAACATGTTTTCCTTGTAGTGGTCCCAGTGACCGGAGGTCTTGTAGAGATTTACGGTACCGACGCAGGGAGTCATAACATGAAGGTAGCCTAACTTTCTTTCCTTGTCACGGATGTAGGTTTCCAGCTCCTGCCAGATGGTGTAGCCCTTCGGTAAAAACATGGGAAGACCGCGGCCTACCAGGTCGTCTACCATAAACAGGTTCATGTCCTTGCCAATCTTTCTGTGGTCTCTTTCCTTAGCTTCTTCAAGCAGCTTAATGTGTGCTTCCAGCTCTTCTGCGGTGGGGAAGCAGACACCGTAAATTCTCTGCAGCACTTTGTTCTTGGCATCGCCCTTCCAGTAAGCACCGGAATGTCTGATGAGCTTGAAGTTGCGGCAAAGCTTTACATTATCTACATGAGGTCCGCGGCAGAGGTCGGTAAAATCGCCCTGCTCATAGCAGGTGATATGACCGTCTTCCAGACCGTCGATTAAGTCCAGCTTGTACTCGTCATCCTTAAACATTTCCTTCGCTTCTTCCTTGGAAATCTCCTTGCGGATAATCTTTTTGCCGGTCTTGGCAACCTTCTTCATTTCCTGCTCAATTCTGGGAATGTCTTCGTCATGGATAACGTCATCGCCCAGGTCTACATCATAGTAGAAGCCTTCTGCCACAACGGGGCCTACCCAGAATTTTGCCTGAGGATACAGATGCTTGATTGCCTGTGCCATTAAGTGGGCGCAGGAATGGTTTAAGGTTGCAAGCTGTTCGTCTTCTTTAAAGTTTACCATTGTTTTTTCTCCTTTTTTTCGGGAAGCCGGTGACATACTTCAAAAACTATACAGAATAAAATTATGCCGGATAATTTTCAAAATAAAAAGCACCCCTGGGTATTGCTACCTAAGGGTGCATTATGCACGGTTCCACCTTGATTTTCACTCTTTGCCTGTAACGCGGCTATACGGTAACGCTTACGACTGCTCTCCTGATGCATACTGCTCACGGTATGCAGCTCTCGCGTACAGCTTCGGAATGGTTTTCCTGTATCTTCTCCAAAGCCGCTTCCACCTTTGCGGCTCTCTCTGTGTGGCACCGGGTACAGTACTCTTTCCTTCATTGCTTTTCTCATATGGCTTATTGTACCACGCACTTATTTTTTTAACAACTGCTTTTACAGAATTTTTGCTTCTATTTTTTATTTCTTTTCCAGAATCTTCATGAACTCGTCGCCGGTAATGGTTTCTTTTTCATAAAGGTACTGGGCAAGCTCGTCCAGCTTCCTGCGGTTTGCCTTTAAGATGCCGATGGCTTTTTCATGCTGCTGCTTTACCAGCTCCACAACCTTCTTGTCGATTTCCTTCTGGGTATCGGCGGAGCAGGAAAGGGAAGTATCGCCGCCAAGGTACTGGTTCGTCACGGTTTCCATGGCTACCATGTCAAAGTCTTCGCACATGCCGTAACGGGTAATCATGGCGCGGGCTAACTTGGTTGCCTGCTCAATATCGTTGGAAGCGCCGGTGGTAATCTCGTTAAAAATAACTTCCTCCGCGGCACGTCCGCCGGTAAGGGTGGCAATCTTATTTTCCAGTTCTACCTTGGTCATCAGGTTCTTGTCCTGCTGCTCCACCTGCATGGTGTAGCCGAGGGCGCCGGAGGTACGGGGAATAATGGTAATCTTCTGCACCGGAGCGGAATGGGTCTGCAGGGCAGCCACCAGGGCGTGTCCGATTTCATGGTAGGAAACCACCAATTTTTCATGGTTAGACAGTACGGCATTCCGTTTCTGGTAACCGGCAATAACCACCTCGATGCTTTCTTCCAAATCGGCTTCGTTCACAATGGTGCGTCCGTTTCTCACGGCACGGAGGGCTGCTTCGTTAATAATATTGGCAAGCTCTGCACCGGAGGCGCCGGATGCCATTCTGGCAATGGTGTGGAAATCCACATCTTCGCCCACTTTAATCTTTCTGGCATGAACTTTGAGAATGGCTTCCCTACCGGCTAAATCGGGCAGTTCCACAGGCACTCGTCTGTCGAAACGTCCGGGACGGGTCAGCGCCGGGTCAAGGGACTCGGGACGGTTGGTTGCAGCTAAAATAATAACGCCGTTGTTGCCTTCAAAGCCGTCCATTTCGGTAAGAAGCTGGTTTAAGGTCTGCTCTCTTTCGTCGTTGCCGCCAATCTGGCCGTCACGCTTTTTACCGATGGCATCGATTTCATCAATGAATACGATACAGGGAGCTTTTTCCTTTGCCTGGCTGAACAAATCACGTACCTTGGCAGCGCCCATACCGACAAACATTTCCACAAATTCCGAACCGGACATGGAGAAGAACGGGACGCCCGCTTCACCGGCTACGGCCTTTGCCAGCATGGTTTTACCGGTTCCGGGAGGGCCTACAAGCAGAATACCTTTCGGCATGGAAGCACCGGCCTCCGTATATTTCTTCGTGTTGTGCAGATAATCTACGATTTCCTTTAAGTTGTCCTTGGCTTCGTCCTCGCCGGCTACATCGTCAAAGTGGATACCTTCCGTGGACTGCACATAAACCTTAGCGTTGCTCTTTCCCATGCCGAAGGACATGGCATTTTTGCCGCCTGCATGTTCGATAAGCTTTCGTCCCATAATCTGTCCAATGATGATAAACACAATAATGGGCAGAAATATAGTCAATAAACCGCTTAAAAGGGGCGAAGTTTTCTTTTCAATATTTTTAGAGAAAGTAGCTCCCGCCTCATAGAGCCTTTCCGTCAGGTTCGGATCGTCCATGGTGCCCGTCTTGTAAATCTGAGTTTCCGCCTTGTCCGTAAACAAAATCTGGGAATCGGAAATTTCCACTTCCCCGATGTTTTTATCCTCCGTCATGCTCATGAAGGTGCCGTAATCGACTTCCTTTACACGGTTTTCCATAATCATGGGGGTGACAAACATATTGAACAGGAAAAGTATCAGTAAAACAATTCCGTAATAGTAAAGTAACGGTTTCTTGGGTGATTTGACTTCTTTCATGTCATTTCCTCTCTTTTTGCCTGCTTTGCGCATACATTCTTCTTAATGTATTATGAGACATGCAAAATTTGTTATTCATATTTTGCTCTCTATACTATAGCACATATCATACGGAATAACGATTAAAAAAGTATAAAATAAATTTAAAAGTTTGCAAAAAAACAGGGCTGAGGAAACTCAACCCTGCTTATATTTGCAGCCATTATTACTTAGACTTCGGTTTCACAATAACCTTATAAGTCGCCTTTGCGGAACTGCCGTCAATACAGGAAACGGTTACCGTATAGGTACCCACCTTATTTCCGGCAAAGGTGATGTACGGATATCCGTTGGAAACCGTATATCCGACTGTAAGTCCCTCTTTGTTACTCTTGACATCTACCGCATAGCTGCAGGTACCATAGGATGTACCTGTTTCATAAAGCCGCTCACCGCCAACTTCTCCTACTTCCAGCGAATAGGCTCTGGCATATCCTACTTTGATTTTTTTTACCTTATCACAGGACACCACCACATAGGTTGCCACCAGATTGCTTCCATCATTGGTTTTTGCCGTAATGGTAACTTTATAACTTCTGTCCGACATACCCGTCACACGTCCCTGATTATCTACCTTTACTGCACTGGGATTGCTGGAAGTCCAGGTAAGCTTCTTGGCATCTGCATTGACCTTGCCGCTTGCGGTTTCAAAGGTCGGAATTAACTTCAGGGTAGTTCCCTTCGCTACATAATTGCTTCTTCCACCCTGCGGGGAAATCATCAGGTTGGTGGCAGGATTCTTTACCGTTACCTTAATCGTGGCTTTCTTGTTTGTGCCGTCCGTGGTTGCTACCGTAACGGTTGCCGTACCGGTGCCATTGCCGGTAGCCTTTATGGTAAGCTTGCTGCCGCTTCCTGTGACCGAAACCAGTCCGGGAGCGCTGCTGGTTGCACTCCAATAAGGAGAACTGCAGTTTACCGCTACGGTTGCGGAAGTTGCTGCACCCTTATTATTAGTGGTGCGGAAAATGTCCACACTCTTTTTATCCACGGTCAGCGTTGTGTTCTTTTCCTCTTCTATAATCGAAATAACATAGTTTGCGGAGGCACCGCTGCCGTCCGCGGCGGTTGCCGTAACGGTAATATTGCACGGTTTTGCATTCTTTGCTGCTTTCACCACACCGTTTACCACGGTAATACCTTCCCCGGCGGGAGAATAACTCCATTTCACCTTCTTATTGGCTGCCGTAGACGGGAACACATTGGCAGTCAGCTTGACAGACTTGCCCTGTCTTACACACATGGCGGTTCCGCTGTTTGCAATGGTCACGGAAGTCACTGCCTGCTTTACGGTTATGGGAATCGTAACCATCTTGCCGCTGCCATCGGTAGCTACACCGACTAACTTGGTTTTTCCTGCCTTATTACCGGTTATGACAACATTTCCGTTGTTTTTTGTCATGGATGCAATGCTGCTGTCCTCGATAGTCCAGCTAAGAGAGGAGCCATTATAGGTTGTTTTATTCTTTCTGGTTACCGTAACATCCGTTGCTGCAAGTGTAAAGGCAGCGCCGGTGTTCACGGTAACGCTTTTTGTCTTGGTAGTAATGCTTGTTACCGGATTTGAGGAAACCGCACATACCTTGATAGTAAAAGTTTTTTTGACACTGTTGTTATTTGCCATTTTTGCGGTTATCAGATAGGTGCCTGTAAGTGCTGTTTTGCTTGCGGTAACCTTGCCGGATGCATTGATGGAAACACCGGTTACCTTCGGGTCATTGTCGCTTGCTGTATTGTTGTTATATCGTTCCAGGCTCCATGTTATCTTCTTGTCCGGTGCATAATCCGGTGTGCATGCAGCTTTGAGCGTAAGACTGGTACCCTGCGCCAGTGTACTTACTCCATTGGTCGATGTAACTGTAAGGGAAGATACCTCCGGCTTAAACGTAAACCTGCCGGATAATGCCGGGCTCGCCAGCCTATTGGAGCTTTTTAGCGCAATGGCATACACGGTGACACTTGCCTGGTTTCCAACCGGAATGCCTGTCGTACTGGTGTACGGCAGTGCATTGTCTGACAGCACACCGTTTTTATAGGTTACGGGCTTACCGTCTGTGGAGTAGTAAATGATACAGCCGGGATCCGGGCTCTTTATGGCTACTCTGATAGATGGACTGGTATAAGTTCCCGGCTTTGTTACGAATTCCGGCTTCTTCGGCGCAGCTTCGTTGTTTGTCAGCCCCAATGCCTTGGCTAAGTCAATGCAGCCTTTTCCGAGTCCCTTTCCCGTTACCTTGCTGCAGCTGCTGTCCATCTTCTTAAGCAGGGCATCTACCTTTGCCTTACCGGAAAGATTGGACGGAAGGGTTGCCCAGATTACGGCTGCCGCACCGGCTGTTACTGGGGTAGCCTGAGAAGTACCGCTCATGCTTTTGTAAGAGGAAGCACTGTCCTTGTAGGTGGAATAAATATCCACACCGGGCGCGCTGTAACGGACACCGGAATCATAGTTGGAAAAATAAGCCTTACCCATGCTCTTATCGAGTGCCGCTATGGAAATGGTACTCTTATAAGCCGCGGGGTAATGTGCAGAGTTACTGAACTCGTTTCCTGCTGCACAGAATACGGCAATACCAGCTTCATAAGCCCTCTGATAAGCATCTGCTTCTACCTTGCTGTATAAGGCACCCCCTAAGCTCATATTAATAATATCTACTCTATTGTTTACCGCCTGATTGACACCTTTAATAATGGTAGAAGAAGCGCCGCTTCCGGTATCCCTCAAAACCTTAATGGAATAAATGTAGCATTCCGGTGCTACACCGGCACCGCCTGTTCCGTTGTTCAGTTTTGCACCGATAATACCGCTGACATGGGTGCCGTGTCCGTGACCGTCTGCCGTACCGTAGCCGACATCAATGGTTTTTACCGCCGATACGTCATCATGACCCGCTAAAATACCGGTATCCAGAACCGCTACCTTAACACCTTTTCCACGGTATCCCGCTGCCCAGGCAAGCTGGGAGTTCAGCACACTGTGCTGCCACTGATAGCCTCCGTTGGTGGTGTTCAGGTACGGGTCATTGTAACCGTCTGTCCCCAGGAATTCCTCTTCTTCCTGACCGCCGGATTCCTCTTCCTCCGCAGCCGCAAAATCGTAGGTCTGTTCTTCCACGATTTCCTCTGCGTCCACATCCTCTATGTAACGGTAATAGTTGGGCCATGCGGCAGGCAATGCCATTTCTTCCAGGGAAGAAGCATAGACCGCATCCTTTACGCTTGCCTCAGGCAGGGATTCATCCGCATTTAAGGTGATGACTGCCACACCAAAGAAATAATCAGTCAGTGTACCGTTAAAAGCCTGCGCATAGGCATTCGCCTCTTCCTCGGTTTCCGCTTCCACCAGAATTTCCGATTCTGCATAGTCAACGCCTTCTTCTGCGCCTCCCCACTCCTGTGCGTAATTTCCGAGAATTGTCTTATCATCCATTTCCGTTGCAGTCAGGGCATACTCTTCCGTGAGTCCCGGGAACATCTCCTCTAACTCATCGGAAGCCTCCGGTACATTGCCCGATACATCGCCTGCGGAAACATCTTCGTTCTCACCCGGCTTACCGGCATCTTCTCCGGGTACTTCCGTACCGTCTCCGCCGGATACGTCAGCCGGTGCTCCCGGCTCCCCGGCATCCCCGTCAGATATGTCAAACTCTACGGTCTGCGCGGGTTCCTCCGCCAGCACGTAACCGTTTTCGCCAAAGGCAATGGTAAATGCCAGTGCCAGTGCAAGACTTCTTTTTACAAATTTCTTTCTCATTTCTTCCTCCCCTGATCGATGGTTAATGTATTATTGGTGGAAAGGGCGGGATAATTGTTTTTCTCACCCAATGCAATCAGTTCCTGCGGATCCTTTGTGGTCTCATACTCTGCCACACCATAAGAAAAATTCACTAATTCTATTCCGTACAGCTCCGCAATTTTTTTGGCTTCCTCTTTCGTATCCGCCAGAGCAATCATGGAAACCTTTTCCCCCATGATTTCCTCTTCTTCTGTCGAGGAATGGTTTCTTCCGGTATCTCCGGCATCCTCTGCCGAGGAATGGTTTCTTCCGGTATCTCCGGCGTCCTCTGCCGGTTCCTTGTTTTCCTCAGTTTCTTTCGGTTTGCTTTCTTCCTGTACGTCAGTGTCCGCTTCCGTCTCCCCGTCCGTTTTCTCCGGCTCTGCAAGATACCCGGGGTCTGTTTCTGACATACCGGAATTCCAATCATTGGCGTCCGGACTTTCCGTCGTTCCCTGCCCGGTATCCCGGCTGCCGCGGCCAAGTAAAATGATAACGGCAATTACCAGAAAAACGGCAATTACGCCTATCACCGCATACATGACTTTTTTATTCACCCTCACTGCTCCTCCCTCCTGAAAGCAATTTTTCACACTTGATTTTATTGTATAAAAGTTGGAGCAATATGTAAATAGATGTTTTTTGCACTTTACCAGCCTTTTTCATATAAAATAACAAAAAAACAGAGCGAAGTCTCCTTCGCTCTGCCTCTTTTTTCATTATTCTACAGTGATAGTATATACGCATTTTGCGGTACTGCCATCCAGACAGGAAATCGTAACAACATAGACTCCCTCTTTATTGCCGCTGAATTTAATCTTGTGGGTACTGCGGTCGTACTCTGCTGTAAGTCCGGGTTTATTTACTTTCACATCAATCATATAACTGCAGTCACCGCCGTTTGCCGCTACTTCCTTTACCTCCTTTTCAAAGGTATCACCCACATTTACCGTCAGGATGTCATCGTCATCAATAGAAATGGATTTTACCATGTCACAGGCATATACGGTATAGGTTGCCTGAACATTGCTGCCGTCCGCTGATACTGCGGTAATGGTAACGGGGCCTTCCAGACCGCTGTTACCGGTTACCCGTCCGTAGGAGTCAACATCCACTGCCGCCGCGTTGGACGTTCTCCAGTAGAAGCCCTGATTGTTCTTTGTTACACTTCCGTGATTATTGGTAAGCGTTGTGAGCATCTGCATGGAGGAATCACAGGCAATGTATGCACACCTTCCTCTTTCAGGCGAAATTCTCAAGCTTGATGACGGGTTCTTCACTGTTACACGGATGGGGATGTTTTTATTGGTGCCGTCCAGTGTGCCGACGGTAACGGTCGCCGTTCCGACGGCTCTTCCGGTTGCCTCCAGATAAACAAAATCTCCCCGTTTTTCCGCCTTTACAATGCCGGGGGCGCTGTTGCCTGTAATGTTCCAGAGATCGGCAGAATCGCTTAAGACCTGAATGGACCTTGTGGTGGAAGAACCGTAGCCGTTATTGATACGATAGAGGTCTACCCGGGTATCCTGCGTACGGATATTGGTCTTGCTATAGTTTTTCACTTCCACCGTAAAGCTTGCTTCCGCTCCGTTTTCATCCAGGGCTTTTGCTGTGATGGTATAGGTACCGGGTTTTGCCTTTCTGTCCGCCTTTACCACACCGTTCTTTACGGTAACGCCGTTACCGGCAGGATTTACCGACCATTTGACCGCCTTGTTGGAAGCATTGGCAGGCTCCACTACCAGATTTAATTTAATGGATTTATTGCAGGCTAAAGTATAGCCTGTCTCCGTTGTCTTACAGTTGGTTACATACAGTTTTTTTACGGGCTGCTTTACCGTGATATTTAATACCACCGTCTTGCCGCTGCCGTCCGATGCAATACCGGTAATCTTGGTCTTGCCGAATGCAACGCCCTGCACATAAACGGAGCCGTTTGCCTTGCTGCTTACAACGGCAATGCTCTTATCGGCGGAGTACCAGTTAATATCTGAGGCTGCTGCGCTTTCCGCTACGCGCATGCCTTTTTTCTTGATGGTAATGTTGTTTACCAGGGCAAGCTGTCCTGCCCAGACGGTGATGTTTTTATTCTTCACCATAATGGCTGTGGTAAGGTCCTGGGCTGCTGCCTTTATTTCCACCTCCATGGATGTGGAAAGTCCGTTTTTAAGTGTTGCCGTTATCCGGTAAATGCCGGGTACTGCCTTCTTTGTCGCGGAAATTCTGCCGGAGGCGCTGATGGTTACGCCGGTTTTTTTGTACTCATTTTTCACATAAACCTCTTTGCCGGTCTGTTCGTCCTTCTGTACTGCCTCCAAGGTCCATTTTACGGATTGTTTCACCCCGTAATCCGGTGTCTGTACGGCACGGAACGCAAGTCCCGTTCCCTGTGTCAGATATTTTGCTCCGGTAACGGATTCCACCCGGACACCAAACACTTCCGGCCGGAAGGTATATCTTGCCGAAGCCACCGGACTGGCAAGCTGGTTGCTGTTCTTGATAACCATGGCGTAAACCTGCACATAGTTCTTTCCACCTATTTCAATGGGACCGGTATATTCCTTCGCATTGTCGGAAAGTACACCGTTCTTAAAGGTAATGGTCTTGCCGTCGGTGGAATAATATGCCGTGCAGCCCACTTCCACGCCGGTCAGCTCCAGCATAATGGTATTGTCTTTATAAGTGCCGGCTTTCTTGGAAAAACCGGGCTTCTTGGGCGCTGCGTTGATATTGGTAAGCGCCAGTGCCTTTACCAGATCCACATAGCCCCTTCCTAAATCGGTACCCTGTGCCTTGATGCAGCTGCTGTCCATTTTCTTAAGAAGGGCATCCACTCTTGCCTTGCCGGTTCCTTTAACGGTGGGCAGAATTAAGGCTGCCGTACCTGCCATGATGGCGGATGCCTGGGAAGTACCGCTCATGGATACATAGGAAGAAGGTCCTTCGTTGCTGGCGGAATAAATACCGACGCCAGGTACGCTGTAGCGCACGTTTTTATCGTAATTGGAGAACGGCGCCTTGGTCATGCCTGTATCCAGTGCCGCTACGGCAATGGTTGTCTTGTAGGCTGCAGGATAAGTGCAAACGTTGGAGTAACCGTTGCCCGCCGGGCAGAATACGGCAATACCGCTTTCATACGCCTGCTTGTAAAGGCTCTCCTCCATGGCACTGTATTCCGTGCCGGCAAAGCCTACGTTTACAATATCTACATTTTCTTCCATTGCTTTATAAAGTGCACTGATAATGCTGGCACTGTCGGTTCTGCCGGCTTCCCTGCTCACCTTGATGGAGTACAGGGTACATTCCGGTGCGATACCGGCGCCGCCCTTTCCGTTGTCAAGTGTACCTCCGATTAAGGCTGCAATGTGGGTGCCGTGACCGTTGTTGTCCTCTGTGCCGAGGGCATTGTTCACGGTGCTGATATCGCAGGTAATCACATTCGCCAGTTCTTCGTGGGCGGTATTGATACCGGTATCCAGAATGGCGACCTTTACGCCCTGTCCGCGGTAACCGGCATTCCATGCCTGTGTGGTATTCAGTACTTCATGATACCACTGGCTATTGTCCGCACGGATATTTAAATACGGGTCGCTGTAATCTGCCGACTGGGTATATCTGTAATAGTTGGGCCATGCGGCGGGAAGTCTGGTGCCTTCTGCTGCGGAAGCCTGTACGGCATCGTACACGCTGGCTTCGGGAAGACTTTCATCCGCATTCAGTTCCACGAGGGCAACCGTACCGAAGTAGGAAACCAGTGTGCCGTTAAATGCCTCTGCGTACTGCTCCGCTTCTTCCTTCGTTGCCGCTTCTATTAAAACCTGGCCGGGAACATAATCTTTTCCTGCGTCTGCTTTTGTCCACTCTGTCCGGTGACTGCTTAAGAGGTCTTTTTCCGCATAAGCTTCTGCGGAAAGTGTGTACTCATCGGAGAGTCCCGGGAACTTGTCCTCCGTATCTTCCGAAGCAGGCGCATCACTGCCGGACACATCTTTCGCCGGTGCATCGTTTCCGGTAATATCTGTCGGATTCTCTGCGTCATTGCCGGTTACATCCGTCTCTCCTCCTGCCGTTTCTTCTGTTTCTGCATATTGGGAAATCTCCGTTTCATAAGCCTGCAGAGGCTCTGCTGCCAGTGCGCTGCTGCTTTCTCCAAGCGCCATCGTCAGTGCCAGCATCCATGCGATTCCTCTTTTGCCGAATTTCTTCATTTCTACGCCCACTTTCTTTTTGGTAAAACTTTTCTGTGTTTTGTTTCTTTTCCGAGACTTCCGTTTGGGAAGCTCTTCTTTCATTGTAGAGACAACAATATATTATGTAAATAGCTTACGCTGCCCAAAATTCTTAATTTTTTGTGTAGATGCCCTACAGTGCGGACTCTTCCTGCACAATGTCTTTTTTCTTAATCAGACGGCTCTTGTACTCTTCTTTTACTTCGTACTTGCTGACGCCCTGTAAAATCCGGATTTTCTCGCCGGTGGCATCGTCCTGCAGATAAAAATCAAAGGTCTTTTTGTCCGCATAGCTTACCATGTGCGGTGTAAAATGCACGTTGGAAGGCGCCTGTGCCAGAAGCTGTTTGATTTCCTTCTTCTGCTCCTTGTCTGCCTTGAGGCCGTTCATGCAGACCGGGCATACGGAATAATAGTCCGTTCCCATGGGAATTAAGGGGATGTAGTCAAAATGACCCCATTTGGAATCCCTGATAATTTCTCTCGGATAGGTGTGTCCGCAGTTGCAGGCTACCGGCTGTCCGTAACATCCCTTGTTTTTTCTGAAATGCTGTACTCCATAATAAAAAATCATAACTTCTCTCCTTTTCTCCCTCCCGGGAATGCTTTAACATATACAGAAAAAATGTACCATATTTTAGCACGCTTTGCAATTCCTACGGCTTTGCTTTATAATAAAGAATATCTGAATACCCGCAAGGAGGACGTTTTATGAGTAGCTGTGTAAAAGAACCCAGGTGGCTTGACAATGCTGTTTTTTATGAGATTTATCCCCAGTCTTTTAACGATACCAATGCCGACGGTATCGGCGATATTCCCGGCATCATTGAAAAGCTGGATTACATTAAGGATTTAGGCTGTACCGCTCTCTGGCTCAACCCCTGTTTCCTTTCTCCCTTCGGCGACGCCGGTTATGACGTGGAGGATTATTATACGGTAGCGCCCCGTTACGGCACAAATGCCGACCTGGTGCGTCTGTTTAAGGAAGCGCATGCAAGGGATATGCATGTGATTCTGGACCTGGTACCCGGTCATACCGCCGTTACCTGCAAGTGGTTCAGGGAGTCCATGAAAGCGGAGAAAAATGCTTATACCGACCGTTATGTCTGGACGGACAACATCTGGGAAACGCCGGAAAACATGGGCTGCATCCGCGGTATTTCCGACCGTGACGGATCCTGCGTCGTAAACTTTTTCTCCCACCAGCCGGCCTTAAACTACGGCTTCTACCGTCCCGACCCGGACAAAAAGTGGCAGCAGCCCATGGATGCCGAGGGTCCTATGGCTACCCGGGAAGAACTTAAGAATATCATGCGTTTCTGGCTGGGACTCGGCTGTGACGGTTTCCGTGTGGACATGGCAGGTTCCTTAGTTAAAAACGATGAGGACGGCAAGGGCACCATTTCCCTCTGGCAGGACATCCGCGCTTTCCTTGACAAAGAATTTCCGGCTGCCGCCATGGTAAGCGAATGGGGCGAACCGGACAAGAGCCTTATCGGCGGTTTCCATATGGACTTCCTGCTGCATTTCGGTCCTTCCCACTACAACGATTTGTTCCGCTGCGAAGAGCCTTATTTTTCCTCCCGAGGAAAAGGCAGCGCCAAAGAATTTGTGGCAAAATACAAAGAAAATTATGAGAAGACAAACGGCAGAGGACTTATCTGTATTCCTTCCGGCAACCACGACATGGACCGTCTGGCAAGAAGTCTTTCTCCCGAAGAAATGAAGATAGCGTTTGCTTTCCTGCTTTCCATGCCCGGCGCGCCGTTTATCTATTACGGCGATGAAATCGGTCTGCGTTATGTGGAAGGCCTTACTTCCGTGGAAGGCGGCTACGGCAGAACCGGTTCCCGTTCTCCCATGCAGTGGGACAAAACCCCCAATGCCGGCTTTTCCTCCGCTCCCGCCGCAAAGCTTTATGTCCGGCAGGATGATGCCCCGGACAGACCCGATGCTGCAAGCCAGTGTGCGGATGAAGCGTCCCTGCGCAGCGAGGTAAAACGGCTCATTGCCCTGCGTATGGCACATCCCGCCCTGCAGAGCAAGGGAACCGTTTCCTTCCTTTCCGACAATTATCCCCTTGCTTACGTACGAAGCAGCGCAGAGGAAAGCATTTTAGTGATTATCAATCCCTCTGCAGCACCTGCGGTTCTGTCCGCAGAGGAGCTGTGCGCCCTTAATAAAGAATTACTTTATACCGTCGGCGGCACGGTAAAAGAAAATGCCGACCATGCTTTACAGGTGGACGGCGGTACCGCAGCTTTTATTTCTCTTACAAAATAAGTCAGAAGAAAAGGCGTATGAAAATTTTCGTTTCATACGCCTTTCACAATGTTACTTATTTGTAATGTTTCTTTTTACAGGGAAGCCTTCAGGATTGCCAGAATATCCTCTTCCTTCAGCGGTGCCCAGGCATTTTCCAGACCCTCGTTTTCGGCAATGTGATGTGCCATTTCGGAAAGTCCTGACTCATCGATACCCACTTCCTTTAGGTGCATGGGAATGCCCATGGTCTCAAACAGACTGTAGGTTTTATCAATGGTCTTTTCCGCAATTTCAAAATCGGGCAGGGATGCATCAATACCGAAAATATGCTCGCCGAAGCTGACAAAACGTTCTACGGTCTTTTCGTTTAAGATGTATTTCATCCATCTCGGAGTGAGAATTGCCAGCCCCTCGCCGTGGGTGATGTCATAATATGCACTCAGAGCATGCTCCATACCGTGAAGCGGCCAGCCGGAAGGGCTGTTGCCGATTGCCAGGATACCGTTGCAGGCAAGGGAACAGTCCGCCATCAGCTCTGCTCTGGCATCGTAATTGTCCGGCTCTTCCAGCGCAACTTTTACATTTTCTATAAGGCTCTTGATAACGGTTTCGCACATGCCGTCGGAAAGGGTGGTATGCACGCCGCAGAAATACTGCTCCATCACATGATTGATGGCATCGGCGGTACCTGCTGCCGTCTGCTTTTTCGATACGGAGAAGGTGTATCCCGGGTCTAAAATGGAAACTCTGGGATAAAGCAGTTCATCCAGATAGCCGACCTTGTCGTTGGTTTCCGTGCGGGAGATTACACAACCGGAGTCATATTCGGATCCGGTCGCCGCCAGTGTCAGAATGTCCACAAGAGGGAGAGCTTCCTTTGCTTTCACCCTATAGGTAATCAGATCCCAGGGTTCTCCTTCATAGCACGCGCCCGCGCAGATTGCCTTGGAGCAGTCCAGTACGCTGCCGCCGCCCACAGCCAGCACTACATCAATTTTATGTTCTTTGCAAAGTCTGACGCCTTCCAGCACACTGGGATTATATTTGGGGTTGGGTGCAATGCCGGACAGTTCATATACTTCAAAGCCTTCCAGCAGTTTTTTCACCTCGTCATACAGTCCCATTTTCTTAATGCTGCCGCCACCGTAAGTCAGAAGCACCCTGGTGCCGTAGGGTTTTAATGCCTTCGGAAGTTTTTTTACCGCGTCTTTTCCGAAAATCAGTTTCGTTGGTGTACAGTACGTGAAATTTTCCATAGTTTTTCCTCTCTTTCTTTAGATATTCTTTTTTTTATTGTAAACCTTGGAGCCCACTCCAAGTCAAGATTTTTTTGCCGTCCTCAAAGAAATGTAAAAGTAACTTCCGCATACCCTGTTTACCTTTTACCACGGACGGGAAAAAGCTCCTGCACAACAGGCTCTCCCTGCGTACAGAAGCTTTTTCTCCTTTTGTCTGTAGAATTCCCATTCCTACACATAATGTCTCATTGTTTACACTTTCAACGAGACTCGGTGCCGTAATCACTGTTTTGAAATACAAAAGTCATTCCCGTAAATTTTGATTTCCCGATTAGCGGCCTCCCCCGGTATAGAATTAGCCGAAAGGTGCTAAGTAGTTGTCTTTTGCGTCCGATCCGTCATGGCCGCTTCCAATCCCGCTTCCGCTTCCTTTACCGTTTCCACGATAATCTGCTCGGCAATGGGCTTGAGGTCCATATGTAACACAAACTCCGTAAGCTGCTCTCTTGTTTCATCCGGTACTTTGTACAACAGACAATTACAATACAGAAAGCGCCAGATTTTCTGCTCCATGGTGAAATACAAATCACACTTTTTTGCCATAAAGCCCCGCATCATACCCGCGGATGCGATTTCCATTTCATAGAAATCCTTGAGTCCGCATTCCGGCACATACCTCTGGAAAATCTGTCTCCATTTCTCTGCGGTTTCCCTATAGATAAACTCCATGGTGGACGGCAGCGAATATGCCATGGTATACACTTCCCGGATAGGCTCGGACAGCTCCGCAATATAAAGCTGCAGCACCGTCTGCACCACATAAGTATGAAGTGGGTCCTCGTCCTTTTTTAAAATCTTTGCCGTAGTTTCAAACTGACAGGTAAACATTCTCTTGGTCAGTGCCAAAAGCAGCGCCTCCTTATTTTCAAAGGCTGCAAAAAAAGAAGAGGGGGCCATGCCGGCTTTTCTGGCGATGGCCGCTGTCGTAGTCTTTTCATATCCGTTCTCAAGGAATAACTTCACAGCCGCCAGGAGCATCTTGTTTCTTCTTGTCAATCCTTTTTGCTGTAATCCCCTTGGCATGATATTCCTCCGTAAGTATGTTTATAAGTCTACTATTGACTATGGTCAATAGTAACACACTTTTTTATACTCAGCAATGATATTTTTTATTTTTTGATACCAAAAGTATTGATTATTTATCATTTTTACCACCCAGCGCCAGAGTTTCATTCCTGATTAACCCGGCATGATGGAGAGAATGTTAACGCATGACCACCGGGTTTCAATATATTTGCAGGAAGAAAACAGGAGCAGTCATTTCTGACTGCTCCCGCATACTCTTCCTAAATATTTATTCCTAAAAATCCGTACTTTCTTCTTTACGTTCTTTCATACTTTCTTCCGTACTTTCTTCCGTACTTTCTTCTTTACGTTCTTCCTTGCTTTCCTCTTTTCTGCTGCGTCCGTAGATGACTGTCAGGCGTTTCATCTGTCCGGCAAGCTCCTCCGTAAAGGCGCCTTTTTCCATGCGCCAGGTCCAGTTGCCGCCCAGTGTGGAAGGGGTGTTGATACGCGCCTCCTTATCCAGACACAGGTAGTCCTGCATAGGTATCATACAGAGATTTGCCACACTGCTCATGGCAAGGGCAATGAAATTCCACGAAAGCGTATCCTCGTCCAGTGCCGGGATGCGCATATACTCTCTGGCAAAGGCCCGGCTCTCTGCGCTGATTTCATGATACCAGCCGCGGGTCGTGGTGTTGTCGTGGGTTCCCGTGTATACTACCGAATTCGGAGTATAGGTATGAGGCAGGTAATTGCTCGGCTCCCTGGGGTCAAAGGCAAACTGCAATACCTTCATGCCGGGATAGCCGGAGTCTTTTAAAAGCTCCTTTACGGACTCCGTTAAAAATCCCAGGTCTTCTGCGATAATGGGTAAATCCCCTAACCTTTCTTTTACGGTACGGAACAAATCCATGCCCGGTCCAGGCATCCACTTGCCGAATTCCGCCGTCTTATCCCCATAGGGTATCGCATAATACTCATCAAATCCACGGAAGTGGTCAATCCGGACCACATCATATAAGGAAAAACAATGGGCAATGCGTTTCAGCCACCATTCGTATCCGGTCTTTTTATGGTAATCCCAGTTAAACAGCGGATTGCCCCAGAGCTGCCCGGTTGCGGAAAAGGCATCGGGCGGACAGCCTGCCACACCGGTGGGAAGGTTGTCCTCTCCTATCTGGAATAATTTCGGGTTTGCCCAGGTATCGGCGCTGTCAAATGCCACATAAATGGGAATGTCGCCGATGATTTCAATGCCCTGTGCGTTGGCATAGGCATGCAGCTTATCCCACTGTTTCCGGAATTCATACTGCTGGAAACGGTAAAAATCCATTTCCGTTTTTAAGGCTGCTTTCGCTTCTTCCAGGGCTTCCGGTTCCCTGTTCCGGTAAGCATCCGGCCACTCTGCGAAGCTGATGCCGCCCTGTTTGTCCTTGATTGCCATAAAGAGGCAGTAATCGGTCAGCCAGTCCTCATTTTCCGTTAAAAATTTTTCATAAGCGGTGTCCGGCTTAAAACGGGAAAATGCCTTACGGAGAAGCGGGAATCGATGAAAATACAGCCACTCATAATCTATCGAGGACATGGCTTGCTCACCCTTGGCGGCGGGCATGCTCTCTTCACACTCTTTTTTTGTGAGCAGCCCTTCCTTTATCAGGGTTTCCGGGTCAATAAAATAAGGATTTCCCGCAAAGGTGGAGAAGGACTGGTACGGGGAGTCCCCATAACCGGTCGGACCAAGAGGCAGAATCTGCCACCTGGTCTGTCCGGACTTTTTTAACATATCTGCAAATTCATAGGCTTCCTTGGAAAAGCAGCCGATTCCGTATGCTGACGGCAAGGAAAAAACCGGCATCAAAACACCACATTCTCTCATGGTACTCATCCTTTCACACCTTCCAGATGTCCCTGTTGTATTCGGCAATGGTTCTGTCGGAGGAGAAATAGCCCGCCTTGGCGATGTTTACAATCATCATTTCCGCAAAGGCGCTTCTGTCCTCGTATGCCTTGTAGGCCTTCTCCTTGGCTTCCACATAGGAACGGAAGTCAAGCAGGGTCATGAACCAGTCTTTATTTAAGATTTCCTTCTGAAGCCGTACTAAGTTTTCCTCATGTCCGATAGTGAGGAGCTCCTTAGATGTGATAAAATCTACGGCTTCTTTTACCATGGCGTCTTTTTCGTAAATATCCTTTGCCACGTAGTCCGCCTTCTCATAATGGGCAATGACTTCTTCGCTCTTTGCGCCGAAGATAAAGATGTTGTCATCCCCCACCAGCTCATGGATTTCCACGTTGGCGCCGTCCTCCGTACCTAAGGTCACGGCTCCGTTTAACATGAACTTCATGTTGCCGGTACCGGAGGCTTCCTTGGAGGCTAAGGAAATCTGCTCGGAAATATCCGTAGCGGGAATGAGTTTTTCAGCCTTGGTCACATTGTAATTTTCCACCATTACCACCTTAAGGTAAGGGCTGACTTCGGGGTCATTGTTTACCAGTTCCTGCAGACATAACAACAGATGAATGATGTCCTTGGCAATCACATAAGCGGGCGCCGCCTTTGCACCGAAAATCACGGTAATAGGCATTGTGGGAATTTTGCCTGCTTTGATTTCCAGATACTTGTGAATGACGTACAAGGCGTTCATCTGCTGACGCTTGTATTCATGCAGACGCTTGATCTGGGTATCGAAAATGCTGTCGGGATTTAATGTGATACCCTGTGTTTCCTTCAGGTATCCGCACAGCTCCTTCTTGTTTTCCATTTTCACCGCAAGCAGTTTTTCCTTCATTGCGGCATCCTTTTTATACGCAAGTAAATGGGACAGTTCCTGCGCATCCTTCCGGTAACCGTTGCCGATGCTTGCATCAAGCAATGCCGACAGGCGGGGATTGCAGTGCAGAAGCCATCTGCGGAAGGTAATGCCGTTGGTCTTGTTGTTGAATTTTTCCGGATAAAGCTCGTAGAAAGCATGCAGCTCGGTCTGCTTTAAGATTTCCGTATGCAGGGAGGCTACACCGTTTACCGAAAAGCCGTAGTGGATATCGATATGCGCCATATGGACCACATCGTTTTTGTCAATGATAACCACTTTTTCGTCCGCATACTTTCTTCTTACCTTATCATCAAGAATTTCTATGATCGGTACCAGTTGGGGTACTACCTTCTGTAAGTAAGTAATCGGCCATTTTTCCAGTGCTTCCGCTAAAATGGTATGGTTGGTGTAGGCACAGGTCTTTGATACGATTTCAATGGCTTCGTCCATACCAATGCCTTTTTTCACCAGCAGACGGATAAGTTCCGGAATGATCATGGTCGGATGGGTATCGTTAATCTGGATGACCGCATATTCATACAGATTGTGGAGGTTGGAGCCTTTTTTCACACATTCGTCCAGGATAAGCTGGGCGCCGCTGCTTACCATGAAATACTGCTGGTAAATACGGAGCAGTCTGCCCTCTTCGTCGGAGTCATCCGGATAAAGGAACAGAGTCAGATTTTTTGCAATGTCGGTTTTATCAAAGGAAATGCCGTCCTTCACAATGGACTCATCCACGGTATCCACATCAAATAAATGCAGTTTATTGGTCCGGTTTTCATAACCGGTTACGGCAATGTCATACATTTTTGCCTGCAAAGTCAGGTTTCCGAAGGTAACCGGATAGGAAACACCGGTGTCGCTCAGCCAGTTTTTCTTCTCTATCCAGGGATTGGGAGTTTCCTTCTGCAGTCCGTCCGCGAATTCCTGTTTGAAAAGACCCAGATGATAATTTAAGCCGATGCCGTCGCCGGGAAGTCCCAGACTTGCCATGGAGTCAAGGAAGCAGGCTGCCAGTCTGCCAAGTCCCCCGTTGCCCAGAGAGGGCTCCGGTTCGATTTCTTCAATGGCGGCCAGGTCCTTGCCGTTTTCCGCAAGCAGCTCTTTCACTTCGTCATAGATGCCGAGGTTAATCATGTTGTTGGAAAGCAGCTTGCCGATTAAGAATTCGGCGGATACATAGTAAATTTTCTTTTTCTCTGCGTTTTCAGAACTGCTCTCTTTTGCCGTGCAGCTTTCTCTTTCCTCCGCCAGCTCTTTTACCACGGTGAGCAGGGCCTCGTAAATTTCTCTGTCCGATGCGTCTTTTACGGATTTACCGAGTTTCGTCTGTAATAATGCATGAATTGCCATGGGAAATTCTCCTTATAAATATAAAATCAACCTTTTACCGCGCCGGCAGCCACACCCTTGATGATGTACTTCTGTCCTGCCAGATATACGATAATGATGGGAATAATGGTCAGCATGATGCTTGCCATCATAGGTCCCATTTCTACTTTTCCGTAGCTGCCGCGGAAATACTGGATCAGCATGGGAATGGTTTTGTATTTCTTGATGTCCAGTACCAGGGTAGGAAGCAGATAATCGTTCCATACCCACATGGCTTCCAGAATACCTACGGAAATCATGGTGGGAGCCAGCATATGCATATCAATCCTAAAGAAGGTCTGTACCGGGTTGCAGCCGTCAATGAGCGCTGCCTCTTCGATTTCCACCGGAATGGATTTTACGAAGCCGCAGAACATGAATACCGCAAGCCCCGCACCGAAACCAAGATAAATAATCCAGATGGTCCAGGGGGTATTTAATTTCAGTCTGTCCGCTGTCTGGGACAGGGTGAACATTACCATCTGGAACGGCACTACCATGGAAAACGCAAACAGTAAGTACATTATTTTACTGAATGCACTCTTCACGCGGGTGATATACCATGCACACATGGAGCAGAAAAGTAAAATTGCCGCAACTGAGGTAATGGTAATAAACAGGCTGTAGAAAAGACTGCTTAAAAAGCCTTTGGATGCAATGGCATCAATGAAGTTGTCAAGTCCGGCAAAGGTTTCCGCTGTGGGAAGCTTAAACACCGAGCCGGTACTGATTGCAGATTCCTTTTTTAAGGAATTCATTAAAATCATGAAGGCGGGATAAATCCAAAGTAAAGAAAGAATGGAAAGAATTACCGTAGTAATGTAATTACCTATATTTCTCTTTTGTTTCATTACTGCTGCACCTCCTTAGAACGGGTTGCCTTTAACTGGAACAGGGCAATAGAAATAACCAGAATACAGAAGATGACGGCTTTTGCCTGTCCGTAGCCCTTCCAGAGTGCGCCTGCACGGGCATAGAAGGTCTGGTAGATATTGAGCGCCATCATTTCAGTGGAGTGATTGGGGTCACCGCCGGTTAATGCTAAGTTCTGATCAAAAAGCTTAAAGGAATTGGTCAATGTCAGGAATACACATACGGTAATGGATGACATAACCATGGGAATTTTAACCCTTAACAACGCCTGCCATTTGTTTGCTCCGTCAATTTCCGCTGCTTCAATCAGGGAATCGGGAACGTTCTGCAGTCCTGCAATGTAAATAATCATCATATAACCGATCTGCTGCCAGCACATCAGAATGATAAGGCCCCAGTATCCTGCGGTGGAATTCAGTGCTAAAAGCGGTTTTTCCACTAAGGTTAATACACAGTTAATCAGAATCTGCCAGATATAACCAAGTACGATACCGCCAATCAGGTTCGGCATAAAGAATACGGTTCGGAAAATATTGGTTCCTTTGATTTTCTGGGTCAGTAAAACCGCCAGGCCAAAGGCGATAACGTTGATGGTCAGAATGGAAACTACCGCAAACAATACGGTGAATACAAAGGAACGTCCGAACGAAGCATCCGTCAGCGCTGCTTTGTAATTGGTAAGTCCAACCCACTTTGCATTGTTTACCGTTGTAAACTTACAAAAAGATAAATACAACCCCTGACCAAACGGAACGATAAATCCGATAATAAATGCAATCAATGTGGGAAGAACAAAAATCGGTGCACTTTTCTTCAATGCCTTCTCCATAAGCTACCTCCAAAAAACGGGCAGGCTTTTTTAGGTCCCTGCCCGTTAAATATAATCTAAATTACTGCTGGTTTGCTAACTGATATTCGGTTGCCCATCCGTCTACGAATGCACTTACGACTGCATCCCAGTTAGCATCGGTTTCGTCTGCTGCGTATGCGGTCAGAGCGGAGCCTACACCGTTCTTCCATTCTTCGGAAGGCATTGTGGGGAAGTTCCATGAAACAGGAGTCTTTCCTTCTGCGGTGTACTCTCTGTCCTGCTGAACAAACAGGTTAGTAGATTCCTTGGCATTCTTGAAAGGAATTACAAAGCCCATATCGTCTGCCATGCTGGAAGTACCTTCTTCAGAAGTTACACACCAGTAAAGGAAGTCTAAGGTTGCCTGGATATCTGCGGGATCTGCATCCTTGTTTACACACCAGTAGTTCTCGGTACCGGTGCAGAGACCCTGATTTGCTTCGTCACCTACGCCGATGTAGATGGGAATCATAGCTAAATCGTCATCGGTGAATTTGTTTTCGCCAACTAAGTTAGCATATTCCCAGGAACCGTTCTGGAAGAAGACTGCCTGCTTGTTTAAGAATTCGTTACGGGAGTCATCACCGGTCTTTGCTGCAAGGTCTTTACCTGCACAGGTGCTGTTGTTTACATATAAATCCCAGATTGCACGGTAATTATCCAGATAGGTGCCCTTGATGGCATCGGTGGAGCCGATTCCGTCATCTTTGTATTCAAAGTAAATGGGAAGGTTTGCTAAGTGTGTCTTAAATCTCCAGTCGGAAGAACCGTCCATACCTGCGGAGGTAAATGCTGAGAAACCGAGTTCGGAGGAACGTGCGGTAATGTCTTCCGCTACCTTCTTTAAGTCTGCAAAGGACTTGATGTCATCCACGGTGTAGCCTGCTTCTTTCAGTAAGGTCTTGTTGCAGATCAGACCGTAAGACTCGATTACATATGCAATACCTGCAACGGAATCTCCGTCCTTTAAAGCGTAATCCTCGCTGGTCAGTTCGTTGAATACTGCGGTACCGGAGAGATCATAGCAGTAATCCTTCCAGTTTGCCAGACCTACGGGGCCGTTTACCTGGAATAAGGTAGGAGCACCGCTCTTGCCCATTTCACTCATCAGAGTGGTTTCATAGTTGCCGCTTGCTGCGGTAACAACAGTTACCTTTGTACCTGTCTGTTCGGTATAGGTCTTTGCCAGTGCCTGCCACTGCTCATCCTGTTCCGGTTTGAAGTTCAGGTAATATACGGAGCCGCCTGCTGCGGTGTTTTCACCTTCTTTGTTGTCCGCTGCGGTGTTTTCACTTTCTTTGTTGTCCGCTGCGGTGCTTTCGCTGCCGTTTCCTGCATTGTTTGTGTTGTTATTGCCGCATCCGGTAAGGGTACCTACTGCCAGCGCCGTTGCCATTCCAAGGGCAAATAAACGTTTTACATTTTTCATACTTTTTCTCCCTTTCTTTTTAGAATGTGCTGCCGTGCAGCACGTTTCTTTGTTATGCACTTATCATAGCAGTAAACTTCCCATAACCATTATCAAATATTCAACCTTGAATGCAAAAAATTAAACCTGACGGTTATTGCTCCGCCTCATATTCCTTTATACTTTCATCCGCCATTTTCACAAAGCCTTCCGTATCAATTTTTCCTTCCTTCAGAAGGGGCAGCGCCTCTCCTATTGTTTTCTCCTGCAGAATGGAATTCCATTTTACCTGATAATTGGGAACAATCTGCGCAGCTTTGGTAAATGCTTCCATATAATCGGAAAGCACCTTGGGGGCTTCCTCAAAATCCTGTGTAAAAAAGGCTTCTTTTTCCTGTTTGTTGTAATGAGTGCGGAATTTCAAGAATTCCACTGCCGCCTCCTTTACCTCGTCGCTGTAGGTAGACACCACTGCCCAACCGAAGGTCTCCGGAGAGGCTACCATGGTCTTTTGCGGAAAGGCTGCAAAGCGCACCTTATCCTCCCAGCCGTCCGGAATCTGGTCAATCAGCCAGTAACCGTTGGGGAGCATGGCTGCCTTGCCCGAAAAGAAATTACTGTACGCCACGTCGTAATCCGTATGCAGTGCATCCTCCGTGGTGTAGGTGAAAAGCTTCTGCAGGGTTGCCGCCAGCTTGTAACCGCTTGGATTGTCATAGCTTTCCGGCAGCATCCGGCGCATAAAATCCGCTCCCTCCGGATCCTCCGCCACTGCTGCCGTGGCAATCAGCATAGGAGCCCAGCCGGTACCCTCCGTATGCAGGGCCAGCGGCGTGATCCCCTTCTCCTTCAGCTTATCACAGCAGGCGTAAAATTCCTCCCATGTGGCAGGAAAGCTGTCTATCCCCGCCTGTGTGAACAGTTCTTCGTTATAAAACATACCGGCGCAGGTAAAGGCTGCCGTGCTGATGGGACCTAAATACACCTTTCCGTCCTC
>OHIU01000430.1_pt1 | contig 24902 bp, 29 predicted proteins | sample 1568281 | NCBI WGS metagenome assembly OHIU01 (sample SAMEA3879543, study PRJEB24766) | human gut metagenome | biome: human-associated habitat; feature: feces | place: USA | collected 1985/1987 | reverse complement strand
ATAAATAGGCGGATTTTCAATTAACGCTCCTATTTTTGATAAATCTTTCCTATCCCAAAGTTTTCCATCAAAGTAAATCTTTCCTGCAGTTGGTTTCATCATACCAGTCAACATTTTCAATGTGGTAGATTTTCCCGCACCATTCGGTCCAAGCAGTCCATAAATCTGTTCCTTTTCGATATTAAGTGAAACATTATTTACCGCTTTCTGCTTTCTAAAATATTTACACAAATTTTGTGTCTGCAACATCATTTCCATCTTTACTATCCTTCCTTCCATATTTCATTTCTTACTGAAATATAATCTATCAGGGAAAAATAAAGATTTGATGAAGATTGCTAAATAATTCGTCTACTCTATTTTTATTCTCGTATGGAATAAACCATCAATTGAATATCATTATCAGAACTCGGCTTTCCACTGAAGTCAGCAAAGCTGTTACAAATACGAAGTCCTAATTTACCGAATATCTCCGTGATTTCATCCAAACTATATAACCTTATAGGATTTCCTTCTTTCATTTCAGGCTTATAAAGTGCTTCTCCATACATATAGTCTACCTGCCCATATATCAGCGTTTTTCTATCCTTCTCCCATTCAAAAGCAGATAATGTAAGTCCCTTTTCTCCTGCATCTGTAATATTAAAAGTTTCAAGATACTTATCCAATATTTCTGTATTAACAAGTACAAGCTGACCAATTTTATAACAAGCCTTGGCATCCTTAGCCACTTCTTGAAATTTTGTCATTCCCATACTGTACATTTTTGCACCATCTGAATATCTTACAAACTTTTTTGCATCCTCATATCTATCTTTCTTCTTTGATTCATTCATTGCTGTGCTCCTTTCACTTTGACTTCATAACAAATGACGTATTTTCTCCATAACGCAAAAAAGAGGACATCTTCTAAATTTCTTTAGAAAATGTCCTCTTAGTAGTTCATATTTGATTGAATCTTTTTCTTTTCAGATTGTGTACTCTTTCATACTGATGTAAATGACTATATCAAAATGCGTCTTTTAATGCGTCCTTTGACGTACTCAAATGCCTCAAACCCGCATAAACACTGGATTTATTTATCTAACGACTTCATGGTCGGGATTTCACATCAATTTAATTTACTTTAATGTTTTTTCCTTTAATAAAGCCTTTTTCGGTGTTCCAACATTATTATAATAACATATTTATGCTGATTACACCACTCGAATTTGTCGTACTCTTGTCGTATGGCACACATTTTGTCGTACTCTCGTCAGTCCATGCCGGACTCTTTCCTAAAATACATCTAAATTGTGTGCTAAATTTTGAATTGCTTCCTGCTTTTTAGTATCGGTAACTTCCGCATAAATATCCATGGTTGTTTCGATATTTGCGTGTCCCATAATAGACTGAATTACCTTTAAGTTTGTTTCATTTTCGCAAAACCTTGAACAAAAGGTATGTCGCAAATGATGACATGAAAAATGTGGTATTATCACAGGCTCTCTGTGCTGTTTTGCAGCTTTTACCACTTCTTCTGCATTGTGTGCTTCATATATACGCTTGATTGCTCTGTTTACAGCTTGCGGATTATGGATATTGCCAAAACGATTCATAAAGATAAATCCTTTCATCCCATCAATCACTGTTTCATTAAATCCATGTTCCTTCTGGTCATCCAATTCCATCTGGAGTGCATCATAAACCGTATCCATCATCGGAATCGTGCGTATACCAGCTTCTGTCTTTGGAAGAGATACAGCAAATGAACATATCGGATGTTCTTTGAACTCTCTACTGTAATAAACCACGCTATGATTGATACTGATCGTCCTTTTTTCAAAATCAATGTCTTCCCATCGGATACCGATTGCTTCTCCAATTCGACAACCTGTTCCAAGTAGGAACTTAAAAAATGATGCCCAGTGGTAAAATGTAGGACTTTCATCAATATAGCGTATAAAGGCTCTCTGTTGTTCCACTGTCAAAGCGTGTCTCACACCATGATTTTTTCCCGGTTGCTTTTTAATCTGTGCCATTACTCCATCGCTTGGATTAACACGAATGATGTTATCACGCACAGCAAGCTGAAATGTCGGGTGTAAAACAGTATGAATTGTTTCTAGCGTATTTATCTGCATTTCCTTCTCTTTCAACAAATGCTGATAGAACTGCAATACATCAGAATACTTCACAGCGGCAATTTTCTTCTTGCCAAATCCACCTCGTATAAAGCGATCATACATATATTTATAGTTCCGCATTGTTGTTTCCCTCAACTCTGCCTTTGTCGATATATATCTGTCAAAAACAAAATTGATTGTAGATGTTCCGGCTGCATACGCATCCAACCCATCAAGCTGATCTTTCATCAGTTTAACTTCTCTCTCCCGCAATTCCATGATGTCCTTAGAATAGATGCTCCGGCGCTTTCCTTCCGGATCAACATAAGTATATACATACTTACCATCGCAACTGCGTTGAGTTTCGCCTTTTCTTAATACTCTCCCTTTGTTATCCTTTCTTGATTTCGCCATCTCGTCTCCTCTCTCAAGGAAAGAGATTTTGTACTAGCTACTCAGCCGGTTTATCCATTGCATACTGCATATCAATCCCTCTTTGTAGCACCTGTGTTATGGTCATGTCATGTTTGGACGCATATCCTTTCAGTCTTGCAGCTTCTTCCTCCGTCAGTTTTAATCCGATAAGAGTTTTTTTAGGATTATCCGACTTCGGTCTACCTGTTCTAGCCACAATATACACCTCCATCCATTTCATAATCATTATACTTTCTGTTTAACCAAAAGTCAAGTGAATTTTGGTTAAACCAAAATCTTTTCCTTGTCTGCAAAATTTATTTCACCCGAAATGACTCAAGATATTGGTCAAACACATCAAGGTCTACTAACACCATTCTGTCTATCTTCAGAATTGCTCCCGCATCTTTGGCAAGAGTCTGAAATTTATTCATACCCATGCTGTACATTTCTGCCCCTTCCTTATATCTGACCAGTCTTTTCTTATTTATTGCCTTTGGCTTCCTCTGCATTACTCAAATCCTCCTTAAATTTAACACGCATTTTATCTGCCAATGACAACCCACAATTCACTTGCCGGCTCTCATAGGCAGATAAAAATGCAATACAGGTGACAGATCATTACTCTGTCCACATCGGTCTTGCACCGTCATTCAAATTGACCGGACTGCAAATTTCCTTACAATCCGGAAGTATCATTATCACGGACATGCTTCATCGCCCTGTGTTACTGCCACACATTTTGTCAGATCTTCTCGCTCCATACCTTTGCTTCATGTAATGTTTCAACATTTCCTCACGTTCACTCCTATCAAAGAGCAGGTACATCTTGGCGAATCTACCTAGTGGCTCCACATATCCTCACGTCCTGTATGCAAAAAATATTCAGTTGTCAAGGTACAGGGTGCATACGCAGCAATCAGCGAATGGAAAGGGACAATGCTAACCGCCTGTTATGCAACTTCAAAAGCCAATATCTTTGTAATCAGCTTTGTTTCTAATCTGCGACGCAGAGTTTCATCAATGCAGTAGTGTACCTGTCCACTTTCGTCATACAACTTTCTTGTGGACAATTTGATTATGTACCCTTCATAATGTTTTAACACGGCATTGATTGCACTCACATCGCCCTCTGATGCTGCCTTTATAATATGGAAAGGCAACAAATTTTCTTTGTTTCTGGTTTTAGACATCCTTTTCATCTGCTAATCCTTCCATAATCTTTCTCAAAATTTCCAGTGAGCGTGTTCTGTGTTCATGAATGGTACTGCGAACCAGATTCATTTCTCTTGCAATATCTGCATCGCTCATCTCCATGAAATAGGAAAGTAAAATAACATTCCTTTTTCTTTCCGTAAGTTCTTTTAATGCTTCTGCAATCAAAGTATTTTTTACTTCAATATCATAGCCATGCACTTCAAAATGATGATTTTCTGTTCCGTACTCATCCATAGTAAATAATTTGCTCAACTCCTTTTCTGACAGTTCAGAGAATGTGACTTCGTGTTTTCTGCGATAGTCCATGTGCTTGTAATAATTGACAGCTTCACCTTTTAATGCCATCTGGCACAAACGGTCAAACTGATGCCTGACAGTCATTTCATCCTTAGAAGAAGGTTGCCCCATACGAGTTCACCTCCTCCCGTTCCGAATGACAAGGCATTTGCCTTTTTTCCCTTCCGGTGTATCTCCCAAATGAAACCGGGGAGATGTTCGGGTGGATTGAAAAATTTTTATAGAAATTTTTCTGTATACAAAAAACGTCCTCGCAGGCACACACCCACAGGACGCTGTTCATATCTGATATTAAATTTTCTCCACACTCTACGAGTGCGTATAATGCACTTTCGACTGTAGCATCTGCCGCATTACTTAAAATGCGACCTATTTACCTGCCCTTTCACGCACTAAACGGTACAGTATTTTCCAAATACAAAAATATCCTTTCAACGGTTCAGAATACATAACTCTCCCAAACACATTCAAAGGATAAAAAAGCATGTGAAAAAACCTTTGAACATTGTGTTTTTTTATATGCAATATCCAAAGTTTCTTATTTCATTAAAGTGTACTATATCCCTCTGCTTTAGTGTTTTATTAGTTCATTTCTTTTTCAAATCGTGAACTATACACTATATACGGAGGTGCATGATATGGCTAAATCTAAGAAAATTGATAAAGACATGGGTTTTCGCCTGAAGAAAGCCAGATTAGACCAAAAGCTGACTTATGATGAGTTATCCGAAAAATCCGGTGTCTCATCAAGATATATCAAAGAGATTGAAAATCATGGCAATGTTCCAAGTCTTGAAAAACTCGGACAACTCATTCGTGCTTTACATATCTCTGCTGATCCGTTTTTTTATCCGGCAGCTCCAACCGATAATCTGGATTACCAAAGGCTGCTGGTTTATCTTTCAGAATGTACGGACGATCAGATCACCACTATTCTTGCACTTGTGGAAGCCTATCTTCGTACATATAAAACCCATGAGACAGAATAGCAGAAAGATTTTGATTTTAACTTGATTGTTTCTGAATTATTCTGAAGAAAAACAGGGTGGAAGTTCCATGATTGGACGCTCCACCCTGCTTACTTATTTCATTATCGTATTCAATAACTCTTTCACCTTAACACTCTCTTTAACAATCCCAAGTCCAGCAAGTATCTGTACTGCATCTACGATACCCTGATAATAGGCTCTCTGTTGCTCCTGAAAGTGTGCATGATCTACAATATCCATATAGTTTTCCAAAAAAATTCTCTGCTCTGCAGAAAGCTCAGATAAGAATTTTTCATATTCCCAGTTTGCTTTTTTCAGTTCCTTATCAGCTTTCTTTGTTTCCTCTGTCTGTATGGAATACTCCCGTTCGTCTGCTTCACTGCGAAGCTCCTCAAAAACTTCAGATAGCTTTTCAAATACTTCATTCATTTTGTGTCCACCTTTCTCTAAATAAGTATTGCATTTTACAGGCAGTATTATCAATCCCCAAATTATTTGTAACAACATTATTTTCGTTCACTTCATCTTTAGAAGTATATTATCAATATTATTCCGTAAAATCAATCATGTGGCACTTCATCTTTAGAAAGTTGGTGATGATTTGAAAATTTACTGGAATAAAGAAAACAATTCCAAAAATCTGATAGGTCAGAGAGTAAAGGAATTGCGAACTGAAAGGCAGCTATCGCAAAAAGCACTGGCAGAACAGCTCCAGCTTGCCGGATATGAATTTAGCGATTTGACCGTATTACGAATAGAACAAGGGACACGCTTTGTACCGGATTATGAAGTGGTTGCCCTTGCTGAATTTTTCCATGTATCTTGTGAATATCTCTTAGGTGTCAGAAGCGAAAAATAAGCAGTGATCTGTATTTCTTCTTTACAGACCGCTGCTTAAATTTTTGTTGAAGCGATAGCCTACACCCCATACCGTCTGTATGTAAACAGGCTTACTTGGGTTATCTTCTATCTTTTCTCGTATGTTACGGATATGGCTCATGACGATATTGTAATCACCGGAATAGGCTTCTTTCCAGACAATATCGTATATCTGCTCTTTGCTGAATACCCTCCCCGGACTGTTGGCTAACAAACAGAGAATTTCAAACTCTGTAAATGTCAAATCTATATCCTGTTTCTGCTTTCTTACCGAACGATTTATATCATCTATTTCCAATCCATCAAAACTCAAATTCGTTTTTGCATATTCAACTTCTTGAAATACTTTTACTCCCGTACTGACATAAGATATTATATGATTCAGAATTTCTTCCTCACTGTCTTCAAATGTCAATATCATTATTTTCCCATACTATCACCCTCTTTACAAACATGGGTTCTTCCATACTGTTCATTTTCTACGATGTTCATAACATATCTGGGCAGCAACAAAATAGACGCCATATATTAATGCGAAAAGCACCAGAGAAATACCAAGTGACTGACCTATCAAAAGAAAGTCTGGTGTCGGTGGAAGTTCAAAGAAAAGCACTAATATTTTTTTTGCACAAATAGATATAAAACATCCGCTAAGTAGAAGCGACGGAAAAATTGGGAACAGGAAAAGCAGTAATAATTGGCGATTATTCAACTTGTAAACAAGCTGCTCATTCATTCCTAGCTGTCGCAGAATGCGATCCTGTCTTTGCTTCTCCTGCCAATCACTGAAAACCTGCGTAGCCAAAATTGCAGCTGCGCTTATTTCCAAAATAAACGCAAGATAAAACAGACAAATAACCATTGCGTATAGATAGCTAAATTCAGCTTTATCTGCCCATTTCCCTGAAAGATAATCCATATCCTCATACATAAATGCAGTAGGCGCACCGCTTGAAGCAGTTTTGGCACTCATTCGTTCTAATAAAGTAAGACTACCACAATCCGCAATAATACTTTGAATATCACTTGGACTTAAAGGTGTTTGTGTCTTAGCTGCATATACGCTATATACAATTTGCATTTGACTAACAGCATGATCTGGTACAATAATCACATAATCTGCACCATTTCCATAATCATTTGTTTGGCTGAATGGTTCTGAAAAAATACCATCTGTTGCAAAGGAGTATCCTGCACATTTCAAACCATCCTGTTTTCTGATCAGTTCTTTGAAACTCTTTTCCAGTGCCGGAACACAGTGAACATAGCAAAGAGCGGGATCAAGCTCTAATGACTGATATCCAAGCATTTCACGCAGTTTCAGATAGTCACTATATGCCATGTAAGTATCGTACTCAAACTCTGCATAGGTGCGGTGGACAGAACGACCTGCTTCTACAATCGTCTGGTCATGAACGGAAAGAAAATCTGTTTTTCCACCGGTGTAAATCTCGTAAGTATGACTTTGAAGCGGAAAACTCTTCTGGATAATTGTTTCATAACGTGAGAAATCGTACTGTTCTCCAGGATGCAAAATAAGCACATCAAAAGCACTTGCTTCAACATTTCTTGCAGCCATCAACCCAACGGTAGTCCCAATCCCGCCAAAGGTAATTGCAAGCATAAACAAAATAGATAGTATACCCATAACGGTGCTTGTGGAATGAATTTTTCCGGTAAAGTCCCGAAATGTAATCAACCTTTGTTTTCTGTATTTCCAATCACTTCTATTTCCAAAGTATGTAACAAGGAATGCCGATGTACTGATAAAAAAGCCAAACAAGAACAGCAACAAAAAAACAATTCCTACGAGAATGTCATATCCTTTACCGAGAGGCTGAATACATATGAGTAGGAAGCCAGCAACGCAGCAAAAAACAGATAATAAAAAAATCGAAACCGCTGATATATTCCCGGAAACCGATGAGTTCTCAGTTTTTCGATCATAATATAACAGATCACGAAGCTGTACTCGGCATATCCACTTCCCGTTTTTTCGGATAGAAAACAGTAGCATTGCCGAAAAATAGAGGAATGTCAATCCCAAAGCAGGCAGCGAAAAACCCAAATGCAACATATAGGGAAGTCCAAACATGTTAAGCAAAACAGCCTCTAATATCTGCGATATCAGCATTCCTAATAAGATGCCGGGGAAAAATGCCAGCAAGCCAATCAAGCTGTTTTCATAAAAAAAGAGTGTGCTGATTTTACGATTTTGAATTCCAGACACCATATATACACTAAATTCTCTGCTACGCCTTTTGAGTATATAGTTTACCATATAGCTGATCATCCACCCCATGATAAGAATAATCAACAGAGAGGCTGCTATAATCAAATATGGTAATAATTCCATTTCAGGAAGTGCCTTCACCGTATCAGAAAAAATCAAAGCGTTAAAGGCATACATGGATGCCACAGTACTGGTAAGTGTCACAAAGAAAAGTGTGTATTCGTCAAATTGCCTTTTCACATTGCGGAAAGAAAGTTTCATCAACATGGCTTTTCACCTCCGAGCAGAGAAAGCACATCTAATATCTCATGGTAAAATACACTGCGTGTCTTCTCACCTTTGAAGATTTCATTGAAAATACGACCATCCCTCAGGAACAGGATCCGTTCCGCATAGCTGGCACTGAAAGCGTCATGCGTCACCATGAGAATGGTTGAGCCCATTTCCCCCTTAAAATCTGACATCATTTCAAGCAGAATACGAGATGAATTGGAATCAAGAGCTCCTGTTGGCTCGTCTGCCATAATGAGCTTTGGATTACAGATTACCGCTCTCGCAAACGCACAGCGCTGCTTTTGTCCCCCTGACACCTGAATAGGATATTTTTTTAATATATCACTGATATGTAGCTTGTCCGCAATTCGTTGCACACGCTCGTCAATTTCTTTCGGCGATGTCCCGCTGATAGTCAAAGGAAGTGCTATATTTTCTTCCAGAGTCAGCGTATCCAGCAGATTAAAGTCTTGAAACACAAAACCGAGATAGTCACGCCGAAAAGCTGCTATATCATTTTCATCAATTGTTGTAATATCCCTGCCATCGAGCAGAATATGACCAGCGCTTACAGTGTCAATAGTGGAGATGCAGTTGAGCAAAGTGGTTTTTCCTGATCCTGAAGCTCCCATAATACTGATAAACTCTCCTGCTTGTACATCAAAGCTAACCTGATCCAAAGCCTTTGTTTTTGCGCCGGGACTGCAATAGTATTTTTCGATATACTCTACATGGAGTAGCGGTTCTTTTCGATTCAACATAATAGTTATTCCACCACCTTTCCATTAGTAATCTTTACATCTTTATCAGCGAATTTAAGAATATAGGTGAATATTATTTCATCTGATGTTTCAACATCTATCTTCAAGTTCATCATTCCGGTTCCTAAAAACGTTGGTTCAGCTTGCATTGTATAAATATAAATCTCTTCTTCTACATTTCCAGCAGCATCCTGAACCACTTCTTTATCAAGTGGACAAACAACTCGCAGATATGGGTATTGTCCTCTGACAGAAACATAAGTTATTCGATCTTCTTCTGTCACAAACTCAACTCCTCCAGCATCCGAACAAATCAGGACTGGATGGTTCAATAATAAAACTGCAGTCACACAACAAAGTACGAATATCACTGCGATACTGCACATAACAAAAATAGATTTTTTGCGTGATTTTTTTCCCTCGCTACTCATTTGGTAAGCCTCCTTTTCCTAAAAAGATTTTTTACGGAACCTTTTTCATTGTGGCACATTCTGCACTTATCCTTTCCAAAAATAAGTTTTTGAGGAGTGTCAACGTGCTATTAGACATGTCTACTAAAGCATAACTTTAAAAATAAAATACTTGCCCTTATCTATGCTAATAACCAGCCAATGAAAATCATCATAGTATAGCTAATAACACCACATATATAAGAGGTTGATGAATGATATAAATTTCGAGTGAGTGAGCCCCTATCCATTCAAGTGTCATTATTTTACTTGGCATTAAATGCTTCATTACGTCCTTTGAACTTAGAATCTGTTTGAAAAAATATCCTGCAAGAAACAGAAAGTACCAAGGAAACAGAGAAAAATAATCTGTCGAATAGAAAGACGGAAAAGGAAAACCTAAATAAGCGGTTCCAAAATTACGATACCAGCTATCCGGCAATTCCATTATGTTCCAACTTTCAAATCCTAAAAATCCTATGGTTATATTTCTGGTTAACAAGAATATTACAACACTTATAGAAAATCCAAGAAAAGAATTACATTTTTTCAAAATACATTCCAAAGGTAGCGTAATTAACATACACGAACCCAATAATGTAATGACACCAAATAAAACCCTACTCTGCGGTATAACAATATTTGTTACAACTGAAATCAGAAGCCCCACGAAAGATATCTGTAAACCACGTTTTAATGTTTCATTACCTAAAGATTGGCAGAAACCCGATAGAAATATGAATGTCCAGCAAATTGCCTGTTGCCAGATGTAAGCTACATCAGATTGAAACCATTTCCAACCAAATCCGAATAGATATACCAAGTCCCATATAGTATGGTAAGCAATCATATTCAAAAGAGCGATGGCTCTTATTCTGTCTAAGGCAAAATATCTCTGTTTTTGTTCTCCGGTTTTCATCGTGTTTATCTCGTATCGCTATTTATATCAACAGGTTCATTTTGATTTTAGCGAATGGAGATTGTTTCTTGTATAAAGATTGATTGAAGTTATCTAACAGTTTTGTAAGATAACTTCAAACATTCAAGTGATCGCTTTTGGGGAAGTGTAGCAAAACAGTTGTATAAACTCCAACTTCCGATTTGATATCAATCCCAATTCCCAATTTTGCACAAAGCTGATCGCACAGATACAAACCAATTCCAGTTGAATTTTTTTCTGTTCTTCCATTGCTCCCAATGAAACCTTTATCAAAAACACGGCACAGTTCACTTGGCTTAATTCCAATGCCATTATCTGTAATTGATAATGAAACATAATTTCCCATATCCTGTGACTGTATATGTATGACCAGTGGCTCCGTTCCTCGATATTTGATGCTGTTAAAAATAATCTGATTTAGAATAAAACAGACCCACTTATTATCTGAATAAACCGTATCAGGAATAACCTCTGTATCGACACAAACGCCATTTTGAATTAGAAATTGTTTATTTCGGGCAAGCATTTCCATGACGCATTGCTTAAGAGAAATTTCTTTTATCAAATAGTCCTTTTCAACATTTCCAAGACGAGCATAAAACAATACTCTTTCGACATTCTGTTCAATCAATTCAGTCTGTGTTATAATTTTTCGCGTAATTTCTGTCTTATTATTCTCACATAGCAGTTGTATTCCTGTTATGGGAACTTTGATTTCGTGAATCCATTGTTCAATGAAATCTTTATATTCTGCGTTTTGTCGTCGCACTCCGGCAACTTCATCAGTCATATCTTTCAGTGCTATTTTAAGTAGCCGGAAATAAACTTTCTCCAATTTTGTTTCCGGTTTATCTGCAATCTCTGCAATAAGATACTTTTGATCTAATGAATCAAAATTTGACAATAAATGCTTCATTCGTTTTCGCTGTTTCAAGTAACTACATAACATTGTTAAAAAAAGAATGATGGCAAAGCATACCCATAACAAAAACACTTCTGCAACGCCGACACCAAAAGAAATGAGTATGACAGAAAAAAATAAGCTGCTTGCAAAACAGACAAGCAGTATTATTTTATTGTCGCTGATGTAATCCCAAAGTCTCATATCTTATACCCCATCCCTCTTTTGGTTTGAATCAAATCGTCCATTCCATAATTACGCAGTTTCTCTCTTATCCGCATGATATTTACGCTCAGAGTATTGTCATCAATATGAATCTCATTGTCCCACAAATATTCTACCAAATCTATCCGAGAAACAATTTCACCTGGGTGTTTGAAAAGATAGTACATAATCTTTAATTCAGTCTTTGTTAATTCAATTTCTTTATCATGGAGAGTAAGTGTCCCGGCAATAGGATTGAGCTGAATCCCCTTGTATTCTATCATGTAGTTTTGTTCACCCCTCCCACGGTGCAAAAGGAGATTGATTCTTGCAAGCAGAATAGGGACATTATACGGTTTAGCAATATAATCATCCCCACCAAGAGTCAATGCCTGTAATTCGTCCATTGCCGTATTCCGCCCGGTGATAAACAAAATCGGTATTGCAGCAAAGCTACGGATAGAGGTGCAAAGTCTATACCCATCTTGTCCCGGTAAATTCACATCCAGCAAGATTAAATCAGGAGAAGTCAGCTTAATATAGTTTAGTGTTTCTCCAAAATCGACAACGCAATCTACTACATACCCCGCATTTGAGAGAAGTGTTTTCAGTTCCTCCCGTATCAGTTCTTCATCCTCGATTATCAAAATTTTTTCAGTATTCATGTCTTTGCTCCTTTCCCTGTTTTGTCCTCCCATCAACTGGCTTTTGTGCTGATTTTGGTATCAACCAAACTGTTCCCATCTTTACAGCACCGGGAATACGTCCGGCAGAGCAATAATAGTTTATCCAACGAGGCGTTACACCCCATTTTTCACTAGCTTCTTTTAATGTCATATAATCCATATCCATCCCTCCGCATGTTATTATAATTCGTTTTCTCGAATAATACAAGTATATACCCTTTATCCATGGCACACCTTTTAGGAGTGCCCAAAACAAACTTAGCAAGCACTGCCTGTGTCATGACACAGGCAAATCCCCCACACTTTCCTATCGCCTGTGTGGTTGAATTTCCATAGGGAAGTATCCCTAACCCTCTCTTGATTTTTCTTCGGTCTTCCATCGAAATACATTGACCTTTCCTGCCGTTTTTGCTACAATTTGCTATGGGTAATTACACCCAAAATTGAATAAAACATGAAACAGACTGTTGTAAAAATCGAACATTTTACAGCAGTTTTTTTGTACCCAAATTTAGAAAGGACGTGGCTCAATGGCAAACAGAAACCGCACCAATCCGGTGCAATTTTATCTCAGTGATGATGAGCAGTACATTCTCACTACCAAATTCAAAGCATCCGGCATGAAAAGCATGTCAGCTTTCTTACGCAAGCTGGTTTTATATGGATATGTGTATGATGTCGATTACAGTTATCTGCGAAATTATAATACAGAGCTTGGACGAATCAGTTCCAGTCTGAACCAGATTGCAAAGCGGATAAACAGTACCGGAAACATCTATCAGGACGATATGAATGAAGTAAAGGAGTTGATGAATGAAGTATGGCATACACAAAAATCCATGCTATCAAAGCAACCGTTGATAAAGCAATAGATTACATCTGCAACCCCGACAAAACGGATGAACAAATCTATGTTTCATCTTATGCGTGTGCGCCAGAAACAGCAGCGATTGACTTTAAGTACACCCTTGATCATTGCAGGGAGAACAGTCCTAACAAAGCCTATCATCTGATACAGGCTTTTGCTCCGGGAGAAGTCAGTTATGAGGAAGCTCACCACATTGGAAAAGAACTTGCTGACAAGGTTTTACAAGGGAAATATTCGTATGTTCTCACCACACACATTGATAAAGGACATATTCATAATCACATCATATTTTGTGCTGCTGATAACATCGAGCATAACAAATATCACGACTGCAAACAGTCGTATTACCACATCCGGAAACTAAGTGATGAACTATGCAAAGCGCATAACCTTTCCATCATCATTCCGGGTGGTGAACGTGGTAAAAAATACAAAGAATGGCAGTCTGATCAGAATGGCTCTACTTGGAAAACCCAGCTTAGAAGGGACATCAATTTTTGTATCAAGTCAGCTTCCACATACGAAGATTTTTTACTTTTAATGAGAGCCAAAGGATATGAAATTAAAGGGGAATCTTTTGAAGAAGATGCTGCCAAATACATCTCTTTCCGTCCTTTGGATAAAGAACATTTTGTCCGTGGCAGTACGAAATCGCTTGGTAAGGAATACACAAAGGAACGTATCCGGGAACGCATCGAAGCAAAATGGGAGCGAAAAACTGTTATACAGAAAAAAGACTACTCTTCCCGCAGGCTCATTGATACTTCTGATGAAAAATTCCAAGGCAGTCCAGGACTCCAACAATGGGCAACCATCGAGAATTTGAAGATTGCTGCACAAAGCTATAATGAAGTTGGTTCTCTCTCTGATCTGAAGCATCAGATTACTGTGAAAACCGAAGCCGGAAAATCTGCCAAACAGAGCGTTGTGAAACTGGAACACCACATGAAAGACCTTGCAGAAATCATCAAATATGCCGAGCAATACAAAACCAACCGCTCCTATCACATCGCCTACAAAAAGTCAAAGAATCCAGACGCATATTTCCGCCGATACGAAAGCCAGCTCATTCTATATGGCGGTGCACGACGTGTACTTGAGCAGACTGGGATAAACTTAAAAGGATTGAATGTTGATAAGCTAAAAGCGGAATATCAGGAACTGATGAAACAGAAAAATGAACTGACTTCCACCTACAAGAAATGTGAAAAAGAGGTTCAATCATTAAACCGAAAATTGGAAAATCTGAATCAATACCTCGGTCAGACACAGCCTGATTTTACCTCCGAGCAGTCCAGAAAAAAGAATAATCCCATCTTGTAGCTTGTTAATGTTAAACCCATGTATTATACTTAATTTATTATTACAAATGTTTAGGAGAGACTATGGCAAATACAGATTATAAATCACCCGATGCTTTAATGCAGCATCTTAGGGATAATGGAATTTCCATCTCCGGAAGTTCACAAAAACAGCAGCTCATCAATACCGGATATTTTCATGGATATAAAGGATACCGTTTTTTTGTATCTTCCTCTAACAGACTTCCATTTACTTCATATAATGAGATTAACGCAACCATACAATATGATACAAAATTAAAATCTCTTTTATATGGAAAAATGATGTTTATAGAAACTGCGCTTAAATATATTGCTTTGAACACCATTATGTCAGAAATTGATTCCAGCAGTATCTATGATATGTACGATAAAGCAATCAGCAGCTACAAAAATGCACCAGCCGGAACCCGTGAAGATATAAAAAAGAAATACCAGAACAACAAACTAAATCTTCAAGGCTCCATACAAAATGCCATTGCTGCTGCATACCGAAAAGAGAATCCGAAAATCACTCATTTTTACAATAATGTCAATTACAATGAAGTTCCTTTATGGGCAATATTTGAAATTCTCACTATGGGCGATTTTGGATATTTGCTTTCATGCCTGACCATTGATATGCGTGAAAAAGTATCCCGTGCAATCGGCATCAATCTATCAAGTGATACTTACCGGGAATTACTTTATAAATATGTATATGCCTTAAAAGATTTAAGAAATGCCATTGCTCACAACGATGTGGTATATGATACCCGTTTCAAAAAAATGGATCCTTCAAGACCAATGAAACAATGCCTGATTTTAGAAATGGGGATGCCGTACATAAATTTCAAGACTATCGGCGATTACATTATCCTTATCTGTTACTACTTAAAATTACTTAAAGTCTCTAAAACAGAGATCAAATCATTCATCCGTGAATTTGAAAAGATTACAAGAGAATACGAATCTTCTGTAAACCCGAATGTTTCAGCCATTACGATTCATCCTGATTTGTTCTCTCGCTTAAACATCTTAAAAAATTCCATATAATGCTTGCATATTTTACCTGCCTATAGTATATTATAGATAGCAATTGGGGTATGTGTTTGCGGACACATACTTGGAGGAGTCGGAGTGATCCGGCTCCTCTTTAATTTTTAATAAAAAAACGGTAGTCAAAAGGGACACCTAATGACTACCATATTTTTATTCTGCCGCTTCCAACACTAATCTGGCATATTCTTCATCACTTGTGCTTTCCAGTTTTCCTGCCATACGCAACGACAATTCCACAAGCTCATCATCGTCGATATGCTTCATTGCCTTATGAATGCCCTCTATAACCTTTGCCCTGCTGTCACTATGGAAAATACATATCAAATTGGTTTCTTCAACTGTAAATGGATTATTCATATTCTTACATCTCCCTGTGTGTATTCTTTGATTTTTCCTGCTCTTTGGAATCTTTCTTGCCCTGTGCCACTTCCTTCTGCTTAGCTGCCAGACGCTCCTTTAAGAAAGTACGAACCTGCGGCTTTTCCGCCTGTTCTTTCATTTCTTCCTCACGATTGAATTTCTCCACACCATTGTTGAGCCTGTCATCAATCATGTTATAATTCTGCTCCTCCAGCTCCTCGATCTTGGCAAGCGGCTTATATTCTGCCAGCTTAGCAATCAGCTCTTTTGCCTGTCTTTCGCTGTCCTCGTCAATTCCCTCATCAATAGATGTCTGCAAAAAAATCTGTAATGACTTCACATTACCGCTTTTTATATCATTTGCAATCATTTGAACCTGTGCTTCCCTGTCCGGTACCGAGTCTCTATATTCAAAAGTGTCAATATCATAGGATAACTGATCAAGTTCTGCCGCAAGCGTCTGTATCTTCGTTTCTTTTGTCTCCCGGTCATTGACCTCTTTCTCCGGATATGCCGCAATCAGTTTTTTAAGTGCATCCTGCACTGTGGGAGTATCCCGAAGCTCTGGTGTGTAATTCAGAAAATCCACATCTATGCAATTCCCTCTGACAATATCTGCTTCCTCATCTTCCCATTCTTCTGTACCATCAATGTGCATATTTACACCAATAGAAGGAATCCCATGCATACGGGAAGGATCAATGGCATTGTAAAGTTTCATAGCTTCCTCTATCGTTTCAATGCCCTCATGGTATTCACCCATATTGTGAAATTCTCCACACTCAGCAACCGTAAATGTAATATGGACTGTCTCTGGTTCAATTACAGGCTCTTTTTCCAGTTCAGAAAGCTCTTTTTCTTCTGATACAAGTGCGTTTTGTTCCTGCACCAATTCTCTCCCCTGCGTGACAAGCTGATTGTTGATCTGCTCCTGCTGTGCCTTCTCCTGCAGGTAAATTTCCACCTCCGGAAGATAAGTCTCCAATGTTCCGGTTCTGCTCTCTGTAATCGGGTTAATATCTACCTGTATGCCTGCAATATAAATGCTGTCCTCATGGAGCATATTGAAAAGGTCATCTTCTCTGGTGGAGCCTGTGTATTCCACAACCACATCCAAATCCGAGTTTTCCTGCTCAATACCTCTGCATCGGCTTCCGGATACCACCACATCAACAATCTGTGCATCCAGTCCATACTCGTCTATCTGCGACTGCACATAGGCATATACCGTCTTTTCTATATCCTCTGCACTCTGCCCGTCAAGGCTGTGAAAAAGCTCCTCTGTCTTTGCCCGGAAATCTGCAACCACATCCGGATTGTTCTCTCTAAATTCTGCCTGCTTTGCTTCCAAATCTGCCCGTTCCACTTCCTCCGCTTTTTCTGAAAGCTCCTCATAATCTACAATCTCCACCTCAGAACCCGCATATACTTCGCCCTGCAAATATTCGTCACGATAATACTGCTCTGTGACTGATGAAAAGCGTGGTTCTTGCAAGTCTGCAATTACCATATCCATTGCTCTTTGAATCGTAATATCCGGGTTGTCATAAACACCGCCATCTAGTAAATGATACTGCTCATTCAGAATGGAGTAATCATATCCCTCATCACATTCATGCATAAGGATATAACGGTCTGCGATATGTACCGCAAGCTCTGTCTGTATTTCGTTCTCCTTGCCTTCCAATGTCAGCATAAACTTCGGCAGTTCCGTAAATCCAAAAGAATCAACAAAGTGTGCGCTGTTCTCGCCATCCTCATGCAATACTATAATGTCGCTGACTGAAAGCGAATGAGCCTTATAATCTGCCGGGTGGTCAATATTGAACTTTGTATAGATTGCTTCCAAGGTTTCCGATTGTGTCTGTCCCTGCAATTCTGCCAGTTCTCCCATATACACGAGCTTATAATTTTCCGGTGATACAGCATCAAAATTATCCTTGGTTATTCCCATACGCTTCAGGCTTTCCGTTCCTTCAAAACGAAACTTATCCAGTTCCGGATCATCCTTTAACTGATAAATGCCATATTTATCACTATTTCCATACAAAAGCTGTGCTTCCCTGTTGGAATCACTCTCTGAAAGTTCTTCCTGCATCATCTGGAGCTTTCGTTCATTCTGCCAGTCTCCTTTTTCAATGCCACACATTCCGTCATGTTCTGTAATCTGTTTTCTGTCGGACACGGTAGTCTCTGAACCATCCGTATGCAGAAGATACACAGGCAAATCATCGTCGAACAGCTCCAATGCTCTCTCCTGCGTCAACGGAAGCATTTCATTCCATGTATAACCATATTCCTGCATTTCAGATACACCTACCATGCTATCCGGAAGTGCGTCGATTTCTGCCTGTGCATCAATCATGGCTAATGCAACATCCTGATTTCCATCCGCTTCCTGTGCATAGATATGTTCTGCAAGCTCCCTTGTTTTCTCAATATTCCCCAGCCTATAGGCGTAATTTACAATCAGATTTCTTTCATCCTCGGAAAAGGCAGGCTGTCCATGCTCCAATCGGTTAATGATATGCTCTGCCTGTTGCATGGCAGTCAGTTCCTCCACATCCGTCAAACCTGCATCAAAATCGTATTCATAATCCCAAAAATCCGGCATATTTCCATTTAATCCCTCACTACTGGACGCAAGTAACGTGATTTCCGCTCCCTGCTTTTCCATATATGAAAGGTAATTGCCATCCCATTCATTTTCATCAAGAGAAACCATATCTCTGAGCATTTTTCCGACATCTTCCCTCAACATATTTGTGATTTTCAAGACCTCCGATTCGCTTTCAAAGGCAGAAGCGAACTTAACAACCACATCATTGGCATAGATCGGCTCCATTGCCTTATCATAGACCGCCTTTCTCTCCTTCATATCAATCAGCTCACCTGTATCCGTGTTATAACGCACATCCAGATGATACTCTCCGTACTCTCTGGAATCCTGATTGCCGATTTCCGTTGTCCATGCACCCTTGCTTTCCAAATACGCCTGTATGCTCAACTTGTCGTCATCTGACATTTCTGACAATGCCTGCATCAATTCCGGTCTGTCCATGCCATATACATCAAGCAGGCTGAACTCTGAAAGGTCTGTATTCTGTATAAGCAGAATACTTTCCTTTGTCTGTTCCTGTGATACTTCCCTGTCCCTTTGCAATTCCTGTAATTGTTCCTCTATCCCGGTAATCAGCTCCGAAGCGGTTCTCCGTATTGTGTCCATGGAAGATCTAAGCTCTTTAGTGTCCCTTCCGCTGCTCCATCCTGCAATATACCCAAAAGAATAATCAGAGGTATCTACACCAAAATGCTGACAAACGGTGTACGCCACACTCTCTGCTTCCACCTCTTTAGTATTGCGGTCTTTTCGCATCTGCTCATCCTGCTCCACTTCCTTGCTGTGCAGCTTGGAATGAGCCACCTCATGGATCATGGTCTTTAAGGTCTGACTCTCACTCATGTTTTCCTGCACTGCAATCCGCTTTGCTTCCCTGTCATAGTAGCCTTTGGATTCTCCGGCTATCTCCTCCAGTTCAATCGGTACTGGCGAAATAGCTTCTACCGCACGAATCATATCCTGATAGCCTTCCACAGCTGAAAGAAGCTCATGTGCGGCAAGTTCCGGTATCGGCTTTCCGTCCGTCTGAGATAGGTCAAAAACGGATACTGCCCGAAATGCCGGAATGGTTATCTCGACTTCCTCTTTCTGCGGATTTCCGTCCTTATCAAGTAAAAGTTCCTGTGTGACCGGATCAATCTTATCCCGCTTCTCTTTTATTTTATATGGTGCAGGTGCAAGGATACGGATTGCCTTTTCCCCTTTATTTACATGACGCTCAAAATTCTTCTGCCAAGCCTTGTATCCGGCCACTAGCGTAGCGTCAGGCTTTTGCATCGCAATTAAGAGCGTATTGTTGAAACTGTAATTATGAAATTTTGACATCGTGCTAAGATAATTCCGGTAACTGTCACTGTTAAATAAGTCCTGCAATCCCTGTTCCAGTTTATCCGTAAGCTCCTGCACACGCTGTTTTTCTGTATTATTGTCTGCCATATACTTTTATCTCCCTTCTGAGCAGAAAAATACCGTCCTGTATTCACAAGACGGCATTTTAAAAATAAAAAAGGCACATGTTTTCTTCTTCCATGCACCTTACGCTATTATAAAATATTCAATTAGAGCAGTCTTAATAACTGCACAAGTTCATGCGGTTCTTGATCTTTTGAAGTGGTTTGTCTAGTATCAAACTGCGAAAATCTGTTGTCATTGTAATATTTTAACAGCTTCATATCATTATTTGCCTCAAGAAATACTACCATACCACCACCCATATACTGCATTTCCTCTATAACTGACCATGCCATTTCGAGCATTTCTCCACCAGTAATTTTATTATTGCGTCCCTCAGTAAAATTTTTTCCAAGCTGTGCAATCAAGTATGCAGACATTGTATAGGTCTGTGATTTTTCATCTAGTTCACTAATTCGCAATAATTTTCTTTTTACCGTATTACTTACTGTTTCTCCCCTTACAGTTAAAGGTTTCAATGCAATACTGAAATATCCTATCAATTCACTTTCATCATTAGAAAAAACTAAATATGTAACTGACTGATTCTTTTTTGTAAATTCGATTGCATTTTTCTTCAAAAAATACTCAACATCCGGATTCTTTGGACATGAAAAATCGGAGAGCAATCTGACAAGCGCTGGCTCTCCGACCTCTTCATCAGTTCCTAAAGCTAAATACTCACGGATGTTAATCATTGTATAATTATCTCTGACTGACATCCATTTTCTTCCTCTTTTCCATGAATTTTCTCAATTCTGCCTCTCCTTTTATCTGTCTGGCAGATACCGGAGTACGCACTGGGCGATTATTGGCAGATGCTTCAATCGCATCGACAAACATCTCTACCTGCTTCTGACCGGATATGATAAAATTCTTCGTGATACTAGAAGTTGCCATATAAACACCTCCTTTATTAGTATGGCTGTTCTTCTGCCTATTACTCAATGTAATTTGCATTCTTTTCTACCTTTATTCTATTATGGAAATGTCCGCTTTGCAACACAAAAATTATGAAATTTATATTACTTCCTCCTTCCCCTTTGTCTTATCTGCTGCATCCCTTCCTGCAGGTGTCCCGGACACTCTTGCCTTCATTGCTGCGAGTTTTTCTTGCAATGAAGTCCGTTCTGCTGGTCGTTCTGACAGCTTACCATCCGTAAGCAATTTTCCAAGATTGCTCTGCTTTACTGGCATATCTGCAACCTCATCATTTTTGTTATCCACTGTTTTCACATCTTTCTGTGGTTTTTCCGGTTCTGAAACATCGTCATCCATACCAATCGCATCATCGCCCTTTTCGTCCATGTTAAGCAGGGCATTAAGCTCTGCAAGACGCTCCAGTTTCTTCGCCAGCTCCGCTTCCTGTGGAAATGGCTTATCTACCTCTGCTTTTGCTGTTTCAAGCTGATGTTCCACATTGGCAAGTTTTGTCTGTGCTTCCTCAAGCTGTGTCGGCATGGCTTCCAGTACATTGTTGATTCTTGTGATATTTCCGATTGCGTCTGAGCCGACTTCCATCGGATGGCTCATGGCACCTTTGACATTCATCACAAACTTATTGTTAAAAGAATCAAAGGTTACATTCAGCTTAAATCCAAGATATTCACCCACATCCGCACTGGCATTGATGCCTTTGATTTCCTTACACATGGCTATGATCGCAGTACCGGCTTCCTTTTTTTCAGTGTATGGCTTTCCACCCACCTGCATAAAGAACTGCTCCTTATCCTCCGGCTTATTTTTCGCATATTTTTCCATGTCAGCGGAAAAACCTTCGATACGCTCCTTGAAAACAGCGATCTGGTGCGGATAATGCTGTGTGATGTTATCCTCCAGCCTGTACTTCTGACTGGTATGGTTTGCCTTCATCAGTTTCAGCTTTGATACCTGAATATCGAGATCCATCTTTTCTTTTATATAGGGATTGCCTGTGGCAAGTGCCTTGACCTCTGCATAGGAAAGTGCCGCTTCGTCCACATCCTCACAGCTTCGTACCGGGGATTTACTGGTCATAATCTGTCCGATGAATTTCTGTTTATTCTCTATGAGCTGCCACGAGTAACTGTCAAACGTACCTTCCGTAACATAACGAAATATCTTGACCTTATCATTCTGGTTGCCCTGTCGTAAAATACGACCTTCCTGCTGTTCAATATCAGTCGGTCATTTTTTGCGGACAGTTCATACATGCTATCCTTTTCTGTTCTCTGCTCCTGCGTTTGCTCTCGTTTGATTTCTCCCTCCGTATCTTCTTGGCACAAGCAGGACAATACCTTGATGCACCAGAGCCCGGGACATATTCAACGCCGCACACCGTACAATTTTTAGCGGGCATTGCTGCCCACCGTTTTGTAGGTATGATATGTAATTCATCGACAAAGCCGATGAATTTATAGTAAATCTTGATTTCCTGCTTCACTGTTCCGTCTGCCATCTTCTCACGCTCCGAAACAAGTATCTTGTCTATGAGTGCGTTTATAACTGTTGCATCCAGTTCTTTTAAGCCTTGATAATTTCGGATAAGGGCGAGGAAGTCACGGATTCCCCGTGATTTCTCGTAGCTTTCATTAAGAGTTTCCGTCACCTCTTTCAGCCTTGCTTCAATTTCAAGCTGCTCTTTCTGGTATTTCCCCGACATCATCTCAAAATTCCGCTCGGTAATACGCTCCATGACCTTATCCTCGTAGAGAGAGGAAAACAGCCTGTCCAGTTCCGCAAGGCGTTTGTTCAGCTTCTTACGTTCTTTCTCTAATGCTTTCGCCCTGCTCTGGTCTGTTTCCGTGAGCCGCTTTTCTATGGCCCTGACCGCCTTTTCATCATTCACTGCCATATCCGCAAAACAGTTGATGTCGGCAAGAACGGCATTGAATAAATCCCTTGCTTCTATATTGTGGGCACTACACTCGCTTCTTCCGTTTCTTGCATAATTATTACATGAATACTGTACACAGTCGATAATCTCTGGGCGTTTCCTCCTGTGTACGTTCATTGCCCGCAGAGCACATCCGCAGTCCACACACTTGATAACGCCTGCAAAAATATTTACAAATCCTCCCTTGTTCTGTGGAAGCCTACGACTTGTAATAAGCTGTTGGACAATATCAAATTCCTCCTGCGTGACTATTCCCTCATGGGTATTGGGTATCACTTCCCATTCTTCGGGCAGCTTAGAGGGGCGTTTCTTGCTTTTCATATTGGCGGCAATCCGTTTGTAGCCTACAAGATTTCCCGCATATATCGGGCTTCTTAAAATGCTCCTCACGCTGTTCCCACTCCAAATATAGCGTTTGTCCTCGTTCCCCTCAAAATGACGTTCAAAGCCTGTTTCGCCACGCTCCGCCGCATAAGCGGCAGGGCGTAGGATATGCTGTTTATTAAGATGTCTGCAAATTTTGGCAACTCCATTCCCTTTTAATGCAAGGTCGAATATCTCTTTTACAACATGTGCCACTTTATCATCTATCAGCAGATGGTTGTGGTCGGCAGGGTCTTTGATATAGCCATAAGGGGCGGTAGTTCCCATGAATTTCCCCTGTTGAAACCTCGCCCGATATGCCGATTTTATCTTAACAGATATGTCAGCGGCATACATTTCGTTTAAAATGTTGCGGAAAGGCGTGATGTCCATAGCAGATTTATTCAAGGTATCTACGCCGTCATTGACCGCTATATACCTCACGTTATGCTCTGGGAAGAAAACTTCCAGATATAACCCACAATCAAGATAGTTTCTCCCCAGACGGGATAAATCTTTCGTAATCACGCAGTTTATCAGACCGCTTTCAATGTCTTTTATCATATTCTGGAAACTTGGTCTTTGGAAATTTGTACCAGAATAACCATCGTCCACATACGTTTTTGCTATGTGCCATCCCTGCTTTTTCACATAATCCGTGAGGATGGATTTCTGTGTCGCAATGCTCGCACTCTCGTTATCCGTACCATCGTCTTTAGATAAGCGGCAATAAATGCCGACTAAATAGATTTTCTTTTCTTCTTTGATTCCTGCCATACTGTAAAACCTCCATATCTGTCCTAACGTTTTCATGTTCCATTGCGTACATTCTAAGCGGACAGCCCCTCATTGTCGAAGGTGTCGCCCTCGGCAATCTTCTTCCGAATATCCTCGGAGATAATCGGGACAAACGCTTCTGTAACGGTCTGTGTGCCGACATATTCACGGCTGATTATCATCTGCACTGGTGCTTTTGGCACGATACGCTTTCTCTTTTTATCTGCTTTCTTATCCTCGCCCATACTTAAATCTTCCTTTCCAGACAGGGCAGGGAAGAGTTTGGAAATGTCCCCGCCCTGCCAATCAGATACCATTAATCCTCGCTGTTTAATTCTTTCTGTAATGCTTTAAGGAGTGCCGCCGCTTCATCAGCGTTCAGCGTGATTCCCTTGCCGCACTTTTCACGGTTCGGGGAAAAGCTGCGGATGTCATACTTCGGCTCTTTCCCATTCCATGAAATGAGATTGATTTCCTTTGTGTAGCCACTGTCGCCCGTAGACAATACTGCGATTTCCTTTACGATTTCATACTGGATTTCTCTCATTCTCCATACCTCAACTCTCTGTATTTACTTCCCGAAAAAAGAAGATTAGCGGCTGTCACGGTTGCGTTTCCTCTGCAACTCACGCTCCAAAAGTTTGATGATGGTTTCCTCCATCTGCTTCGGCGTTGTGTTCTTCGGAAAGTATTTTTTCAGCTTGCTTGTGTTGATTTTCAAGGTTTCTTTCTGGTTGCCCTTTTCCTCCGTCATAATCGCAAATATCGTATCCATGTCAAGCCGCCCGCTCTGGCTTAACTGTTTCATCCGCTGTGCCTGTGAGAGTGAGGGCGTTGCTTCTTCGCTCTCCATCGTG
>OHIU01000424.1_pt1 | contig 25140 bp, 20 predicted proteins | sample 1568281 | NCBI WGS metagenome assembly OHIU01 (sample SAMEA3879543, study PRJEB24766) | human gut metagenome | biome: human-associated habitat; feature: feces | place: USA | collected 1985/1987 | reverse complement strand
TTTGACGAACATTATAGCTATCTGGCATTAAGACGGGGAACGAACAAGCTCGATGGAGACGGTCATCTGGTATTGTACCCCGGTTCGGCATGCGAAACCTATAAAATGGCAACCAACGCCACTTCTACTGTTGCAGCTTTGAAAGTCATTACGGAAAAGCTTCTGGAATTGCCGGAACTTGACGCTACACAACGTGAACATTGGTCGGGTTTCCTAAAACGTATTCCCCCCATTTCCTATCGTGAAGTGCAAGGTAAAAAGACAATCTCACCGGCAAAGATGTGGGAAAGAATCAATAATTCAGAAGTTCCGTCACTCTATCCCGTATATCCGTGGAGAATATACGGAATAGGCCAACCGGAGTTACAGACTGCAATTAATACGTATCTGTATGACCCTGAAGCCATCGAATTCAGAAGTCATATAGGGTGGAAACAAGACAATATCTTTGCCGCCTGCCTCGGCCTGACTGAAGAAGCTGAACGGCTCACCTTATTGAAACTATCCGATGGGCCTCATCGCTTTCCCGCTTTCTGGGGACCCGGATTTGATTGGACACCCGATCATAACTGGGGAGGAAGTGGAATGATCGGCTTGCAAGAGATGTTACTTCAAACAAACGGTGATTCTATTCTCCTATTCCCTGCATGGCCTGAAAACAGAGACGTTCACTTCAGGCTGCACGCTCCCAAACAAACCACCGTAGAAGTTACGCTGAGAAATAATAAAATTGAATTTATGCAGGTTGAGCCAAAGACAAGGGAAAAAGATATTGTTATTTGCCTTCCCTCGCATTTTAATCATAAATCTTTTTACCATGAATAGATGTATTTTAGTAACAGGAGTTTTCCTCTTTTTATTGAGTGCCGGCCTTTTTGCCTCGGATATTGATAAATATTATGCTAAGAAGGAATATATATCTCCCCGTAGAGATACGCTCAGATACAGGGTATTAGAACCTGAAAGAATAGAAAAGAATAAAAAATATCCGCTGGTCCTGTTTTTACACGGTGCAGGTGAGAGAGGAAGTGACAATGAAGCTCAACTGGTCCACGGAGCAAACATGTTCCTGAATCCGGTAATCCGGGATCAACACCCGACCTTCGTAATCTATCCTCAGTGCCCTTCTGAATGTTCCTGGTCTAATAGCAGTAAACCAAACAGCGAGGGTAAGTCCGGCGGCGAAAGATTCCCCGAAAACCCGGAGATTACCATTCCTATGGAAGCTGTAAAAGCAGTACTTGACATGTATATGAACAACGACAACGTGGATGTCAACCGTATCTATGTGATGGGATTATCTATGGGAGGAATGGGTACTTTTGATTTACTGTGCCGCTTTCCCGATTTATTCGCAGCAGCCATTCCTATCTGCGGGGGAATTAATCCTGAACGTTTGGAAAAGGCTTCACCAACCACAGCAATAACCATTTATCATGGAGATAAAGACGATGCAGTTTTCGTAGAGAATTCAAGAGCTGCATACCGGGCCTTGAAAAAGATAGGCAAAATACCAAGATACATTGAGTTCCCCGGATGTGGACATAACAGTTGGGACCCGGCATTTAATCAACCAGACTTTTTAGAATGGTTGTTCAGGCAATCCAAATAGGATGAATATATAAAGTGGGGAGATTGAATCTTCCCACTTTACACATAAACCCATACTGATCAAATTGTCATTTTGTATTTTTAGTTAGCCGAGAATCCGTTACTTCCAACCGGAACCCTACGAGAATGGAAATACACGAATGAAAACAAGCAAACATCAGATTGTTAATACACTATCGAAATGCTTACATTTCTTCCAGACTGAAATATCTCTCCTAAATCATCCTTATAAGAGAAAATCACGTATCAAATAACCCTTTTACCCGGAAGTAGTAACCCTTTTACCTATAAGTAGTAATGATATCACCCATAAGTAGTAACCTTATCACCTGTAAGTAGTAACCCTTTTCTGTATAAATAGCTTGTAAAAATGCAATAACACATAGGGACAGTGCATTTTTATTCCTTACTTATTCACAGAATATGCTGGAATGCGAATCTGCACAATTAAGCGTGTTACAGAAAACAGGAATATTCCACTATTAAGAACACGATTCAGGAATTATATCATCATTTAGACATTTCTATTATCCTCCCTATCTTCCGAAGTCAACTGTACATTTTATCGGTTTCTTATTTTAATAGAGCATCAATCTTTACCACTGTCTGCGGATTACTGGGTCTCAACAAGCCTCCATAATCTACAATAATTCCATCACGGTTAATGAGCAGGAATTGCGGTATACTGTGCATATTCCAATGAGCCATGATACGATGATAATCATCAGAAGTCGCCCAATCTTCCGAATAGATACATTCAATATTCTTCCCTCTCAAAGAGAAACGTTCCAGAATCTTATGGTATGCTTCCCGATCTCTACTTCCACAGATACTGGCCATTACCACATCATCGGGCGAATAACGTTTCCGCAGTTCCTTCAAAGGCTCCATTTCCGCCAGGCAAGGGGGACAGGTTACTCCCCAGAAATCAACATAAATCACTTTGCCCGCATACTTTTCCAAAAGATTGTACACAGGGATCATGAACGGCATTTTCTCCCTGGCAGTCGCCTCATCAGCATTATCGCCATAAAGCATATAATGGGATATTGCTTGGGGGGCTTTCAGATAATTCACTTTATCCTGATATAGTTTAAGCATGGGTTGCCTTAAATAGGGAGCCCGAACTATAGAATCGAATTGAGACCTGTGATCAGCGATGTAAGTTGTATCATTATCGCATAAAGAGGTACCTATGGGTTGGAGGTATAAATAGGGAAGGATAGCACGATCTTTGCTAACCTCAATCACATTTGCTAAATCAAAATCACTTTTTTCTCTTCGGGTATGCTCAAAATAAAGGAAGATATATACATTCGCGGCAAGCGAAAACAGACTGGAAAAAACGGTTTTCCCTGAAAAGACAGGGTCAAGTTCCGGCAATAATGCTTTATATCCGCTGACATCCTTGCCATCTGCCGCCTGTGATATAGCATTACCAAAGAGTGCAGTATAATAATCTATCAGCAATAAGTCCGCCGTATACTCTTCAACTTCTGCGCCCGGCGAATGTTCTTTGAGGAAGTCGGCACGACGTTCCAGGAGACTGGCATACTCTGTTTTCAATTCTTTTTCAAATTCATCAAAGGGTGCTTCTCTGTTATAGGAACTAAGTCTGCGATAGTATCCTCTTTCGGTAAAAAGAGCCATATACTGATTCAGCGCACCGGAAGTTCCGGTAATGCGGGGATGCAACAAATCGTTGAAGTCAATCTCAACATGCAGACTATCACCCGGGTGTACATACAAATGTTCCGCATAATTGCGAAGAGCAACCTCACGAGTTGAAGCATAAGGACTGAAACGGAAACAGAAAGTACCGTCATCCGCTATGGGAGAAGTGTAAACTGTTTCCAGACCGGACAGATAAGGTATCTCAAGTTTCACCTCCTTCTCCTTCGGATAAACTTCCCTGTTCAATACACGGCCCGAGATTATCACTTCTTTCGCCAAATCTTCATGACCCTTCTGAGCCTTACAGCCTAAGAAAGATAAAATTGCAAACAGTAAGCATAGATGTTTCATACGTATTTTATAATTAATAAATGACTAATAAATTCAGCGCACCGTTACAGACAGGCTCTTTCCATATCCGGCAAACTCAGGTGCATAGGCCGATTGGACAGTAGCAATACCGGTTTGGTAAGTCCCCGAACGGTCTATATAAACTTTATACTCTATTTGGACAGTACCCTTTTTAAGTTTGTCAATAAAGAATTCAGCAGAGGTATCACGCATTACCTGATAATAACCGGTAGCATCGGAATGACGATATCCCGACAATGCCTCTTTGGGCTCCATACATGCAGCACGTGTATCTTTTATCTGAACGAAATCCATATCCCGATCCGCCTTCACGGTCAGCCGGACAGTAAGCTCATCTCCCACATGTAAATCCGTCTTCGATGAAACCTCCTTGCCGTCTTTATAATAGGTACGATTGATTTTCAATCCGTTGCCTTTTGCTGATTGCAATTTATCCATATCCTCCAGGCATTGAGCATATACAGCTCCCCAGCCTATTCCTGCACCTGCATGTGCAATTTCTATTTGCCGGGCTCCGACCTCATTACCGGAGAAAGAACGACGGACATACCCTAATGCATCATCAGGAGTCACTACTGCTGTCCCGGCTATTTCCGCTTTCATGGTACTGTTTTCCGCCAATCGGTTATCATCTCCACTCAAGAAAGCATACACAGCATCGGCAGTAGCTACCGGATTATCCCAAACCTGCATTTGTTTTTGTTTAAGCAACCATTGCTTCATTTCAGCAATTGCCAGCGGTTCTTTCAGAATACCGGATAAGGCTTCAATAGCAACCACTTGTGTCGGAATTCTGTAACTGCCCCATGAATACCGGGCTTTCGAAGTATCAAAATAGCGCCCCATCTCGGGAGTAGCAACGGAATATTCCAGAATGGATCGCGCCAATTCGTCCGCCTTCACCTTTTTACCCGCTTTATGCAGTATGGTAGCGATAAGTGCCCTGTCGTAAATCGCATCACTCGGAGCACCGGCCTCCAATCTATCAATCATATACGAATAAGCGGTTTTATCAGTTCGCTTTGCCACCTGCTCATCTAAAGCACAGATGTACAGATAATGCAAGGATTGCTCACCGGGTAATCCGTTCTTATTGCCTTTCTTTTCATTTTCCTTCATCTGTCTGTATTCATCCAGCCATTGGGTATGGAGATAGCTTACAGCCTTTTCATACATTCCCTGCACCGGAAGGATAGATGCACCCATTGTGCGAAGCCGTGCCAGCATTTCCACGATCCGGGTAGTGATGTAACGGTTCCCCGTCATCCCTTTATACCAGCTCCAGGAACCGTCAGGGAGCTGCAATGCTTCCAGGCGGGATACCGCAATACGATTACGGTTACTCATCATGTTCAAGTCAAACAAAAGCGCTATATTTCTCTTCCGCTCTGTTTCATCAAGAGCATCTGCCAGCCAGGGAGTTTCTTTAAGTAACAGCTCTTTTAATTCTTCTTTATCATTAAGATTGCCCGACAATGGCCTTCCCTGTATCTTCCAACTTTCAAATACCTGCCGGATGCGGGGATTGGCATCGAGGATGGCCACAGACAATGAATTGGCATAGTAAGCACTTGCCCACGACAAAGCATCCTCATCCACAGGATTGCCAATGACGGGTAAAGCCTGTATGGCATACCAGTCAGGATTGGCCGTCAGTTCCACCGTCAGCCGTTTGTTTGTTGCAGTTTTACTTCCATCATTAAACAGACTCTCCAGTGTAACCGATTTACTTTCCGTACCATTCAATTGAACGGGTATCGCTTCAGTCACCCATTGTTTGTCGGATAAAACCGGAAGATAGCGCTGCTCGCCGTCACTGAAATTACTACCCTCGGCAATAATTCTGCAAATCAATACCGTAGGTTCCTCCGGGCTTTCTAAATCAAATGATACGGAAACGGTTGCTCCGGCATCCGCACTGAATTCATGTTCCCGGGTTGATATTATCTGATTTGTCTGCAGATCGACCAGTTCCATGCGGGCTGTTCCCTGAACGTTTTCTCCCGACAGATTGATTATTCCCGTACTGATAGCAGGTTTATCATTCACACGAATAAAACGAGGCATATTAGGCTGCACCATAAACGACTTGACAGCTTTCGCCTTAGCCGTTATCTGTCCGTAGTCCATGTTCCGGGTATGGGCAAATCCCATAAACTTCCATTCAGTCAGGCTTTCGGGCAAAGTAAAAGATATACTGGCTATTCCATTCGTATCCGTACGGAGGGCAGGATAAAAGAAAGCAGTTTCTGCAAAATTCTCGCGAAGAGGAACATAAGGAGAACCATCATCCAATGCCACAGCAGCAGAGCACTCAAATACTGCTACAACGGAGTTTCCATCCCCTACCTCAAAGCCGTCATCCAGCGTAACTTCATCCGTAAAGCTGGTATTTCCGGATTTCATCATCCGGCTATCTTGCTTGATATAGTGATTAGCATTAAAACGCGGAACTTGCCAGAACGGAGTATTCAGAGTACTATATATATCCCACCAACGGAGACCACGCAAAGTGCTGCCCGAATAGGGGAAGTTACTATACATCCAGATGGAATGCCCGGAAGATATCAGATTCGCCCCGGTATCAGGAATAAAACGGGAGAGACTCAGATTGAAGTTCCAGTCATTGATGTATAACTTATCGAGTGAAGCATCATAAAGAGTGGCAAGCAATTGCGCATCAGCCGCTTTCTTGTCCGGATGCATGATCTGAAGTTTCCATTCCTCTTTTCCTCCCGGTTGCAGTTTGTCACGGAAAGTAGCCCATTTCAGCAGTAAGCTCTTTTCCGGACGGGGACGTGCTATCTGTACTTTCTTTGTATACAGCTTACCTTCGCGCATAAAAGCAAAGTTTACGGTGATTCCATCCCCATATTCCGGCTTATAGAGATAGGTAAACTTCCGGATTTCATTATTAAGGATCATTCGTTCGGATTCAATACGTTTATCGCCACAGAATACATCATACAGCAGATAGACCTCTTTCTCACTACTGCCTACATACAGATTCACCGGATGCCGGGCATCAAGCTCTGCCCCATCCTGATAGAACCATTCCGGTGAGTATGCCGGCAAGTGAGCGTCTGCCAATGAAAAGAGAATAAAGTCCTGTTCCGCCGTACAGGTTCTTCCCCGCCCGTCAAGGACTGAAGCCTCCATTCTATAACGTCCCGGAGTGAGAGCAAGTATATCCTCGGGAATAAATGATTGATAGGTCCCAACTGTACGACGGCACACCTCATTGCCTTTGTCGCCTTTCTCATCCAAGGCATACACCACGTAAGTGGCTTGAAGCGTTACAGGCTGCCGGCTTAAATTCAATGCCAGAATTTGTATAGTATCCCGCTTTTCACGTGCCACTTTGGAGCGCAAACCTTTAATCTGTAAGGCAACAGACTGCTGTCCTACAGGTAATGACAAGGCTCCGCTCTCTATTTCTCCGGTCAGGCTGATTACTTCAGCCGTCACTTTGTATGTATAGTAGCGCCCCGGTTTATCAGGTTGGAAATTATCCGGTTCACGCAGAAAGACAGGGAAGCGGAACTTCCCGTCTGCATCGGTCTGCATCTCACCTACAGCCAGAACCGTTTCATTGTCTGAGATCTTCCAGAACTCATTCAGTGAACGGGTTACTTTACAACTGAGTTTACACAAGCCCACCGGAACTCCCGCAAATGTATTTGCTTCGCCACTGACCATTAGTGTATCACCCATATTATAAGTATCCTGACAGGGATGGAAGACAACATCGAATGTAGGACGCTTGTATTCGTCTACACGGATATAGCGGCTTTCGCCATCTTGCACCGATATTTCGAATTCTCCCGGGAGAAGTACCTCAGGGAGTACGAAATCACCATGAAAGGCTCCAAATTCATCTGTAGCAAGGGATATCTTACCCACTTCCTGCCGGTTAGCATCACGGAGCACTACGTCATTATGAACTCTGGAGAAAACACGGACCGAATCACCTGATTGTTCATACGCTACTCCCGAAACATGCACCACCTGGCCGGGACGATACAACGCACGGTCAGTGAAAAGAGAAACGTGCTTTTCCCACTTTCGTGAACCGGGCACATGATATCCCGCATTTGAAAAGCCTGCATAACTGATCTCCATATAATCAGCTCCCGGCTTACGGACATTTATTCCCAGCCAGTTTCCTACACTGGGTGGAGTCAGAATAACACTCCCTTTGCCATTCACAGGATATGCTTTGATCAAACGGTAACCTTCTCCCGGTAACACACGGTAATAGGCCACTTCGGTACCCGTTACCGGATGTCCGGTCAATCGGTCTACTATATTGATTTCCTGCTTTCCATCGGGTAATCCTAATGATATGGCCTGCAAGGAGGAGACATAAGCCTTTCCATAAGCCGTATATTTACGATGTCCGTCAGGGATAGACTTTACTACATAAATGCCCTCAACGGGGAATTTATAACGCAGTAAAGTATCTGTTTCCTTGTAGTCCGGAGTAGCTGCCAAATCATAATGGCGGCTACTGACCAGTTTTCCATATTGACTTAAAGTGGAAGCTTTTATTTCCCTTTCCAGGACAGGACTTGTGACAGGCAGATTCATCCGGTAAAGTTCTACCGTAAGTCCGGCCAGATTACGGTATTTTACTTTCAAGTCAACGTCCTTTCCCGGATAGGCAAAAGGAATTTCCACCATCAGCCTGGGAGTCAATACTTCTGCTATCTGTTCTTTCAAATCATTGGCAGAAAGTGACCGGGGATATTTTGCAAGTCCGGTTTGTGCTGCTTTTAGTTTTGCGGTGTAATCCTGCATTCTATCATAGCGTTCTGCCAACTGGCAGTACACTTCTCCGCAAAGCGGGGAATCAGCAAATTCTTCCGCCCATTGCTTTAATAACGTTGTTACTTGCTCATCGGTCAGCCTCAGCTTTTCATTCACTCCGCCCCGACTGACGTCATTTCCCTTATAATGTAACTTATCCAGCATCAACAATAATCGGGCGTCTGTCATGCCTTGTTGGCGGTAGAAGTCAATCAGTCCGTCATAAATAGATAAAATCTCGGTTTGTATTTTCTCGGCTGATACAGGGTTAGCAATAAAATAGCCGCTTAGCCGGGAGATGGCCTGCCGGGCAAGCAACTGATACATATTATCACCACAATATTTCTCACTCAGTTCTTTGCTGTTGGTCATAGGACGGTAATCCACAGCAGACTTCCGGAAAAGTATTTCTTTATCTTGCAACGAACGTTGGAAATAAGCGATGGCAGTATCGATTGCAGTCTCATCTTTTTTACCTGTATCCAGAATATAATATCCCAGCAGGTTATTCAGTATGGCCTGATATACCGTATCTTTTTCTTCCTCCATCCAAGCTTTCAAGGCGGACAATTCGCTATCCAGACTATCAGGAGTAATATCAATGCATAAGGATGCTCTCGTCAGATGTGCTTTCATCATCTGAGACACATTCTTTTCCTGTTTGGCATACTCGTAAATCTTTCGCAATTCTTGTATTGCAGATTTAGGCAGTTGCTTTTGTTCCAGAACTTCAACCTGTTTCCACATTTGTTCATACGACTGAGCGGAAACCCGAAGCGGCAGGCAGATAAGAATACTTATTATACCAGCCCAATAAAACATATTTCTCATTTGTGTTTTCGATTTACGTCCGACAATTAACAGGTTCATCCACAAAGATATATTTTTTATACTTAGAGTAGCATGGCTGTTCAGACTTAATAACATAACAAATGCCAACAGCCCAAGAAACCGGCTACCGGAAAGCATATCATTCCGAACAAAAAGTTACCGGAATGTCTTTTTTACTAACAGATGCCTTTCTGAAAACACCCCAAACAGAATCCTGCCGCATAATCCATGGAATATACATGCACGTTTTCTGCATAAAGCAGGCCGTATATACAATACTTATGCAAGAGAACTATACTTCTTCCATGAAGGAACTATAGATCTAAGGCGAAGGATCTATAGATGTAACGCGAAAGATCTATAGATGTAACGCAAACCATCTATAGATGGGAAACAAACGGTCTATAGATGGGAGACAGACCATCTGTTTTCAGTGCACAGACCATCTATTTTTCTATTATTAGAGTTGTACGTATTTATGTATTACACTATCAATCAACAAAATATTGATTTTCGTTCGTTTCTTTCCGTTCTTCCCTGCATCGGGACGGAAATATCGCATTCTCACTATGCATAAAAAGCAAAGTGTCAAAAACGAAAGTGAGATCCTCATTTATCGACCTTGGCAGAATAAAACAAATTAGCCACATTTGCTGATGCACTTGAAAAACTATCGCCTTTCCCGTTATTATCATTATCTTTGCCAGTCAGAGCTTTTGATCTTTTTATGACCGAGTGGCGAATGTTCAGGAAAAGCCCCCGGGCGCTCTTAAACCCTAATAAATTAATAGACGTAAAATGGAAATTCAAAACAAGATATTTAACTATGCAATCCTGCTTAAGCAAGTCAAGACACGGGTGGCACTCGCCCAAAAGAAGGCTATCTATGCAGCCAATGAAGAAATGCTTACTATGTATTGGGACATTGGCAAATTGCTGTTTGAAAGCCAGAAGTTGATCGGTTGGGGTAACAATGCGCTTGAACAATTATCCAATGACTTAAAGAATGACTACCCGAAAGTGAAAGGTTTCTCGCCACGTAATTGCAGATGCATGATTCAGTTCTATAAGGAATATAATCAGGAACTTACAATTTGGCAACAACCTGTTGCCAAATTAGAAATATCAAACTTAGCCCTTCCTGTTAAACAACTAAGTTGGTCACACAATGTTATTTTGATGCAAAAAGTTAAAGACCTCAAAGCCCGATATTGGTATATGATACAGTGCCTCAAAAACGGTTGGGGGCGTAACTTTCTGGTCGAAGCCATCAATCAAGACTATTACAATGTTCATGGAGCACTGGCAAATAATTTCGATGCCCCCCTTCCCGAAATACAAGCCAAGCAAGTAAAAGAAACTTTGAAAGATCCCTATATCTTCGATATGCTAACTTTTACCGACGAGTACGATGAACGGGACGTAGAGTTAGGTCTGATTAAACATATAGAGAAGTTCCTTCTACAAATGGGGGCAGGTTTCGCTTTCATGGGCAGGCAGTACCATATCAAAGTGTCGGAAAAGGACTTTTACATTGACATTCTTATGTACAATGCCTTTATGCACCGGTATTTAGTCGTTGAGCTAAAGCGGGGTGAGTTCCAGCCCGAATATATCGGCAAGCTGAACTTCTACTGTTCGGCAGTGGATGATATTCTTTGCCGGGAAGGGGATAACCAGACCATCGGCTTGCTTCTTTGCCAGAACAAAGACCGTATCATGGCCGAATACGCCTTACGGGATGTACTCAAGCCGATAGGGATTTCAGATTATGAATTAGGCAAAGCATTTCCCAAAAATATCAAATCCGGGTTGCCGTCCATTGAAGAACTGGAGGATAAACTTAGTCAGGAGTTACAAGATAATGAAGATACGATTTAAGTTTAAAACAGTCCTACCTTACTTTAAAAATTGTATAGCAATTCTTCCAACGTAACACCACTATCCGCTCCCATCTTTTCCATACGGATACGTTTCAGGCGTTTCTTCACGGAATCCCGCTCCAGATGCATCACTTGTGCCATACTCGACTGAGACAATTGCATTTTCACCATGCAGCAGTAACGCAAGTCGTCTTTATTGAGACTTGGATAAGTCTGCTGCAAACGTTTCGTAAAGTTGTCGAAGATAATATCAGCATTCTGCACAATGTCATCCCAGTCTTCATCTGAAAGGATGACATTGCCGCCCTTCTCTAATTCTTGCACCACCTTCTGACTTAATCTCCTGAAAAAGGTTTCCTTCAGCCTTGCTTCTTTTTGTTCCATTTCCACCATGCGGCGAAGACTCTCGGAAGTGGCCTTACGTTGCTGCTTCAGTTCCTTTTCCTGTTGCACGAGCTGATGTTGCTGCGCCATCAGGCGATTACGGTTACGGCGATAGATGAAATATACCGCACTTGCCACCCAAACCAACAGCAAAGAGATTGTGGTCATCCAATACACATTACGCTGCCTTTCCGCAGCCCGGGTGCGCCAATACAGGTTTTCTACCGAGAGCTGTTCGTGTTTGTAAAGCTCTTGCAATGCAATGGCTTCCTCAGTATGACGATACTTTCGTATGGTATCGGATAATTCAATAAAGCGTTGTAGCATAGGATAGGCATCTGAAGCACGACCCATTTTATGATATATTTTCGCCATATTATTATAGGCGTCGGCCACCGAAGAAGGCTCCGGGCTGGAGATAACTTTCTGAAAATAGTGATATGCCGAATCATATTGTCCCAGTTTTCCAAACAACTCCAACTTTACTCCATAGAGCGAAAGAATTCTTGCAGTATCTTTAGCCGGACGAAGAGCTATTGATTTATTTATGTAATCCAGTGCCTTGGCAGGCTCTCCTTGCTGAGAATAGATACTACCCAGATTTGTATAGATGAAAGGAAGTTGCCGAGGAACAGAATCGGCTAAAGCCGCCTCATAGGCCGCCTGAGCATAGTAAAGGGCGCTATCCAATTGGTTCAGAAACAAATATCCGGTAGAAATATCGCACAAGGCCATATTCTTATAGAACATATTTCCCAAATCCAAAGCCGCCTTCAAGGCTTCTTTGGAATAACGCACCTTACCGGAATATTCTTCCTGATTCAGACAAACAACTCCCAACCAGGTATTCACCCGGTAGAGTTGCTCATGATTACCACTATTTTGCAGGAAAAGCAAAGCTTTCAGAAAAGATTGCATGGCATCGCTCATCCGGTTAAGCCGTCTGTCCAGATGTGCTTTGCAGTAAAGGGCCCGTTCGGCATAAAGAGAATCGCCCGATTGGCTGAAATATTTAATTGCCGGCAGCAGCAGGGTATCTGTAGCTGCATTCAACTGTTGTTTCCTGTGGACAGCCTCGGACATCAGTAAGGCATAAAGTGCATAATCGCGTTTCGATAAGTTATGCAACGGTTCTTTAATCTCATTCATTACGGTTATGGCGCTATCCGTCTCCCGTTCCGCCATCAACTTCTCCGCCAAGGCCACGCGATTATCAGGAGCACAAGCAACCAACATACCGCCCCATAGGATTATCCCTATCAAACTCTTCAATCTCATCTTCAATATCGTGTTATTCGTACGAATCCATCATCACTTCTCCAGTCTCTCCATGAATCAATATCACTCTGGCCATATCCGGCTGAATGGAATCGCGTATATCAATCTCCCACACCGGAATACCTTTTTGCACGTCTATATACTGATTTACACTGACATGGGTGGTATCCGATAAATTAATATTCCTCAGTTTGGCAAAGATATAAATATCTCTCCATGTATACTTAAAAGCTTTTTCACTTTTTTCGTGCAAGCAAGAGTCAGGCGCCTGTGTCTGCTCATCTTCAGGGAAACGAACTTCTACTTTTTCCGATACTTTTGTTGCGGTCACCGAATTGATCTTCCGTATTACTCCCCATCCCAACCAGCCGTCTTCCAACTCTATTTTAAGATAGATGCCTCGTTCACCGCTGAGCCGGTATGCAGAGTCAATGGGCAAGTAAATGCGAGTGTAACGATCACCTTGTATAAATATCTCCCCGTAAGAAAATGTATTCAGCAACCATGCAGCAGAACGGGGAATGTTACTCTTACGCGTCCTGTCGTGTGGAGCGATATTGACAATTATATACTCACGGGTCTGTACCCCGGAAGTAAAGCAACTGTTCAGCCAGAACAGAAAGACAACCAGCACATTGGTACATAATCCCACTACAATACCTCCACACATAAAGGCATAAACGAAGTTTCTCCAATGATACCACCGCCCAGTGCTTTTCTTATAGATATAAACCATGCAGCCACACATCGTTATTGCCATAAGGAGAATAACGATTTTCCGGTTCAATCCTAAATAGCTGCCGGAAGAAAATGCAGTATGTATCAGCATTTCCTCTTCTATATACCACATCCTGCAATGCAACAGGAAGAGAAAGACAAAGACAGGCACCAGGATTTTCCATAGTGCCATTCTTTTCTTCGGCTGCTGTCGGGAGGCATCTTCGCCATGAACCGGTTGCTGTTTGGGTTTAAATTTCTTTCTGCTCATAAATACGGAAAAGCGAAGTGATTACTTGGTTTCTTCCCACTCTTTTTCCAGCTTACCATCGATATCATAGAGTTTCCATCGCCCGATGCGCCGCCCATTCCGACATTCACCCACTTCACGTATACGGTCGTTCTTCACGTAACGCGACTCAAACGGACCACTCTGCCGGCCATTTATGTAGGTGGATATTTCCCAGTAATCATAGCGATTTGTAACTATCAGACGACGTTCTTTTCCATTGATACGACCGTATTGATAGGTGGCTTCATAAATAAGTTCACCATTCTCAGGATCGTACTCACGATAGAACCCGTCTTTACGGTCATTTTTCATGTAGAATTCACGCTTACGGGTACCGGTTTTCCTATCAAACGAAACATGCAAGCCTTCTTCCCTGCCATTGACATAGGTTTCTATCATCAATGTATCACCACTTTCGGCAATCGTAATCCATCGCCCATCTTTCTGGTCATTCTTATAATGCCCCAGTACATGAGGAAGCCCAAAGATAAATATGGAGGAATAATCTCCGTCTTTCTGCCCGTTCTCATTATAATAAACGGTTTCATGAAGCTCATAGGTCCCTTTCATGAAAGTGAATTGCTTGCCTACCTGCTTACCGTCTTTATATGTATGATCCATGCGCAATGTGCCGTCAAAGTCATAGCTTAATTCCTTACCATCCTGTTTTCCCATGCGGTAGTTCCTTTCGCGTTCCACTTTACCGGTGGTATAGTAGGTTTTGTGCGTACCGTCCAATTTCCCGTCTTTATAAGACTTCTCTTCTTTCAGTCTCCCCTCATCGGAGTACATCTTAAAAACACCGTTCTTGCGTCCCTCTTTATAAGTACCCTCACATATCAGTTTGTTGTATTCATACTCTTCATACTTACCATTGTAAAGGCCTTCTTTAAAGTCAGCCAGGATATAAGCAGAATGATAACCGTCTATGATACGGTGCTCACCATCCAAGGGCTTATCAGTCTTCAAGTCCCGGAACAAGATGCGGCCGTCTCCCATATTTATAGCTGACACCTGCTCTATCTGATACTCTTTCTGCGCACAGACATTCAGAAAGGCAAAAAGCAAAAGGCCAATAAATAAAATCAGCTTTTTCATTATGTCCTACAATTTAAGAATCAATCGTTTTCCGCATCTTTAAGCATCTGCCTTATTACATCCGCATGATCGAGATAATCGTTTCCTGATAAGGTCAGGACATTGGTCAGACCGATAATGTTGCTGTCAGAATCGTAAGAAGTCAGTAAACAATACATCTCCTGCCCTAATTTATCCTCTTCCACATGAATCTGGACCGGTGCGCTGTATGCTCCGGGCAACTCTGCCAGATACTCAAAGTCTTTTCTGAGAAACGCTTCCAGGATTCTGTTTATATCGGTTTCATCGCGTTTGAACTTCTTCAAACCCACCTCTTTTATCTTACCTCCACTCTCGCTATTATAATAATCGAAATTGCTCAAATACGCTGCAAGCAGACATATTAATACAGCAATTACTCCGACCGTCCGAACCAACCAACCCGCTACAGGGATAAAACCAGGAAAAATAACAATAATAACAGCGACTACAGCCAATCCATAATAAAGCATCGGCTTAACATTGTTCTTTCTTTTTTCAAATTTCACCGGGTTTGCTGCATAGAATTCACCCATATAGCTTGGGTAGAGTTTTGTTTGATTTTCCATAAATATTACTTTTTATAATGATTAATAATAGTTCCATCTTTCCTGGTTATCGTATGAAAACAAAAGTAAAAAGTAACCTGTAAATAATGAAACAATCATGGGGGATAAATGAAGGGGATAATCCATAAACTAAACAGCTGTTTTTCAAATGATAACTCTATATAAAGGATAGACAAATAAGGGGACATTTGCATAAAGGAACTGACTCCATCAATAGCTTTTCATAAAGAACCAATGAAGGAGCAACATTACCTGCTACCAGACATATACTTTCTTGCTTGTCCCCATATTTTTATAATTACTACTATCTGATTCACTTTCCCGAATCGGATAACATCTTTTTCTGGAATCAGATATTTTCTCTGGTTCATCTGCAAGAAAGGCAATTACTTTCATAACTTGTATTCCAAAACAAAACCGGGATGATGAGATATAAATCTCATCATCCCGGCATTTACTTCCTAATTATTGATGTTTTATTTCGTACTTGCCAACATTAAAGTAACATTATCATCATTCATTTCATAAATAGTCTTTTTAATACTGCTGTCGTAAGTATTGCTCTTGGAGTTCCAGCGGGCATAGCTAAGTTCAACTTCATTGTTGGCATAGAAAACATCCATCTTGAAGTAAGGAACCCAAGCTTCTTTTGAGCTGTCCCATTTAGAAGCTTCCTTGCTGGTCACACGATTTTCTGTATCGTAAGTGTAGGTGTAACGGAGGTGGCGATACAGATGTCCATCTTCGTTCTTAAAGATAGTCTTTGCGGTCATCAACTCGCCGGTCATCTCTTCGTTCTTCACATACTGGGTAGGATTACTTGCACTTGCAGAGAAATTCATTACACTTGCCATTACTACTGCCAACATTACAACTGCTTTAGAAATTAAGTTCGTTTTCATAATCGTTATTTTTTTATTGTTATTACTCTTGATTTTCGAGAGGAAGTTTTTGTCAACCGCCTTCGACTATATATAGTCAATTGGCGTGCCAAAACAGTAAATCACTGATTATCAACAAATATTAAAATTTAAACGATGTTCATTTCCGGACAAGTGTCCGCACAAAAGCGGACGATAGGTATGGAAATAATAAAAAAGCAAATGCAAATGAATCATGAATACTTATTCTATACCTTAGTGGGTATAATCAAGATATAAAGACAAACTATTTATACCCGATATGGTATAAACAAGAAGATAATTATTATATTTGTACCCAAACGGGTATAATATGGAATATATGGCTTTAGCAAAATACGTAAAAGAGATGCGTAAGCAGCATGAACTTACACAAGTTGATTTATCAGAAAAGTCCGGTGTAGGGCTCCGCTTTATCCGCGAATTAGAGCAAGGTAAACAGACTTTAAGATTGGATAAAGTCAATCAAGTATTGAATCTTTTTGGAATGGAAGTAGGTGCCGTTCCAATGCCTAAAAATGCAGAATTATGAAGCGAGCATCAGTCTATCTGCACGATTATAAGGCAGGAACATTGACAGAAGATGAAAACGGATATACATTTTTGTATGATAAAGATTTTCTGGAATCTGCTCACGCGGAAGCAATCAGTCTGACTATGCCGCTAACCGATAAACCTTATCAGGATAAAGTTCTATTTCCTTTTTTTGACGGATTAATCCCCGAAGGCTGGTTACTGAATATAGCGGAAAAAAGCTGGAAAATTAATCAACGGGACAGAATGTCTCTATTACTTGCATGTTGTAGAGATTGTATTGGCGCAGTTAGTATCATACCTAATCAAACCGAGGAATAATATGGGAAAATGTTTGTATTGCTATAAAAAATTAAGAGAAGGAGACCGCGATTTCCATCCGGCTTGCTCTCAAAAAATATTTGGTACGAAAGTACCTCCTATCCTCCCATACGTCAGGAATCAATTAGCCGACTTAGCGGAACAGGTGATCCGAAGCCAAACCACATTAACAGGAGTACAGGCAAAGTTATCTTTAGACATTCACAAAGGAGAAAGGAACGAACCGGAACGTTTTACAATCGTCGGTCTCTGGGGACGATACATACTGAAACCACAAACTGATTTATATCCTTACCTTCCGGAATTGGAAGATCTTACTATGCATTTGGCTGAAATAGTCAGAATCAAAGTAGTGCCACACTCTTTGATACGGTTTCAGGATGGCGAACTTTGTTACATAACACGACGCATTGACAGACGTGAAAACGGGACGAAGCTCCCTATGGAAGACATGTGCCAATTAGCCGAACGATTAACTGAATACAAGTATAAAGGTTCTTATGAACAGATAGCAAAACTGATACAGAAATATTCCTCCACCCCAAAATTAGACCTCATCAACTTTTGGGAACAAGTGATATTTTCATGGATTACAGGGAATGCTGACATGCACCTGAAGAACTTTTCTTTATATAGCCAGAGTAAAGGAAACTATGTTTTAACTCCGGCTTATGATATGCTTTCTACAGTATTAGTTATGCCTGAAGACACGGAAGAACTGGCACTGACCTTGAATGGAAAGAAAAGTAAAATAAAAAAGAAGGATTTTATTATAGCTATTACCGCTTCGGGAATTGAAGATAAAATCATAGACAATCTATTTAAAAAATTCGCGAAAGCCGAACAAAGCTGGTCAGATTTTATAAGACAATCTTTATTACCGGAAACGATGCAAAAACAATACATCAACGTCATAAATAGTAAACTAGGCATAATAAAATAAGGGAGATCCGTTCAAGTCTCCCTCATCCTGTATGCGATTGATATAGTTATTTAGTGCTTGCCAGCATCAAAGTTGCGTCAGCATCGTTCAGTTCATAAAAACTCTTTTGAATATTGCTATCGTAAGCGTTACTCTTGGAGTTCCAACGGGCATAACTAAGTTCAACTTCACTATTGGTATAAGAAACATCCATCTTGAAATAAGGAACCCAGGCTTCTTTTGAACTGTCCCACTTAGCGGCTTCTTTGCTGGTCACACGATTTTCTGTATCGTAAGTATAAGTGTAACGGAGGTGGCGGAACAAGTGACCGTCTTCATTCTTAAAGATAGTCTTAGCGGTTATCAACTCGCCGGTCATCTCTTCGTTCTTTACGTACTGGGTAGGATTACTTGCACTTGCAGAGAAATTCATTACACTGGCCATTACTACTGCTAACATTACAACTGCTTTAGAAATTAAGTTCGTTTTCATAATCGTTATTTTTTTATTGTTATTACTTCTTGATGTTTGAGAGGAAGTCTTTGTCAACCGCCTTCGACAATATATAGTCAATTGGCGTGCCAAAACAATAAAACACTGATTATCAACGAATATACGATTTCAAGCTATGTTCATTTCCGGACAAGTGTCCGCATGAAAACGAACAGTAAGGACAAAAAAATATTCGAGACACAGTTTAGTGCCCCGAATAAATATAGTAATCAAATAGCCGGAACTATATGTTTTCTTCCAGCATCAGCCCCACACCTTTCACCGTTTTAATGCTGACTGATGAATCTTCAGCTATCAACTTACGGAGTTTCGTGACGAATACATCCAGGCTGCGGGAAGCAAAATAATCATCTTCCGTATTCCAGAACTTATCAAGAATGGCTTCGCGGCGTACTACATCTCCTCTGTTCTCACAAAGCATTTGCAACAGTCCGGCTTCACGGGCGGTCAATGTCTTGTTTTCACCGGATGAATGCTTCAATATGGCGTGCGTAGCATCAAGCACATATTCCTTTCCAATCTTGTAACATTCGCTTTCGTCCTTACTCTTTTCACCTTTGGAGAGTTTCAACAAAGCATGAATATGGGCATCCAGTTCTTCGGGAATGAAAGGTTTCTTGATATAATTGTTGGCTCCCAACTCATAGCCTTTCAATACATTTTTGGGAGAAACCAAACCGGAAGAAAAGATTATAGGCGTCTCTTTATCCACCTCACGGATACGCTTCACCATCTCATAACCATCCATGATGGGCATTTCTATATCCGAGAGAATGACATCGGGACGGTGTTCCCTCCACATTGCCAATCCTTCTTCACCATTGGCGGCTGCCAACACTTCATAGCCCTCTATGATATCTTCCAATCCGCTCTGAACGATGTAACGCAGGCTGGGATCGTCCTCAACTAACAATAACTTTATTGTATCCATGTCTTTGATATGAATTGTATTAACTTTCTATACTATAAATTATCAATTAACCTTCGCTCTTCCAATTCTTGCTTAAGCGTTTTCACAAGTTGCTCCTCCGAAGGTAAATAAATCTGGTATTTACTTGACAATATGGTAGTGTTATTTTCTGGTAGCGAATAACGAACTACCATATTATTTTTATCTGCACATAGCAATATCCCGATAGTAGGATTCTCTTCCGGAAGTTTTTCCTCCCGATCATAATAGTTCACATACATCTGTAACTGTCCTATATCCTCATGGGTTATCTTCCGGGTTTTCAGCTCTATAACAACAAAACAGCGCAGCAGACGATTATAAAAAATCAAATCTGCAAAGAATTCGTCATCTTCAAGTAGCAGACGCTTTTGCCGGGCCACAAAAGAAAAACCATTTCCTAATTCTAACAAGAAATCCTGCAAATGGGTAATCAATGCCTGTTCAAGGTCTTTTTCATAATATGCCGCTTCCTTTTTCAAACCAAGAAACTCTAACACCATAGGATCTTTAATGATTTCCAAAGGTGTCTCTGGGATACGCTCTCTACGTGCTACAGCCAAAACAGCCTCCTTATCATTACTTAATAACAAACGTTCATAAAGGCCTAAATTGATTTGGCGTTCTAACTCACGCGCTGTCCAACAATTGTTCATCGCTTCCAGTTCGTAATATTCCCGCTTATCCGGATTATCTATTTGAATAAGAAGCCTATATTGAGTCCAATTGAATTGTGAACGCAGTGCGTTCACAATTGGATAAGTTTTATAAAATTGGCGGCAGAAAGCCAATTGACGATAAGAAAACCCACTGCCAAATTCCGGGACAAGCTCCTTAGAGAGATTTTTCAGTAAGTAAGCTCCATAATCGGCACGCTCCTTTCCATCTTGTTCCTCTTCAAAAATACGCTTCCCAAGTGTCCAATACATCTGTACACGACAGAAGTCTACACTTCGTACAGCATTAGTGCGTGCCTGCTGGATGATTCCTTTGATTTCTGAAAGAAAATCTACCTTTAATGACTTATCTAACTCCATCTTTATCAGTTATGATATCAGCCACAAAAGTAATAAATTATTCGTTAACCCGAAGATAACATTGCGATATCATTCATTCTTATTCTGATTATCGCAAGCATGTTCTTCACAAAAGGATATGCCCAGCAGGCAGAAGTCCTTACGTTGGGAGTCTTCCACTTCGAATTTCCCAATCTGGATGTGCAACAAGTATCCGAAGAAGACCAGATAGATGTACTATCTCCTCAATATCAAAAAGAAATAGAGTTAATATCCAAGAAACTGGCACAATTCAAGCCGGATGCCGTTGTCATTGAATGGCCTTTATACAAACAGTCAGAGATAGACTCTCTCTATAACTCATACCTTACCGGCAAGCATGAGTTGAACAGAAACGAAATTCAGCAGCTAGGTTTCAGAATAGCCCGAATGTGCAATGCCAAGATATACTGTGCAGATGCTTGGGGAGCACACACTACCCACATAGAGAAACTACTGAATGATGATGAAAGTAATGAATATCTGGCTTTTGAAGAAAGTTTCTCGAACTCTCCCGACTCTGCTTTATACTATGAAGATGAACCCATCTTCAAGCAGCAGGGAATACTTGCACAACTGATACATCTCAATGATCCGGTACGTATCAAGAAAGATTTAGGAAACTATCTTATCAAGCATTTCAAGTATGAATCCGTCAAAGGCGATTATACCGGAACAGATTTTGAATCCGGAAGATGGTTCAACCGGAATCTAAGGATACTCAGGAATATCCAGCGGATTCCCGATGCCGCCGGTAAACGAATACTGGTTATTTTCGGCGCAGCGCACATGAACATCCTGAACTATCTGCTTGAATGTTCTCCCGAATACAAACTACTGAATATAAACGATTACCTGAAGTAAATATCTGCTTCTTCTATTTTATCGGAAATGAGAACTTTGGCGGCCTAATCGTAGGGCCGCCACCAAAGTCACCACCGCCACGTTTATCAAACACCACGTTGCGCAGAATCTCGTACATTATTCCGCCTACATCCAACCCCAGCTTAAACTTCTCGAAACGATAATAAGGTATCACAACGGGAACCGTCTGCCAACCACCACGCATGGCATCGTAATAGCGCTGGGCACCTACCTCCATACCAAAACGTTCGGACATATCAAGAGACATCGTAGCGCCATAACTATTAGTGCTCATCCCATAGGAATTACCGATATCATACGAACCGAAGACATTAAAGGCAACCCGGTCGGAAGCACGATAAGTCAGCCTACCCGCAGTACTGAAAGCTTGCCCGGTGATGTGAGACATATTTATCTTCATGGCATTGGCACGAAGTTGCAATGATAACCGATCGTTAAAGATATGCTGATATCCTAACGAAGCATTATTGAAACGCCCGATGCCCGGAAGACTGGTCTGGCTCCCGGAACCGAATACCGCTCCATGAGGAAATTGCCTTAATACGCCTCCTGTGCTATAATCGCCCCGGAATAGCGGAGAAGGATTTATATGATAAGGGATACGGAGTTCCTCTTTCAAGGAGAAAGAAGGTAAATCACCTAACTGTATAGGATTTATCAAAGGGTATACGGTCTTTTCGGGAAGCAGATTGACGGATGGAAGCTGAAATACAGCTTTCGGCTTTATCAACATGCTATCAAGAGTGAAGCGTGTACTATCTTCCTGTGCAGAAAGCAACTGCAAACCAGAAATGAACAGAAAAAATAATCCCCAACGAATTGGGAGCCAAGATATGCCAACCCTGCGTGTCATAATCTACCTCCTTTGTTTTTTACGGACTCTGTATACAAAAATAGTAAAAGCCTATCTGAATAACAAATAGTTGAGCACATTTCATCTTTGCCAGCAGGCTTTTTTAACGCAAGGGGAATTGTAGCGTAAATTCACTGTAACTCCCTTCCATACTTTCTACCTTCACCATACCACCGTGAGCACTCACCACCTGCAACACATAATTCAATCCTAATCCGAAACCTGATGCACCCGTTTTACGACTGCCGGAAGCAACCCTCTCGAACTTATTGAATATCTTATGCTGTTCGCTCAAAGGAATGCCAATACCGTTATCATGCACTCTAACAATGGTTTCATTCTCTGTCTTTTTACCTGAAAGAATAATCAGAACCTCTTCATTAGAGTATTTAACGCCATTGTCCACCAAGTTGGAAAGTATCTCACGCAGACAGAAAGCATCCGCATAAACACTACATCCTTCTTCACAATCGATATCGAAATGAATCGTCTTCGCTGCTTTCAACTGATACTTTTCTGCTATATCCCGTAACAACGGCCTTAAGGCAACTTCTTCTTTATGTAGTTCCAATTCCCCACGATCTATCTCTGTCAGCATTACTACACGATTGGAAAGTGTCAACAGATGTTCGCACTCATCTCCCATTACTTGCCTGTAACGGACCAGCTTCTCAGGCTTATCCGCCAACTTACCACTTGCCAGGATATGCGCTCCCATCATGACAGACTGCAACGGTGACTTCATATCATGTATCATGGAGTAAGTAAAGTCCTTCTGAAACTGCTCCAACCGACGCTGTGCCCGCAACATACGTATCTGAAAGAAAACACAGAGAGATACGAAAAGGAAAGCAATAAGCAGCGGCACCTGCATATACCATGTGGTACTCATAATAGTACGTTGTGGTGAACGAACCACAGCAAAGATGCAACTCGTACTATCCTTATCCAACGGAAACAACCGGGTAGTAATATCCCCGAGGTCAACATCCGGACTACCTGTATAAAGTACCAACTCCCGGGACGGATACCTGATCCAACGGATATCCGCTCTATCCGGAAAGCCTGTTTCCAAAAGCTGTTTCCTGAAAACACTGTCGGCAAACTGCAAGGAGAACGGAATGGGCACACGGCTACGCAGACTAATCGTATCCTGTATATCATAAGCCATCTTTACGCGGAAATCTTCATCAAACTTATTGTAAAGATGTCGTATGACACTCAACTGTACCCGGTAACGATAACCTTTCTCCAGATATACTTTATAAAGTTCATTCATCATACGCCTCGGATAAGGGAGAAATTCTCCCGGTGAACTATCCCAATTAAAATCAGGATTAGCCTTAGTGAAAAGCGGATACCTATGTAAGTCTGCCTCCCGGTAGAAAGCTTCTTCCAATTGCTCCTCCGCCTGATACCGTATCTTTTGAGATGTAATATAATACAAATATCCCGACCAGACAGCCAGCAACAGGAATACTCCCGCCAGGCTGACTATAGAAATTGCTTTAAGAGAAATAGGCCTGCCTGTACTTCCTTGCCGGATTTCTGCTTTGGCATGTGCCAGAGTAGCATTGGTTCTCTCAAAGAGTACGTTGCTTTGTGCCTCTATCTCTTGCCAGTTTTCTGTGGTTATCAAATTCTCCATCCGGCTGACGGGATGTTTCATTTCTTCGGCCAACGTATAGAAGTCCTGTTGTTGTTTCTGCAAGTCGTGCCGTTGACGGAACACCGACTTCATTTGTACAATCAAGGCATAGACAGCCGTACCCAGCAATAGCCATGTAATGAATGACAGTAACAGGAGTCTCTTCTCCATCTCCTTGGCAGGGAAAGAAAGAATGGCACGGACAGCCTCACCACGGGATTTAAAGGTAAAAGCAGTTTCGGAAGTAACAGCGGCAAAGTTACGGATACTTACCTGAGGATTGGTACTTGCCAGCACCTCATTTGTATTTACATTAATTCGCTCCACGGTTAGCGTTCCATCCATGTCTAACTTCCGCAACTTATTGTGCAACACGCTATCTATGGTGGCTAACGGAATTTCTTTTATTCCATACACCCGTTGCAAAGCCTGTGCCACCTGCTGGGAAGTACGCTTATTCCTTTCATTCCCATCAATCCGCTTGTATTTAGGATTGGGTGCATACGCTATGATAGCTATTGAATTATCAGGATAAGGAAGGTTGTTCACCAAATTATCCACTGTCTCCGTGAAAGACATCCAAAAACACTTGTTTAGTAACTTCTCTGCTTCCTGCATCTGTGCATGGAAAGCATAAAGCATTCCACCCAACTGTATCAACACAACAGCAATCAGACTCACAAGTGAAAGAGAGATGACAGTACGTAATTTCATCTTATCCGTTTATATTCGCCTGCAAAAATAGCAAATAACTATGGATCGCGGAGTAATGTACTACTTTTTATATGCGATGAGAATGCATTCTTTCCAGCCAATGGCAAGGTACGATGAAAAGAAACGAACGAAAATCAGCATCTCACTGATTAAAAGAGGAATATAAAAATACATACAACTCTAAAAAAATACAAGGAAAGCTTTCCAGAGTTGCAAAGATATCGTTAACCTAATGATAACATTACGATAACATTCATCCTCATGCCCCTGCCCTATCTTTGCAACATCA